>Ga0209292_1005566_pt1 | contig 12811 bp, 7 predicted proteins | sample GOMGulsemesocosm_2_FD_184634 | JGI IMG/M metagenome (GOLD analysis project Ga0209292, IMG submission 184634) | Methane-oxidizing microbial communities from mesocosms in the Gulf of Mexico - GOM9C Gulf of Mexico (SPAdes) (version 2) | ecosystem: Environmental > Aquatic > Marine > Cold seeps...
TAGGCCACCCGCGCCACCTTCTGAAGATGCAGGAGCTAATAATGCTGAGGCTTTATAAACGTTTGGTTGCGAAAGTGCATAAAATACGGAAGAAATAGTGAATAAAAAACTGATGATAACTATGGTTATTTTTCCTGACCATATTGCACGCCATAATTCACCTAGATCGATTTCATCATCTTGCGGTTGATTAAGTTGTTGGCTTTGCTGTAATTGAGCTAATAATTGCTGTTGTAGCAAAGCTGAGGAGTTATCTGCTGAAAAAGTACTAGTAACAGACTGAATATCAGAGGAAACGGGGGCTTGATTATCAGACCTATCAATCGGATTTTTGTTCAGTTCAGTTTCTAGATTGTTATTTTTATCGTTCGACACTTACTTTCACACCAACTTAACAGTTATTATTAGTTAAGGACTATTGTCTTCCTTAACAAATGTGCGGGCATTATAGGGTCCTAGCTAATTGAAGTAAAGCATAATAATCGGCTAGAGAGTTATGACTTTGTAGCTAAAAGAATCCCCTGTCATTCGGCTAACAAAAATTAATTTTTAAAGCTATATGCCACTTATAGCAGCAATAGCAACTGCAGTGTTATACATAATTGTGGTGGCATTGGTCCATAAGGTTAGGTTGTTCATATATTCTGAATCTAATGGTACTACTACCGTGTCTCCCGGCTGCATATTACTGCCGCGTTCGCTGGCAAACCAATTGTCATTTTCCATCATTTTAATTCGGCCATTGGCTGAAATAATGTAAATGCGTTCTGCATCGGCACGTTTTTTAACGCCACCACTATTAGCTAAGTAATCACGCGCAGTTAAATTTTCATCATAGATATGAGATGAGGTTACTTGTACCTGTCCAATAACATTAACAGAATTTTTATGGGTAGGCACATAAAGTACATCGCCGTCTTCAAGTAATACATCATAACTATTATTTTCAACAACATTTGGCAAATCGAGTACTAACCTACCCACTGGTTGTAATTTAGTTAAGTCAGATAACAAAGACTGTATTTCTGAATATGATTGATTAAAGCTTTCGTCAGACAATGATTTAGAAGCAATTTCAACGCGTAAATCACTGGCTAATTTCAATAAGTTTTGTTGCTCTAGCTCTTGCAATTTGATGCGGGTAAACACTGAACCTTCAGGATGGGCAAACTGAGTGAACCCTCCTGCTTTGCTAATTAAATCAGATAAACTTTCTCCACGTCGTATAGTATATTTCCCAGGGAAAACAAACTCACCTCTGAGTTCAATAACATGATTTTCACTCCAAGCAGGGATCTGGTGAATATTAAGTCGGTCTTTGCTATGAAGCAATACATTATGCACGGTTTGACTATCTAACGCTGACGCAAGATTAATAGAGATAGAACGTTTATTAACGGTTTGTATATTTACAGAATCTTCAACGCGATTACGAGTCAACTCTGCTCTTGCTAAATAAGCAGACTCATTTAGCCCTCCTGCCGCTATCACTAAATCATCAACACGTGCATTTAACGCTAATGGATATACCCCAGGAAACTTAACTTCACCATCAATTTCAATTAACTGTATTGGTTTGCCCGTTTTTCCTTGGCGCTTTAGTTTTTGAATAATTGGCAATAATAAACGTTGCCTTGAAAAAATAGTTAAGTCTTTAACATCAACTTCTTTTTCAAGCGAACCACCGGTCATATGCATAATCGATTCATTAACAAGTACCGAAGCGTCATCTGCTACCTCTTCAACTTTATCTAAACGACCGTATTTCTGCCAAAACTGTTTAGTTTTATATTCTTCTTTCGCTAATTGTCGCTCTTGTTTAAATAGCTCGGCTTCAGTAAATGCCATCATATCTAAAGATAAATCACCTTCAGATAATATTGAATGATTAGAAAATATCACTACTTTATCGTTCGCTTGCAGGGTTAAGTTATCTAGTGAAGTTGGGTCACCAATCGCTTTACTTAACTCGAATTGCAATATTTGAATATTTCTTTCCAGATCTATTTCACGTACCACTAGGCTATAACTAAGATCAGCATCGGTTAGCAAGTGCGAGTTAATCGTCGGTAATAGATCAGCTATTTTTTGACCTAGTTGCCACTGATATTTGCCGGGCCGTGTTATAGCGCCAATGATGGTTACCGAGTCTTCAAAAATGTCTGCAGACTTCATTACCTTGATAACATCACCAGCGTGTGCTTTTTTCAGCAGTTGCTGCTTATTGGTAAAGTTAAGGTTTAATACACTTTTTAAATTATTTTGATTATGGCGCTCTACAATTGCTGCATTAGCATAGGCACTCGGTAATAATCCCCCTGACATAGCAACTACATTGGCAAAATTATCGCCATTAGTTAGCTCATAAATTGCTGGGCGGCGTACTTCCCCTTCTATAGAGATAGTATTCCCAACTGGAGCAACAAAAACTACATCTCCAGAATGGAGTAAATTATCATTACGGGAATCACCTTCAATCAATAGGTCATATAAATCTAACTGCGTAATTAACTTACCGGCACGTTTTAATTGAATATTACGTAAACTGCCGATATCACTTATTCCGCCGGCAGCAAATAAGGCATGGGTAATACTTGAGAGAGAACTTAAATTATAGGGGCCAGGTTGATGAACATCGCCTAACACAAAAACGCGCATGGTTCTTAATGACGCCATACTTACAACCGCGTCTACGCCCATTACTTTTTCTTTGATTTTAGCAACTAATAATCGCTTCATATCATCGAACGTTAAACCAGCGACAGAAAAAGGGCCATACGAAGGAAAGATTACTTGCCCTTGCCTATTCACTTCTAGCGTTAATTCTAAACTTTCTTTACCGAATACTTGTACCGAAATTTTATCCCCTGGCGCAATAATGTAATTTTCAGGAATAGCGATATCCATGGTTGGCGCAAAGGTGTCGGGGGTATTGGCAAAAACGTCATAACCAAAGGGTTTCAAGGTTGATAATTGCTCAAATTCGTCTTGCTCGCTGTTTTCATCGCTGATTGATTGGCGAGGTTGCGCTTGTTCTATTTCTTCAGTTTGAGTTTGTGACGACGTAGTTGAATTTAACTGTGATTGAATAGCATTTAGATCAATGCCCATTGTTTTCGCTAACATGGCTTGTTGTGCTTTAGGGAGTTTTTGAAACTGGGCAATTTGTGCCTGACTAATTTGTGCCGCAGCAGCATTAGTCATAAGAAGAAATAAAGTGGTACAAACCACAAAAAACAATTTCGAAAAGGTGAGCATAGGACAGTTTCCATTGGAAAAACAATAATGGTGCTATTGACTTAATAAATAAAGAAAATGTCACCAAACACTTATAATGTTACGTGCTAATTAGCACTAACGCATTAGTAAATATCACACTTAGCAATGTTAACAAAAATTAACAATAACAATAACAATAACAATAACAATAACAATAAACACATGAATTCATAGATTGTAATTTACAAACCACTAATAGCAGCAATAGCAACAGCGGTATTATACATAACTTGCGTTGCCGAAGACCATAAGGTCAAACCATTCATGTATTCTGTATCCAAAGGAACAACAATAGTATCCCCAGCAGAAAGATCGTTAGCATCACTAGCGAACCAACTACTCTTTCCTGGCAACACCACGCTACCGTTTGCTGCAATCACATACACTCGGTCTTCATCAGCGCGTAATTTCAGTCCGCCACTTTTAGAGATATAATCATCCGCATCTAGTAAATCATTATAAAGATGAGAAGAGCTAACTTGAACTTGACCCACCACATTTACCGAGTTTTTCATCATAGGTACAAACAGTACATCTCCCCCTTCAAGTAAAACATCATAATCATTACTTGCAATTACTTGGTTTAGTTCAACAACTAAGCGCCCTACTGGCTCTAGTTTTAGTAAGTCAGATAACATCGATTGCACTTCTGGGTACGAGGTCATAAAGCTACTGTCTGATAATGATTTTGAAGCAATTTCAACCCGTAAATCGTCTGATAATTTTTTGATGTTTTTCCGCTCTAATGCTTTTAATCGGGTACGTGAAAATACCGCCGCTTCGCTATGAGCAAATTCAGTTAAGCCACCGGCTTTTTTAATAATATCTGACAACGTTTCTCCGCGGCGGATAGTGTATCGCCCCGGAAAAACAAATTCGCCTTTAAGCTCAACAATGTAATTTTGACTCCATGAAGGTATTTTATGAACATTCAATCGATCTTTACTTTGCAGTAATATATTTTCATTGTCATTGCCGGCAATAGCTAACGCCAGCACCACATTTTGCGAAACCTTTCTCGCTTGAATACCCTCTATTTGGTTACGGGTAAGCTCTGCTTGTGCTAAATACGCAGACTCTTCAACACCACCTGCGGCGGTTATTAGCTCTTTAATTCTGGCATTAAGTGTTAAAGGATAAATACCTGGGTATTTAACCTCACCATCAATTTCTATTAACTGTAATGGCTGACCCGCAGCAGATTGGCGTTTTAATTGGTCGATAACCGGCAACAGTAATCTCTGTCGTGAAAAAGAGGCTAATTGATTAATTTTAGCTGCAGCTAAATCATCTTCTTTTATCGCTTCAATATTTGAGCTGACTGCTTTTTCTTTTACTGCTTCTTTTAGGTTACTAGCATTTGAAAATACTAATATTTTATCTTTAGGCTGCAGTAAAATATTTGCAGCTGAACTAGGATTAGATAACGCTTTCGCTAGGCTAAATTGCAATACCTCTATTTCTCTGGCGTTATTTATTTCTCTAACCACCACCGAATATTGTAGTTCTGCATTCGCTAACACATGGGTGTCTATTTGAGGAATAAAGTCAGCAACACGTTGCCCTGGTTGCCATTGATATTGTCCTGGTTTAGTAACTGCACCCTGTAGAGTAATAGCCAGCTCTATTGACGCTATTTGTGGTGTTCGTAAGTATTCAGTTTTCTTAATGGTTATTTCATCACCTGAAAAAGCTAGCATTTCGATTACGGTATTGCGGGTTAAATCAAGGTTACTTACTCTACGATAACTATTTTTGCTATAGCGCTTTAATTCACTAAATTTTAGATGGGCTGACGGTAATGCCCCACCGGCCATGCTTAAAACATTGGCAAAAGTATCACCTTGGCTAAGCTCATAAATAGCGGGACGGGTAACCAAACCTTTCACGGTAACTTTTTCTGCAACCGGTGGAATAAATACAACATCACCACTTTGTAATAATAAATCGTTGCTTGAATCCCCCTTTATCAGTAAGTCATATAAATCAAGCGTAGTCACCAAATTACCGGCGCGCTTTAATTGAATATTACGTAACGAACCAATATCGCTAATGCCGCCGGCGGCAAAAATAGCATGAGTAATACTAGATAATGAACTTAGGGTGTATGGCCCTGGTTTATATGCATCACCTAAAACAAAAACACGCATAGAGCGTAGTGATGCCATACCAATAACAACATCAACACCAATAATTTTTTCTTTTATTTTGTTAGTTAATAGTGTTTTCATCTCCGCAAAAGATAAACCAGCCACCGAATATGGGCCATGGTTCGGGAAAATAATTTCCCCTTCACGGTTAATATCTAATTCAACGTCGATATTTTCTTTACCAAACACTTGAATGGATAAGCGATCTCCTATCCCTAAAATGTAACCTTTAGGAATGGCGATATCTTGAATTGGGGTAAACGTTGATGGTGAGTTAGCAAAAACATCATAGCCAAAAGGCTTTAACTGTTTATCTTTTACAGGGCTCTGGCTTGTAACTTGCGGATGAACACTCTCAGAGAATTGTGTGCCTCTTGGATAAGTGGGTGTGGCAACCGGTGGATTACCCATGTTAGAGGTACCTGCAATTTGTTTTTTAACCGCACTCAGATCAACCCCCATGGTTTTGGCTAACGCTTGTTGTTGGCTTGCCGGTAAACGTTGAAATTGTTCTATTTGAGCTTGGCTTATTTGCGCAGCAACAACCGAAGGAGAAAGAACGAGCCCAGGAGCAAAAAGAGTAGTTAATAAAACAAGAGTGATTTTTTGTAATTGGCTTTTAATTGAGGTAATCATTATCGCAAAGAGGTTCCTGTCATGCGCTTCATTAACGGTTTTCACATTAGTACGAGCATACAGCAAGAGTAAAGTGGTTAATGAACTAAAATTAGCACGCAGAAGTCTATCAGTATATCTTTTAGCAAACAATAGCATTACAGAGTTAGCGCGCTGAAAGTACTAGCGAATAATTGCAAGCTACTCTTTGGCTAATTTTTGGCTAAGGTGAGGCTCTTTAATCCTTAGACACATCTTTTATGCTATTAGGCTTGTCCATCACTACTATTCAACGCTTACAGCTCACACTTATGCCTAAACTTAAAACTAAATTATTCCTAATGCATAGCTCAAGCTATCTAAATAATAGCTAACACAGGAAAGATTTAACTACATTATCACTACTCTTATAGATGACAGATGTAGCGACAAACTTGCCTTTACCTTCTAGCCTAGGTATAACATTTGATTCTAAACGTTTTTTAGCTTCATGGTTTAAAGCTATTGAGAGTGATACCGCTAAAAAACGTCGATAACGTAATTTTATCTACGCAATATAATAACTAACTTATAATTAACTGATAACCAACTGATAACCAACTGATAACTAACTGATAACGAAATTAGGATAACTATATGACTCAAGCTAATACAGGAACCTTTTTCGGGCAACCTGAAGGCCTTAAAACCTTATTCTTCACAGAAATGTGGGAGCGCATGAGCTATTACGGCATGCGAATGTTACTGGTTTTATTTATGACCGCCACTTTACAAGAAGGCGGTTTGGGCTTAACCGTTGCCTCTGCTGCTGCCATCTACGGTTTATATACCGGTAGTGTTTATTTTATGGGTTTGCCCGGTGGTTGGATTGCCGATAGGTTATTAGGGGGGCAAAAAGCGGTTTGGTATGGTGGTTTAATCATTATGGTTGGCCATATTATTTTAGCCATTCCCAATGATAATACCTTCTTTATTGGTTTAGTTTTTGTCATTTTAGGCACTGGCTTATTAAAACCTAATATTGGCGCTATGGTTGGTCAACTCTACTCTGACCAAGATAAGCGTCGAGATAGTGGTTACGCCATTTACTATATGGGTATCAATATCGGCTCGGTAATTGGTTATTCTGTTTGTGGTTACTTAATGGAAGATCAAGAAAACTACGGCTGGCATTGGGCCTTTGGTGCCGCAGCTATCGGCATGGCGATTGGTTTATTTCAATACCGCAGAACCCTACATAAATTAAATTCTGCTGGTGCGCAGCCAGAATCACCACTTTCAGCTAAAGGTCAAAAAATATCTTGGTTAGTTATCGCTGGTTTCTTAGTTACGGTTGCCTCAGTAATGACCATGACCATGTCTGGTGCTATTTCAATAGACCCAGTCACGGTAGCGCAATATGTCGCGGTTACTTTTACCCTAGTATTCTTTTTATATTACGGTGCTATTTATTATGGCGGTAATTTAACCGCTAGCGAGAAAAAGCGCTTATGGGCCTTGTTTTTAGTTTGTGTGGCATCCGCCTGTTTCTGGTCAGGCTTTGAACAAGCTGGCTCGTCAATGAACCTATTTACCCGTGATTACACTGATCGCATGTTAGGTAGTTTCGAAGTGCCCACTGGCTGGTTTCAATCGTTAAATGCTATTTTTATTGTCTTGTTATCACCGTTTTTTGCTGCGCTGTGGATTAACTTAGGTAAACGTTATGTAAGCCCGGGTTACGGCATTAAATGTGCTGTTGGCTTAATTATTATGGCCAGTGGTTTTATCGTAATGTTTTTTGCTGCTCAATATGCTGCATCAGGGATGAAAGTAGCGCCTTATTGGTTAGTTGCTACTTACTTTTTACACACGGTGGGTGAATTGTGTTTAAGCCCAGTAGCACTTAGTGCGGTAAGTAAATTATCGCCTCGTCGTTTTGCTGGCCAAATGATGGGTGTGTTTGTATTAACCTATTCTATCGGTAATATTATTTCAGGCTTACTTGCCGGTAACTTTGATCCTAACCGCGTTGATCAATTACCTAATCTTTATATTCAAATTAGTTTATTTAGTATTGGTATCGGTATTGTTATTTTACTGATTGCCTTTAGAAGCCGCTTTTGGGAAACCTTAGCAGATGAAGAAGCAGCCGAACCGACTAAAGAAACCGCTACCGCATAGTTCGATATTCGAATGAAGACTTAATATTTTAAGCTCAAAAAGAAAAGGGTGAGTAGTTAACTATTCACCCTTTTTTATTAATGACAATCTGATTCGTTGTTGATACCGTATTAATATCTACTAAACGCCTAGCTAATACGTCATTAATGCCCTATTCATCAATAAGTAACTCAATTGTCAGCAGAAAAAATCTCCGAGCTGATATTCGTCAGCAACGTAATTTACTAACCGCTGAATTTCAAAAAGATGCAGCTCAACAGCTTGTGTCCCAATTAAAAAATCACCCTTTAGTCAATAGCGCCGAAAACATTGCCGTTTACCTCGCTAATGACAGTGAGCTAGATCCACAATTTTTGATTCAGTGGTGCTGGCAGCATAATATAAACACCTACTTGCCGGTTATTCATCCTTTCAGTAAAGGTCAGTTATTATTTTTGCACTATCACCAAGCGAGCAAAATGCAGTTAAATCGATATGGCATTTTAGAGCCAAGGTTGAACGTTACTGATGTGCTACCCACGGCGCAACTTGATATTATTTTCACGCCTTTGGTTGCTTTTACTAACACCGGAGAGCGTTTAGGCATGGGTGGCGGTTATTACGATAGAACTTTAGCGACGTGGTTTGCCCAAAAGAGTCGTAAAAATAACGCTAAACCTTATCCTATTGGCTTAGCTCATGACTGCCAACAAGTAGCACAAATACCAACCGAAGATTGGGATATCCCACTACCCGAAATAATAACGCCGACTCAGCATTTATTATTTAATCAATAACAACTACCGCTCTTTCTAGTTGTCATAGCGCCAACCAGTGCTATTTTTTTGATTATCGATATTCACTATTTATATATGACAACAATGCTATAATCGCGCTATAAACTCCTGACACCACACGTTCTAAAAGGCATATCAATGACTCAAGACGAGATGAAAAAAGCGGCTGCGATTAAAGCCTTAGATTTTATTGAAAACGATACTATTGTCGGAGTCGGTACCGGCTCTACCGTTAATCATTTTATTGACGCGCTCGCCACCATAAAAAATAAGATTACTGGTGCAGTATCAAGCTCTGAAGAATCAAGTAAACGTCTTAAAGCACATGGGATTGAAGTATTTGATCTTAACCATATTGATGTTTTAGACGTTTATATAGATGGTGCCGATGAGATTACTCAGCACATGGCCATGATCAAAGGTGGCGGAGCTGCCCTCACCCGTGAAAAAATTGTCGCTGCCGTCGCAAAAAAGTTTATCTGTATCGCCGATGATTCAAAACAAGTAGAGCTACTCGGTAACTTCCCCTTGCCGGTTGAAGTTATTCCTATGGCGCGTAGTTATGTCGCACGTGAGCTGGTTAAGCTTGGTGGTGATCCGGTTTATCGCCAAGGCGTAGTGACTGACAATGGTAATGTGATTCTAGATGTTTACAACATGAAAATTACCGATCCAAAAGCCTTAGAAATGGCGATTAATGGCATAGTCGGCGTCGTAACTAATGGTTTGTTTGCTCAGCGCGGCGCTGATGTATTACTGTTAGGTAGTCCGAATGGAACACAAGTTATTCAATAACCGATGGTGATAATATGATTAATTTTAAGCAGAGATTATCGGCCTAAATTAGAGTAATAAGTACTTTAGAGTTGTTACACTATATGCTATCTTATTATCATTATAGATATCTAGCCATCTAAACGTAGAACAGAATTCAATTTTACCCCAACATTAAGCGTTAACTTATTAAGCGAAGCCAAAACTTATGAGCACAAATAAAAATTCATTAGCAAAAGACAAAATTAAAATTTTACTACTTGAAGGTGTACACCAAAGTGCCCTTGAAGAATTAAGAGCGAAAGGCTATTCAAATATTGAATACATTAAAACGTCATTATCAAACGATGATTTAATTGAGAAAATTGCTGATGTGCACTTTATCGGTATACGTTCACGTACACAGTTAACCGATGAAGTATTAAGCCACGCTAAAAAATTAGTCGCGATAGGTTGTTTTTGTATTGGCACTAACCAAGTTGATACCATTGCCGCACAAAAACGTGGTGTACCAGTATTTAATGCACCTTTTTCTAATACCCGTTCAGTTGCAGAATTAGTCCTTGGTGAAACATTGTTACTATTACGTGGTATCCCTGAAAAAAGCGCCAAAGCGCACCGCGGTGAGTGGTTTAAATCGGCAGTAGGCTCGGTAGAAGCACGTGGTAAAACTTTAGGTATTATTGGTTACGGCCACATTGGTATGCAGCTTGGTATTTTAGCTGAAACGTTAGGTATGCGTGTTCGCTTCTATGATATTGAAACTAAACTTCCGTTAGGTAATGCTAGCCAAGCGCCTTCATTAAGTGCTTTATTAGGTGAAGCAGACGTAGTGAGTTTACATGTACCAGAAACACCACAAACTCAAGAAATGATTGGTGCCGCTGAATTTTCAGCAATGAAAAACGGTGCAATATTCATTAATGCCTCACGTGGTACCGTAGTTGATATTGATGCCCTAGCGGAAGCGTTATCGGAGAAGAAAGTTGCCGGTGCTGCTATTGACGTTTTCCCGGTTGAACCAAAAGGTAACGACGATGAATTTTTATCACCGCTGCGTGGTTTCGACAATGTTATTTTAACACCACATATTGGTGGTAGTACTAAAGAAGCACAAGAGAACATTGGTTTAGAAGTTGCGAGCAAGCTAGCTAAATATTCTGACAATGGCTCGAGCTTATCTGCAGTAAACTTCCCTGAAGTTTCGTTACCAGAGCACGTTAATACTAGCCGTTTATTACACATCCATAAAAACCAACCAGGTGTATTAACGCAAATTAACCAAGCTTTTGCCAAGCACAGCATTAATATTGCCGCACAATATTTACAAACTGATGATCAAATTGGTTATGTGGTTATTGATATTGAATCAGAAAATCGTGAGCAAGCATTAAAAGCATTAAAAGCAATCGACGGAACGATTCGCGCTAGAATTTTACATTAGCTTTATTGTCATAATGATAAGACCTTAGGGCTAAGCTAAGTATTCTAGGTAATAAAAAAGAGGTCTTTTGACCTCTTTTTTTATCACTATTATTTTTACTAAGTCAGTTGAGTAAAGTTAACTGCGCTGAAAATCACTCCGCATCATGCTGATTTTCAGGCAAGGCTAATTGAAAGGCTTGCAGCTTATTGCAATTTTCAACCACCTTATTAATGTGAGGATAGGCGCTCATATCCACATTAAAGCGATGCGCATTATACACCTGTGCCACTAAGCAGATATCCGCGACTGATATTTGATCTTGAAAGCAATAACAACCTGCCGTTTGCACTAGCTGCTTTTCAATGGCAGTAAAGCCAACACTCATCCAGTGATCCACCCACGCCGCTTTGGCTTGTTGCTCTAGCTTCATATCTCCTGTTAAATATTGCTGCACCCGTAAATTATTAAGCGGATGAATTTCGCAAGCAATATCAAGCGATAGCGCTTCTACTTGCGCGCTAACTTTTGGTTCATCAGGGTACAGTGACAGCCCTGGAAAGTTATTATCTAGATAATGAATAATGGCGAGCGATTGATGCAAGGTAAAGTCACCATCAACTAAGGTCGGAACTAATTGGGTTGGATTAATAAAGCCATATTGACAACCATGCTGCTCACCGCCATTTTTCACCAAATGTATCGATTTACTTTCAAAGTTGATACCTTTTAAATGCAAAGCAATGCGCACGCGATACGCTGCGGTAGAGCGCCAATAACCGTATAGTTTCATTATTATTATCCCTGTTAAATGCCCTGAATTGACGATTAAGTGTTTATTGCTTACTTTTTTTGCTCAACCACTTACTGATTAGGCTACTCAGCCGTTGAATGACTAACCTTTATACTCAACCACTGTTTGTTCAATCGCACCAAAAATGCTATCCCCTTGTTGATCAAGCATTTCAATGCGTACTTTATCACCAAAGTTCATAAACTCAGTAGTTGCGCTACCGTTTGCAATAATCTCTAACATCCGTTTTTCTGCTAAACAGCTTGAGCCTGCAGAACGGTCATAATTTGAAATAGTGCCAGAGCCAACAATGCAACCCGCCGATAGCGGACGAGTTTTGGCGGCATGGGCAACAATGGTTGGAAAGTCGAAAGTCATATCAACACCGCAATTGGGTTGACCAAAGAGTTCATCATTTAAATGGGTTATTAACGGTAAGTGCAGTTTTTCACCATCCCATGCTTCACCTAATTCATCAGGCGTAATAGCCACCGGAGAAAAGGAGCTTGACGGTTTTGATGCAAAAAAACCAAACCCTTTAGCTAATTCGCCAGGAATTAAATTACGTAACGAAACATCGTTAACTAACATTAACAATTTAATATGCTTAGCCGCTTGCGCAGCTGTCGCTCCCATAGGGACGTCATCCGTGATAACCGCGACTTCAGATTCAAAGTCAATACCATAATCGGTAGACGTTACCGCGATATCTTCATAAGGGCCAATAAAGGCATCTGAGCCGCCCTGATACATCAAAGGATCGGTCCAAAATGTTGCCGGCATTTCAGCATTGCGCGCTTTACGCACTAACTCAACATGGTTTACATAAGCGCTGGCA
>Ga0209292_1005567_pt1 | contig 12810 bp, 12 predicted proteins | sample GOMGulsemesocosm_2_FD_184634 | JGI IMG/M metagenome (GOLD analysis project Ga0209292, IMG submission 184634) | Methane-oxidizing microbial communities from mesocosms in the Gulf of Mexico - GOM9C Gulf of Mexico (SPAdes) (version 2) | ecosystem: Environmental > Aquatic > Marine > Cold seeps...
TCAACGAACTGCCCCTAGTTATGATCCAGATATCTTGATTAATAAGTGGCAACAATTCGCTATCAATAGTGTTATTATCACTAGCGGTGAAATTCTAGGTAACCTGATAAAAACGATACCCTACACGGCGTTACCTTGGATACTGAACTTACACTTTATTGTTCCTAGTCAACGAATAGCAGCACTTGCTCATACGTTAGGAATTGAACACGTCACCATTGCAAGTGGTGCATCAAATAATTCATTATTTAATGCTATTAAGCAATTGGATATGCAGATAGGAATAAGCTAAATGACAGACAAAAAGAATAGCAGTCAAAGTGCCAATACTAAAACAACAAATAAAGACACGACTGACACATCAAACACGATCACAACGGAAGGTAAGTCAGCAAGCAAAGCTGGTGTCGTCACAGGGGCAATAGCTATATTATTAACGCTAGGGCTTGGTGCTGGTCTTTATTATCACAGTCATCAGCAAAATCTGCTGCAGCAACAAGTATTATCAAAACTACAAGCCCAGTTACAAGATCAAAAAGATAGTCAGCAATCGTTACGTCTACAGTTAAACGAAGACAAGCAAACCGTTGCTAATCAGTTAACAAAAACAACGCAGCAGCTAACTCAGATCCAAAGCAGCGAAAAGTTAACAGCAGCCCAATTGGAAACCGTGCAACTGGCGATCGCGAACCTGAAAATGCGTAACCCTAATGAATGGATGCTGGCAGAAGCCGAATATTTAATTCGTATCGCCGGCCGTAAAATAGCCTTAGAACAAGATATTGATACCAGCCTCGCATTATTATCATCAGCAAGCCGTCGTCTCACGCAATTAAATGATCCGAGCCTATTACCACTGCGTAAAGTCATTGAGCAAGACATTGCCACACTGAGTAAATTACCACGTATTGATCATGATGGTTTAGCGTTAAAAATTGCGATCCAAGCGGAAGAAGTTGATGACTTGGCATTAGCCGGATTTACCCGTCCAGAAGTCGTAGCGTCTGACACGCAGTTATCGAGTGATAGTGCTGACTGGAAAGCTAATTTAACAAAGTCATGGAAATCGTTCAGCGATAATTTCATTACTATCCGCCGTCAAGATAACTCTGTCGATGCCCTATTATCACCACAAACAGCTTGGTATTTAACTGAAAATTTAAAAACCCAATTATTACAAGCTGAATTAGCCGTACATCGTCAAGACCAAGCTAAATTTAAACAGGCGCTAAAAACAGCCAAAGCGTGGATCAAACGCTATTACGATATCAATCAACCAGCAACAAAAACAATGTTAACGAGTTTGGATAGTCTCAGTAAAGTGACTATAACGACAACATACCCAACTAAATTAAACAGTGCAGCATTGATTCGAACGACAATTAGAGATCGTAAAATCAACGCATTAACAAATAACACTGGCGCAGAATAAGCGGAGGCAGATAACAATGGTTAGATTTATAGTATTAATCGCGCTGCTTCTTGCAGGTGCAGTAGCTGCCCCTTATTTAATGGGCAATAAAGGTTATGTGATGATTGCGGCCGGAGACTATATCATTGATGCAACGGTGAGCAGTGCCGTGATCATGGTAGTTGGTTTCTATTTTGCGTTATTAGCGATCGAAGCATTAATCAATAGACTGACTCACAGTCTAGGTTGGTTTAATCGCTATCATCAAGCTCGAGCTAAAATACAAACAGAAAAAGGCATCTTAGCATTAGCCAGTGGCGATTTTAAAAAAGCAGAAACGTTAACTTTAAAAGCAGCCAAGAAAGCGCAAGTACCGGTATTAAACTACCTTGCGGCGGCACAATCAGCGCAAGAACTGGGTAATGAAGGAAAACGTGATGAGTATTTATTATTAGCACTCAAGAACGCCGATAAAAATACCCTGGCAGTCGAGATCACCCAAGCCAAGTTACAAGTTCAGCAGCAACAATTCGAACAAGCTTTTGTATCTCTATCAAGATTACATGAGAAACATCCAAAGCATAAAGTAGTACTGACAATGTTTAAAGATGTGTGTATAGAAAGAAAAGAATGGGGTCAATTACTTGCTCTTGTTCCACAGCTGCAAAAACAAAAATTACTTAACGCTGCAGAAGCTGATGAATTAAGTAAAAATAGTCATTTCCAACATTTAGGTGAAGTATCTAAACAGCAAGGTAGTACAGGCTTGCTTGATACTTGGAGTTCACTGCCAAAAGCACTGAAACATGACGGCCGCTATTTAGCAGAAACAGCTAGCCTATTGATGGGCCGTAATGATCACCAGTCTGCTTATCTGCTGATGATGGATGCATTAAGTAACGAACTTTATCCAGAATTAATCAGTTTAACACCAAAATTAAACCTGACTGACTACCATGCGTTAATCGAACGCCTTAAGCGCCTACAGCAGACGCGTGAAGGTTCAGGTCTATTAGCAGTATGTATCGGTCAATTAATGGTGAAAGAAGGTCGCTGGGGCGAAGCTGTCGAAGAGTTAAGCCAAGGTATTAGTCAATCACCATCAACACCTGCATATGTTGCTCTGGCGCACGCTTACGAGAAACTAGGCCGAGTTAACGACGCCAATACCATATATAAACAAAGTTTAAACTATCACCAGCAAGCTTAACCACACGAGTCTTAATTAAGCAGCGAGATATTTAAAATAATAAAAAAGCCGTAACATCCTGAAGTGACCCCGTTAAGTTGGACATTTTAGTTAAGCGGCTTGTAAGGCCTGGTTTCGATATTCTATCGGAGTCAGGCCTTTTAATTTGACCTTGATCCGTTTCGTATTGTAATACTCGATGTACTCGTCGAGCTTTTCTATTAATTCATCGGCGTCGTTGAACTTTTGCCTATGATACATTTCTGTTTTTAATAAGCCAAAGAAGTTTTCAGCTACTGCATTGTCTAAACAGTTTCCTTTTCTGGACATGCTCTGCGTTAGTCCATGAGCAGCCAGCTGTTTTTGATATCCTCTGTGACGATACTGCCACCCTTGATCGCTATGCACTATCGGCTTAGAGTTCTTATCTAAGCTATTGATGGCATCTTTTAGCATATCTGTAACTAATGGTAAACGGGCATCTTTAGCTATCTTGTAAGCGACTATTTCTTTGGTAAATAGATCTATAACTGGTGATAAATAAACTCTCTGATCTCCAACCTTAAATTCAGTTACATCTGTTGCCCATTTTTCATCTGGCTTTGTAGCATTAAAATTTCGCTCAAGTACATTCGGTGCAGTTGTTCCAGCTCCGCCTTTATAAGAACTGTATTTTTTAGGTCGTACAGTAGACTTTAGATCTAGTTGAGCCATCAGCCTTTGCACCGTTTTATGGTTTAGCGTAACGCCTTGTCTTTTCAGTGTTAGCTGGATCCTACGATAGCCGTAACGCCCTTTATGTTCGTGATAAATATCTTTTATAAGCGCCAGTTCTCGTTCATAAATATCCGGCTTTTCATTTATTCTAACTTGATAATAAAACACACTTTTAGCCAACGCAGTGGCTTGAAGAAGGTGCTTTAGTGCATGTTTATTTTTGAGAGCTAAAACCGTTATCGCTTTTTCTTTATTTTTAGGCGCTTTGCTTGGTCTAGCTCTTCCAACTTTTTTAATACAGCATTCTCTGCTCGTAGATAGGCTAACTCTTCCTTTAGCTCTTCTGTTGTCATTTCGCTATCTGATTTTTTGGTTGTATTAGATTGTGTCATTGTAGGCCTATTTATCGAGGTGCGTTGAAGCCCTCTAAAGCCAGACTCGTTATATGTTTTTAGCCATAAAGAGAGTGCACCAGGAGAAGACTGATTTAATACGGCACTAGTGTGAGTGAGGGACCAGTCATTTGTCCACATTAACTTTAATGCTTGCAGCTTTGTTTCTGCATTGGTGGCATATGAGTTTGGTAGGAATGCATCTTTTCCATGAATTGCAAAGACTTGAGTCCAATATCGGATTTGCCGAGCGGATATCGATAGTTCATTTGCTAATGTATAAGATGATTTACCACCTAGACACTCTTTCGCGATAATGAGTTTTAACTCACGACTATATTTGGACATAAAAAAGACCCCCAATAATTGGTTGTCCAACTATTGGGGGTCACTTCAATTGAGCAGGCTTTTTTCGTTTCAGATTATCGACTTTATCCTGTCTAATTTACGCATTAGTATTTTCATCATACTAAAGAATTAACCTAATATTATTAATTTGCACTGACTTCACAGTTCTTATTGAGCACGATAAGACACCTGGTCATTTATCCGTTTTACCTCTCAATCTCACGGACTTATTATTCCCCTGATTACACGAATGTGTTGTTATAGTGACTCATTATATTTCTAAGGGATAGAAATTAAAGGTCATTAGGGAGCTATTAGGGGGAGTTATGGATGGGATACTCGATAGAGAACAAAGGGAATCAGGGGCGAATACAGTCATCTCATCATTGCTGAAAACAGCAGGTGGCATGACCGGGATCTCGGCAGTATTACAACAAAGTAAATTTGAATCATTATTACTCAGTGTACAATTAGCTGATGATGATCTTAACGAGGTAGATTTACTCTCTCGTATATTAGGTGTTGAACCATTAATTTCAGAGCAGGAATATGGTAATTAAGTCTAAAGTAAGTAGGTAAAGCCCATTCTTCGGTAATGGGCTTTTTTTTGGCTTGCTTTTATTATCTTCGCAAAATAGCATTTTCAATTTTAAGTAATTATTGATTATCACCTAGAGGTGACACTGATATACTCTCGCACCTAACTTATTTGAATCTAGTATTGACTAAGGGTTGTCGTGTGACTGAAATCAGTTTTTACCAACAAATTTATCCTATCATCGTAATGATGCCGATTGCTGCTGCTTGTTTTTTAGCGCTGGTATTATCAAAAGGTGAAGTGTGTCCTGGCCAGCGTAAACGTATTACCGAGAATATGATCTCAATCTGGGCTGTGCTTGCACTCGGCCTGATGATTGGCATTGAGGTTTATGCGACCACACTAACACTGGTTATTGGTGGTATTGCGGTCTTTATTGGTATCATGCAAAACTTAATTCAATCGCGTTTACAAGGTAAGCGGGCTATTCCAAGTACTTGGTTGCGATTACCTATTGCACTTGCGGTGATCACCGGACTATTAGTATTGTGGCAACAGCAACAACCATTATTACTATTAGAAGCCGTACTTCTGGGAGCTGTATTTGCGCATGTGATCTTATTACGCGCTAAACATCGCTTACAGGCATTTAATGTGGTTTTACCTATCGTTGGTATCGTTAGTAGTGTATTGCTGATGTTAGGCTTGCTCGTTGTCGCTATCATACATGCTGACTCAAGCAATATGATGGTGATCCAGGAGTTTGTTATTTATCGCGCTGTTATTTTATTGTTAGCATTAGCGGTGTGGACTATCCCGCTTTATACCAAGCAAGAATATAGCCCGAACATAGTATCATTGACCACGGTATTATTATTATTTTCTGAAGTGATAGGCATGGGTGTTATTGCGGCATTCTAATTTATGCAGAGTTTTCGAGCATGGCAATAAAGCCACTGGAGACAGTGGCTTTATTGGTTTAATTAGACTGAGATGCAGGCGTTATTGCTGCCTTCCATGCTTTTGTTGCCCACAATGGTACCGTGGATAATGAATGCTTATAGCTGCCATTGATCTCTTTTGTCGAATACGACACATACAATAAGCTTTGGCTATCGGCATCATAAATACGACGGATTTTGAGTGATTTAAACAAGATACTCTTCGATTGCTTGAAGATCACTTCACCGCCTTTTGAGGTATCAATTGTCGCTAACATTGCGACTGTAATATCACCTGTTTGGCGACAGGCAATCCCCATATCTGACGGATCAGAAAAATCTAAATCTGCTTCAATATGACTAACGTGACAAGTGACACCGGGTATTTTAGGGTCTACAAATGTGTTTATTTTTATATCTTTAGTGGTAAATAAACCCAGACTTATTTTACCGGATTCATCATCGCTACAACCGCTTAACACAATACTGCTGACAAGTAATGACAATAAACTGAGTTTTTTAAAATTGGCTGACAATGGCTTTAACATCGCGGCATTCCTAATTGCGGTTTATGTGAGAGATTATAGATTAATACGGATCGATACATGAGGAAAGTAATAACATAGGTTTGTTATTACTTTCCATCTTTTATCATTTTATTGATAACAACCAGACCTGGTTATTCGCTTTGCTTAGGATTAACGGCGGTATAAGTTGTGATCAGTAAATTCTTTAGTTGACTGACATTCTAGGCATAAACGCGAATCAGGGCGTGCTTGTAAGCGTCTAATTGATATTTCATCACCACAGCTATCGCAATAGCCGTAATCACCGCTGTCGATACGACGTAGCGCTTTGACGATTTTTTTGATGTGCAATTTATCGTGCTCGATACGGTTTAGTTCCAGCCTGTGTGCTTCTTCCATTGCCGCGCGATCAATTTCATCTGCCATCTCATTACTGTCTGAGATCACCACGTTGGTTGATTGGTTTTCGATGCGTGCTAAGATCTCTTGCTGTTCTGTTTCTAGTTTATCTTTGAAATAGGCAACTTGGCCTTCATTCATAAAATCGCTCATATATATTACCTATTTCGTATTCGGATTATAATTAATTAGCATAATAGACATTTTAATTGTCCATGGCATAGGGATATTAACCCTATTGTGGCAAAAAATAACTGAAAATTACAAGTTGGGGTATTTTGTCTCGTTTCAAGGGGGATAGCTAATTAATCCGTATTATTTTCTCTGAATTGTGCTCTGATTGTGATAATCCTTAGTGGATTAGTTTTAATCTTGAGCAGGTTAGGCTAACATCGTTATCTATTTTCAGCATAGTTAACGCTGACATTTAAAAGCCATTGTTAAGCTCGCTGGTTAAGGATCATGTTGATGAAAGCGATAAGCGTACACCGTCCGACTTTAAAAATAATATGGAGATTGTTAGTTTTCTTATTTTTTCCACTCATTATCTGGCTATACAGCGTAATAGGCGATGTGCCATTTGCGCACATTGATAGTGGTGCTAATTATCATAAGTGGATCATCTTTTTCCTTTATCTTGGTTGTCTTGCAGCGTGGTTATATATCGACCGCGCGTTATCCCATAGCTCTTTTTTTCGTAGTTAATTTATTTTATGAGTATTGATTCCTTATTTCCCGTATTTCCCTATATCACTGCGGCATGTGTTGCCACTATCTGCGCGCTGATTGCGATCCGTAAGAGCCAGCAAGCAGCATTGGCAGTGCAAACCTTAAACCATGAAGTTGAGTTGTTAGAGCAGCAATTAGATAACGTCAATTATAGCCATGAGCAGTTACAACAAGAACATGATGCTAATAAATTAAAATTAGAGTCGCAAAACAATCAGCTGATTAAAGTCATGTCACGATTACGTGAAAGTGATATCCGTTTACAAACCGAACGCCAAGCCAGTGAAGAAAAATTGGCATTGCAAGCGCAGTCGGAGCAACGTCTACAACAGCAATTTGAAAACCTCGCCAATAAAATTTTTGATAGTAAAACCGATAATTTTAAAGAACTAAATAAGTCTAGTGTGGAATTGCTCTTGTCGCCATTAAAAACCCAACTAGAGGGGTTTAAGCAACAAGTGCAGGATGTTTACTCTAATGAAGCCAAAGAGCGCCACAGTTTACAATCTGAAGTAGCAAGGCTACAGCAAGTGTATCAATTGATGTCGAGTGAAACCGCTAACCTGACCAAAGCACTGAAAGGTGATAACAAGCAACAAGGTAATTGGGGCGAGGTTATTCTAGCAAGGATTTTATCAGAGTCGGGTTTACGTGAAGGCCATGAGTACGACGTGCAAGTGAGTTTGAACAATGAACACGGTAAACGCTTTCAGCCGGATGTGATTGTGCATTTGCCGCAAGACAAAGATGTAGTGGTCGATTCTAAGGTGTCATTAACAGCCTACGAGCGTTATTTCAATGCTGAGGATGAGGTAACTCGCAAACAAGCATTACAAGAGCATGTGGCATCAGTACGTAGCCATATTCGCGAGCTTGGTCGTAAAGACTATCATTTGTTGCAAGGATTAAAAACGCTAGATTATGTGTTGCTGTTTGTTGCGGTGGAACCGGCCTTTTTAGCGGCGTTAGAAGCAGACCCGAGTTTAATGAAGTTCGCGTTAGACAATAACATTATGTTAGTCAGTCCGACGAACTTATTAGTCGCATTGCGTACCATAGATAATTTGTGGCGTTATGAACGTCAGAATCAAAATGCCCAGTTAATTGCTGAGCGCGCCGGTAAGATCTATGAGAAGTTACGTTTGTTTAGTAACGATATGCAAGATATGGGCGTAGCGTTAGATAAAGCCCAAGACAGTTATGATTCGGCGATGAAACGGCTGGCTACAGGCAAAGGTAATTTAATTAAACAAGCGCAGCAATTTGTTGAGTTGGGCGTTGAAGTTAAAAAGCCATTACCTGTTGAGCTGATCGAAAAAAGTAGCGTTAATTTGTTGGAATGATCTATTTGTGTAGGACTAACCTTTCCAAAATGCTGGGGTGACAAGTACTAATACTGTCATGATCTCTAAGCGTCCCATTAACATGCCTAAACTGAGTGCCCATTTTGCAGTATCTGGTAGGCTGGCAAAGTTACCAGATGGACCAATGACTGGGCCTAATCCCGGCCCGACGTTAGCCACAGCGGTGATTGCGCCGGTAATGCTGGTAATGGGATCTAATCCGATAATACTTAATATCGCCGCTAATATCACGATTGTCGCGATAAAGGCACTACCAAAAGCCACCACAGAGCGAACTATGATGTCATTCACATTACGCCCATTGTAGTGCTGCCTAAACACCCCTGATGGATGTACTAACTGCGACATTTGTTTGCGGAACAAGGTAAACGCAATTTGAAAACGGAAAATTTTGATGCCACCCGATGTCGAACCAGAGCAAGCCCCGGTAAACATCAAACCAGCAAATAATACCGTGGTAAATTCACCCCAGGTCCCGTAATCGGTTAAGCCAAAGCCTGTTGTGGTCACCACTGAGACAATATTGAACATGCTAATGCGGATGGCGTCGTTAAAACTAAACACATCTTTGTGCCATAAATACAGCGACATCATGACGGTCATAATGAGCACGAGTTTAGCAAAACCGATGATTTGCGCATCTTTGAACAGCATGGTTATATCACGTCGATGTAAGGCATTGATCAAAAGTAAAAATGGTAATCCACCTAAAAACATAAAGAAGGTGCCATTCCACTGTGCGCTATCTGAGAAGTGCGCCATGGATTGATCTGAAGTTGAATAACCACCCGTTGATAGGGTCGTCATGGCATGATTAACCGCCTCGAAACTACTCATTCCAGCAGCCAAGTAACCAAGATAACATAATACCGTTAAGCTTAAATAAACATACATAACGTAAGCTGCGGTATGCTGGGTTTTCGCGGTGTTTTTATCAGACCAATCAGATGATTCAGTTTGGAATAAACGCATACCACCGACGTTTAAGTAAGGTAATACGGCTACGCCCATCACCACGAAACCAACGCCACCTAACCATTGCAGAATGGAACGCCATAACAATACGCTATGTGCTGTGCTGTCTAAGTTCGATAGCACGGTTGAACCTGTGGTGGTGATACCTGACATGGTTTCGAAATAGGCATCGGTATAGCTAATATGCTGGATTAACATCAGTGGTAATGCGGCAAAAGCGGACGCAATTATCCATACGCACGTGGTCAGTAAAAACATTTCGCGGATACCAAGTTTGAATACTTTGGAACGACCTTTATGCCAAAATAAACCCGATGCAATGGTGGTGATAATAATGGATTTGAAGAATTCTGATACGCCATGACCATCGGTATATATTGCTAATACCAAGGGCGCGATCATAAATAAGGCAAGGGCGCGTAGCACCACACTTGCCATGAACAATATGGGTTTTAAATTAACCATGCAACAAACTTCTGTGCGTGTTTATAAGAAAAATGGACTAGGTTGGAAAAGCTTCTCTACGTCAGGGATGAACTTTTTATCAACTAAGAACATCACCACGTGATCATCTTGTTCAATCACGGTTTTATCATGGGCAATTAACACGGTATCATTACGTACAATTGCACCAATCGTGGTGCCGAGTGGTAGTTTTAAACTGCCGACAGTACGGCCTACAACACGTGATGTTAATTTGTCTCCATGGGCAATCGCTTCAATGGCTTCTGCTGCACCGCGGCGTAATGAATAAACATTAGCAATGTCAGCACGACGCACATGCGTTAATAGCGCTGAAATGGTGGCTTGTTGTGGTGAGATAGCAATATCAATGGTGCCGCCTTGTACTAAATCTACATAAGCACCGCGCTGGATCAACACCATGGCTTTCTTCGCGCCCATGCGTTTCGCTAACATTGCTGACATGATATTGGCTTCATCATCGTTGGTCACGGCAATAAATACATCCGTCTGGTCGATATGCTCTTCATTAAGCAGTTCTTGATCCGATGCATCGCCACAGAACACGATCGTGTTGTTGAGCATTTCAGATAACTGCTCAGCACGGGTAATATTACGTTCAATTAATTTAACTGAATAATCACGCTCTAAACGACCCGCTAAAGCAGCACCAATGTTACCGCCGCCAGCAATAATGATACGTCGATAAGGCTTTTCGAGTTTTTGTAATTCACTCATTACTGCACGGATATTATTACTTGCAGAGACAAAGAAAACTTCATCATCGGCTTCAATAATGGTCGTGCCGAGAGGGCGAATAGGTTTGCCTTGACGGAAAATTGCGGCGACTCGGGCTTCGACATTGGGCATGTGTTCGCGTAATGCAGCCAGGGCATTACCAACCAGTGGACCGCCATAATAGGCTTTTAATGCAACTAAACCTACTTTGTTATTGGCAAAGTTAACCACTTGCAGTGCGCCAGGATAATCGATAAGGCGTTTAATATAATCTGTTACTAGCTGCTCTGGTGCGATTAAGTGATCAACCGCAATCGCGCCGTTATGGAATAAGGTTTTTTTGTGGTCTAGATAAGATTCGTTTCTGATCCGAGCTATTTTATTTGGGGTATTGAAGAGGGTATAAGCAATCTGACAAGCGATCATATTGGTTTCGTCATTGTTGGTTACTGCCACGAGCATATCGGCATCTTGCGCACCCGCTTCGCGCAGTACGTCTGGGTTAGCACCATGCCCTTCAACAACACGTAAATCAAATTTATCTTGTAAGTTTCTTAGACTGTTGCCGTCGCGATCGATAATGGTAATGTCATTATTCTCACCTACTAAGTTTTCAGCCAGTGTGCCGCCGACCTGGCCTGCACCGATAATGATGATTTTCATTTAACCTCGCACCAAATAAAATTGTCGTGATCTGTTTTGATAATACTATTCTACGCTTATCTAAGCTAAAGTTGAATAACGCCAATAGTTTATAGCCAAATGATACTAATTCATTTGGCTATAGTGACTATGTAGTTATGCTTTCTTTTGTAATTTTGCGTAGAAGAATCCATCCATACCTTGGGTATTAGGTAGGATCTGCCAGCTAAATGCTTGATCATCACTGTTGGCATTTAGTGGTACTAATACGGCATCTGCAGTTCGAGCTACAAATTGACTAATCTGTTCACTGTTTTCTGCAGGTAAAATTGAACACGTTGCGTACAGCAGGGTGCCACCGGGTTTTAGCTGCTGCCACATTGCATCTAAGATTTCTGCTTGAAGTTTTACTAATGGCGCAATGTCACTGTCGCGACGTAACCATTTAATATCTGGGTGGCGACGAATAACGCCAGTTGCACTACAAGGTGCATCTAATAAGATACGGTCGAATTTGTCACCTTTCCACCAATCTTCAGGCTTGCTGGCATCACCGTGAATGAGCTCTGCTTCTAACGCCATACGGGTTAGGTTTTCTTGTACGCGTGCTAGACGAGTTTCATCAAAATCGACCGCTACAAGATGCTTAAGGGCTGGTTGGCGTTCTAAAATGTGAGCTGTTTTACCACCTGGAGCAGCACAAGCATCAAGTACTAGTTCACCTGGCTGAGCATCTAAGAATTGTGCGGCAAATTGTGCGGCGCCATCTTGTACTGAGCTATGGCCTTCAGCAAAACCTGCAAGTTTGTAAACATCGGTCGGTTTTTCTAAGCGTAAAGCTGAATCTGCACTTTCAACTATATCAGCCACTATATCGTCAGCCGCTAATAATGCTTGATAGTCAGCTTGGTTATGGTGTTGTTGATTAACACGGATCCACATTGGTGGGCGTTCGTTGTTCGCCATTAATACATCTTGCCACTGCTTTGGATAAGCGGCTTTAATACGTTTGATTAACCAACCTGGATGACCAAATTTACACGCATCGTTACCGTCTGCTAGCGTTTCTAGATCATCTTGTTGACGTTGATAATTACGTAAAATGGCATTAACCAAACCACTCAATTTAGGTGATTTTAATACTTTGATTGCGTTTACTGTTTCGGCTACAGCAGCATGTGCAGGGATGCGCATGAATTTTAATTGGTATAAACCAACCAGAATTAAGAAATGAACTGGTCTTTGCTTACCAACCAATGGCTTGCTCATTAGTTGGCGACTAATAAATTCAAGACGTGGTAGCCAGCGCAGTACGCCGTAACAGATCTCCTGTAGTAAAGCACGATCCTTGGCTGGTAATAATTGCTGAGCAATTGGTAAGGCTGTCGTCAATGACTGACCTCTATCAACAACTTGGTAAAGTACTTTTGCGGCGCTA
>Ga0209292_1005568_pt1 | contig 12810 bp, 9 predicted proteins | sample GOMGulsemesocosm_2_FD_184634 | JGI IMG/M metagenome (GOLD analysis project Ga0209292, IMG submission 184634) | Methane-oxidizing microbial communities from mesocosms in the Gulf of Mexico - GOM9C Gulf of Mexico (SPAdes) (version 2) | ecosystem: Environmental > Aquatic > Marine > Cold seeps...
TTTCCCTCTCTGACTCGGAGCCAAATACATACTTTGTATCCACCAATAGTACCCAGCATTCCAATCACTCCATTCTTTCAATGCTGATACACTTCCTACGGGAATGTCGTTGTCATCAACTAACACCCAGTAAGTAGCAATCGTATTATCCGCTAAAGCGGCGCCAATCCCTTTTTCTAAAGTATCTGGAATTTTAACACTACCTTCTGCTTCCCTGGCTTCTTCGGCTGTAAATTCAACTAAATATGATAAATCTTCTTGTCTGGCTTTTCTTACACTCAATGCTGAATCCTCTGAACACTACCTGCGTAATAGTGCAACCTGTCATTTATGTGAATGTGATACTTAGACAACGCGTTAATTTTAAATAGCAAGCTGTCGTTTCGATACGCCTCACTTCCCCCAAGCTATTATTCCGCTATTTATCAGCGATAGTTGTTTAGGGAAGTAGCGAATAAGTCCCCGGATGTTCCCTGTGCTTATTTTAATAACGTAAGTCTAAGCGGTTAAATCCGCGATAGAATGGACGCGAATGGCGAGTCCATTATAAGCGTTCTGACAAAGAAACCAGATAAAAAAGATTCCATCTCTGCTGACCGCTTAGCTTTCTTTGTGAAAGTAAGTACCCTTCGGGCGTACAGGATAGTTCGTGCGCTTTGTGAATGGTTTTCGCCGGGCAACCAGCCCGTCTATAACCATCGATCCTGAACGCCAGGGACCTGTTCGCTGCTTCCTTAGGGAGCATGCGATTAACTCCAGAATTTTCTCAGCGTACAGAGCATCTCGATCTCGTTGTTATCGATTTTCGCCGGGCAACCAGCCCGTCTGTAATCGATGCCTAAATCTCGACATGCTCTGTACGCCTGAGGCGTTTTGGACTTAATCGCATGTTCCTTAGCTAACGAGCTTAAAAAGAATCGAGAATATCACTTTGTGGCAAAGTGCACTATCAATAAACAGACGCTAAAATTATATTATTTCATCATAAATAGACTACCTATAAATATTCAGTATTTAGCGCGACTAATCTCTAATACTTAGTCCTTATCCCTATTCTTTGAATATACACATGCAGATAATTGCTCAATAGCGAATAAGCAACTAAGTTTATTAGTACAGTAACCTAAAAGGTGTGGCATCCGCTCTAGATTTAGCCTGTATTAATTCAAAGTAAAAGGGTAACTTTCTCAGGTAATGATAGTGACAGCGTGTTACTGAGAAATAGTTAGATCGTTTCAAGATGCTAGGAGCTAGATGCCCCGTACTGGACTTATTGACCGTACTTCACATTGAGATACAGCCTATTATTATGAAATTTATCTATGATAAATATTTATTAATTACTGCGTTCGTGGCGAGTTTAATACTAATGTCACTATTGTTTCTCGCCACCAATGTCATTAACCCCACCGCAAACGCCATCGGTTCAACCAGTCAATTGAATATTTCGCATTCATTTATCGTCGACCCTTATAATCAATTTAAAATTTCTAATATGTCAAAACTTCCTTTTTCAAGTAATCAGGAAAAGGATATACCTTGGACGTTTGGCGACCAGAGCTACTGGCTGAAATATACATTGTCCAATAATACGCGTAACCGTAAAGAGCTGGTCATGCATCTAGACAATCCGATGCTTAATAACCTGGTCGTTTATCAGGTTGATTCCCAACATAAGGTATTAAAAAAGCGCTCACTGGGCTGGAAAAACCAGTCTTTGAGCCTGCTCAACCGAAGCACCAATAATTTCAAGTTTAACTTAGCAGCCCAAACCACTGATAACTTGTATATTCATTTAAGTACTCAAGGCATCACTAAAACCCCAGTGACTTTATATTCCCCTGAGGATTTTCAGGCTTATGTGCGTTCGGTACATATCATATGGGGGGCGTTCATTGGCATCATTTGTATGATTGCTCTGTATAATTTAGTGATTTATTCCGGCTTAAAAGAACCTGTTTATCTTATCTATATCATGTATTTGATGTCAGTATTAAGTATGACGGCCATCAGCAAAGGTTTTGGTCACTATATTTTTCCAGTACCAATATTTTCCATGCTGCGCCCGAACGTCATTTCTTTAAACTTCCTAACGCTAGCTTGTGCACTCCTTTTCGCAGTACATTTCCTAAATTTCCACACTAACAAGAAAATCTATTGGTACTGCATTCGTTTTTTCTACTTTATTGTTGGCTGCAGTGTTGTGAGTATTTTCCTTGAAGAGAACACCAGCGCTCCTCTTTTTTTTATTATCATGGGGTTTTCCTATTTGCTCTGCTTTTGGTTGTTGCATCAAAGCTATAAAAACAACCACCAGTGGTCGAGACTGTACACTATCTCGTGGGTTCCGTTACTCATTGGTGGTGCGATTCAACCTATGGAATTAACAGATGTCATCCCCTACTCTTTTTTAACCCGCCAGGTATTTCCCATCTGCATATTGATTGAAATAACCCTGATGGCAATGGCACTGACCGAGCGGTTAAGACAACAAAAACAGCGAGCTGATTTTAACGCAAGTCATGATTTAGAGACGGGTCTGCCTAATTATCAAGCCTTAGATACATCGCTTGCGATCAAACTAGATAACAAATGGAGTTTCACCTTATGTTTAATCGAAATCGCTGGATTAAACCGTTTATCGCCTTATTTAAGCACCCATCAATCTCAACAAGTACTTAAAAACATGTTGCAGGGAGTAAGCCAGTACACATTACACATGTCGGATTTTTTGGTCATTCAGGAAACGTTATATCCCAATGAGAAAATAGCCCGTGTTAAAGAAAATATCTTTGCTATTATTCTAGCTGAAAGCTCAGAGAGAGAATACATTACCCAACAGTTAGTCCCCATACATAACCTCGTTCAAAAAACGCTACAAGACAACAACCCTAGTATTCACCTTAAAGCCTACATAGGTTATTACCAAGTTAATGATAATATTCAACTCCCTAGCGACATTGTTAAAAAGACTTTTCAAGCAATAAGTACAGCGGCACTAAAAGGGCTTGATATCAATGCCTTCGAGAGCCATCAGCATTTAAGTTTGAATGTTGCGAATGATCTAGAAATGGCACTGATTAACAATCATCTAGAGCTCTATCATCAGCCTCAAATTGCCTTAGATGGCAATAAAGTGCATGGGTCTGAGGCACTTTTACGTTGGAAACACCCGGTAAACGGCTTTATAGAACCTGAAATATTGATTAACCTTGCAGAGAATATTGGCCTCATTAATCAACTTACTTTATGGATAATCGCTCAAGCGTGTCGTGATATACAATCCCTCGTTTCTCAAGGTTATCATCAACATAAAGTGTCTGTTAACATTAGCCCATCCGATGTCGCAGACCATCATTTTTTAGACAATCTCACCCTCATACTTGAACGCTACTCTATCCCAAATCATTTATTGAGTTTAGAGCTAACAGAATCTGTCATGGTCAATGACTACCAGCATCTCAACAAGGTTATGAATGGCTTGTCTAAGTTGGGTATTGGGGTTTCAATTGATGACTTTGGTACCGGCTACTCTTCATTAACACACCTATCCCAACTTCCTTTTAATGAACTTAAAATCGACAAAATTTTTATCCAATCATTAGATAGTAACAAACGTAATCAAAACATTGTTGAAACCACCATCCACATGGCAAAGGCACTTAATTTACGAGTAGTTGCTGAAGGCATTGAAACACAGGCAGTAGTAGATACTTTAAAAGAGTGCGGTTGCGAAATAGTACAAGGATATTTTTACTCCAAACCCAAACAGTTTTCAGAGTATTTGCAGTGGTTACACTTAACGAAACCTATCTCTAGCAATGACTTAATATACTCTGTAAGTGCTCAATCAACCTACGAAACTAGCCCGACCGATCCTTTGCAGTGAAATATCACCCAAAAGGGTTTATAGAACCGCGTAAAAACACATGGATCGGGCAGTTATAGAACCTTTGAGCGATGAGTCAATTGGGTATACTAAATAATTGCTACCTTAAGTGTTAATTTTAAAGCAAAAGCAGAGCTTGTCAGCCCGCCCTTGCAAAAACGGCGACTAAACCCTCCTATATTGTCCCCTTAATCCTTTTAACAGCTCACGAGCTTCACTCAAAGCCCATTAAGAACTTTGCTAACAAGGTATTAAGCGCTGCTTGTTCCTCAGCGCTCAAGTTAGAAGCTAATTGGGTTTGGGTATCTACGTGTGAAGTGACTGCAGCATTTATAACCGTAAAGCCTGATTCTGTCAGGGATATAATAAAGCCACGCCCATCTTTTGGATTGGTTATCCGCTCCACCAGTTCTGCCTTTACTAATTGGTCAATACGGTTGGTCATAGTGCCTGATGTGACCATCATCGTACTTAATAAATCATTGGGTGATAGCGCGTAAGGGGCACCTGAGCGCAGTAATGTTGCCAGTACATCAAAGCTTGCTAAATTTAAATCGTGTACTGCAAAGGTTTTTCCCATCTCCTTTAACAAATGATCGTTGAGACGTTTTATCCGACCAATCAAGGGCATAGCACTTACATCCAGGTCGGGGCGCTGAGTATTCCACTGCTTAATTATCTTATCTACTTTATCCATATCACTATAATATCAGAATTTAGTTTGACATCAAGATAAAATCTGTTATCTTGACATCAAGCTAGTTATCTCGACGTAGAGATAAATTTTAATAACACTATATTTCAACCTTAATTCTGCCGTTGAGCATCATTTTAGGCGCAGAAAAATCGCAATGTAACTAGGCATGATTAGTTAAAAAATTTTGATGAGTTAGTCCCTAATTCATCTTTAGTAAATGGTTGTTACCTTTGCAGTTTTTCCCTAAAACGTAAGCATAACGACGTTACGGTGTGATTTTGTAAGTCTAAAGTGATGTCGTGTATTCACCCACTGAGTGAATACACCAGTTGCTATTAAGCTAAAGAAAAACAACAGCTTGATTTAAATACGAAACGGTCAGTTGCCGATTTTAGGTTCAAAGGAGCATTATGAAAAATACAGCATTGATACTCACTACAGCTCTAGCACCGATTATTTGGGGGAGTAGCTATTTAGTCACCACTGAATATTTACCGCAAGGATACCCGCTGACACTTGCCATGTTACGCGCATTACCAGTGGGTTTGCTGTTATTGGTGTTTTGTAAACAGCTACCACCGATGCATTTGGTTGCTAAAGTCTTTTTGTTAGGGGCATTAAATTTTTCAATTTTTTGGTGGCTGCTCTTTGTCTCAGCCTATCGCTTACCAGGGGGAGTAGCCGCCACAATCGGTGCGATCCAACCGTTACTGGTTATTTTTTTAGCGCGAGGTTTTTTAAATACCCCACTGCGCTCTAATGCCGTGTTAGCGGCATTACTAGGGGTTTTAGGAGTGGCTCTATTACTGCTCACTGCACAGGCAAAACTTGATCTAACAGGGTTAACAGCAGGAATCGGGGGCGCTATTTCCATGGCATTTGGCACTGTGTTAAGTAAAAAATGGCTTTCAGCGAAAAGCGTACAAACCGCTACTGCTGACACTGCCTCTTACAGCCCAATCTTAATCACCGCTTGGCAATTAGTGGCTGGCGGGCTGCTATTACTACCTGCTGCCATGTGGTTAGAGCCTGCTCTGCCAGTGCTTAGCCTAGAAAACTATTTTGGTTTTATCTATTTGGGACTAATAGGCGCTGGATTAACTTACTTCTTATGGTTTCGTGGTTTGGCTTTATTGTCACCAACCATTATTGCTCCATTCGGTTTTTTAAGCCCTGTATCCGCAGTATTGCTTGGCTGGTTAATTTTAGACCAACACTTAAGTGTTTTACAGATACTCGGAGCATTGATAGTGCTGTTCAGTGTCTGGCTGTCACAGCAAAACTTGAAGCTTAAAAATGTATTATCGAACACCTTTTTAAACAAAAGATTAACTCAAAATTTAGAGAACAAATAAATGAAAATTATTATTTTTGGCGGTACCGGTAACGTTGGCAGTCGTACAGTAACAGAAGCCCTTTCACGTAACCATCAGGTGAGTGTGGTAGTACGTAATACCGACAGACTACAACAACTACCGACAGCAGTTACAGGCCATGTAGCGAATTTAGAAAGTGCACAAGAAGTCAGCAACGCTATGCATGGACATGATTTGATCATCACCGCCGTGCGTCCCGCTACCGGACACGAAGCACTATTAACGCCTATTACCGAAACGATTATGAATGCTGCAGCTAAGCTAAATATTCGAGTCCTAGTGGTTGGTGGAGCAGCGAGTCTTAAAATACCAAACCAAAATGATACGGTATTATCAGCAGCTAATTTTTTACCCGATGCTGTTAGGCCTATCGCACAAGCATGTTACGCACAACATCAAATGGTTGAGCAGTCTGATAACAAAAATTGGGCGTATGTCTCTCCCGCTGCCATGCTAGTACCGGGTGAGCGCTCTGGTGTTTACCGACTAGGTAAAGATGAACTGGTTTGCAATGCGCAGGGCGAGTCAAAAATATCCATGGAAGATTTTGCCATGGCGCTCATCGATGAAGCCGAACAGCCAAAGCATCATCAGACAAGATTTACCGCTGCCTATTAATACCAGTGCTCATTTGCACGGGGGACCTGATGCAAATGAGTTGTTTTATGTGATAGATGCCTTATATCCCTATTTTACAGGCACGCTAATTTGGCAATAACTGTCGTTGCGCGGTGATAACACGATTTCAGGGCAACTCTCACCTCCACTTAAAGCTGAAACTATCTTTCAGTCACACTAATGTTAGTGCAATGAATGTTCTGAGACCTCGTTCAAACAAATAGAATACCAAAGACTTTTTTACGCAGTGTTCCTATCTCTATTATATTCCTTTAAGCTTGCCTCTATAGAGCAACTAAGCTGCTATTACTAATAATTATGACATTGAGAATGACTTTGGATAGTATAAATAGAAAAATTGTTCGCGCCCTTTGTGAAAACTCTCGCATTACTATTTCAGAGCTTTCCAAAGCCGTGCATTTATCTGCGCCCGCTGTCAAAGAGCGAATTGAAAAACTCGAGGCGCAACAAGTTATTAAGGGATACAGCTTGTTAACAGATTCTGAGGCGTTAGGTTATGCTATTTCAGGTTTTGTCCATGCCGATGTACTAACGGGTAAAGAGTCAGAATTCAAGCAGATAGTGCAACGCTGCCCAGCAGTCACTGAGTGCTTTAATGTGACCGGAGAAAAAGCCTTTATTTTTCGCATTGCGGTTAAAAGCATGTCTGAATTGGATGATTTATTAGAATCTCTTACCTTAATCTGTAAAACAGAAACCTCACTGATTTTATCTGAAACAGTCGGCAACCGCTTGCCAATGTCGTTTTAATACTTTGTACCCTATTGGTATGTACCTTCAGCGAATAACACCTATCACAATACGACCTAAATATTGCACACAATCCCGGCAGAACTGCTACCCTAGATTCGGCAGTTAGACTGCCATTTTAGGCGAAAAAGAATCCCATTGTATCTGGTCATCATTGCTTAAAGCCCTTTTACGCTTTAGTTACGTACGTTCAACTCCCTATTTAGAACGATCTGGTGAATGGCTGAATGTCTGCTTGGTGCTGCTACCCGCTGCTCAGTATATTAGGTTTATACCCTTAAGCTCCTTTCTTTTAGTCGCTGTAATGACTGCTATTCCTTTTTTTTTACCTGCCGGTTTGCTACTCAACCCCCTATAATATCACTCGTTGATACCGAGCGAAGAATGCATCAAAAACACCCAGGGCAGTCTTTGGCAGTAAAGGTCATTCATTAATACGCAACTATTTACCCAGGAGTAATAATTTTGACGGTCGTTATTGAGTTAGAAGATATCCAAAAGAGCTTAAAAAGTGTCGACCTCCTAAATGCGATGGCACAAGGTTTTATTAGTTACTCTAATGGCAAATGCGTTGTGCCTGCTGTAGGAGAGTTATTGTTTGATAAACCTAAAGGCGATACACATATAAAATACGGTTACATCAAACAACAAAATTACTACGTGGTAAAAATCGCCTCTGGTTTTTATGAAAACCCTAAAATTGGCTTAGCATCTAGTCAGGGATTAATGCTGCTGTTCGCCCAACAAACAGGAGTGCCACAAGCGGTATTACTCGATGCAGGTTATTTAACCGATATTCGCACTGCTGCTGCCGGTGCGCTAGTGGCAAAGCATTTTGCGCCTAAACAAATTACCGCTATTGGCATTATTGGCACTGGTATTCAAGCGATGCAACAGCTGTTGTATTTACAGCAGCATACCCCTTGTAAATCGGTGTGGGTATGGAGTCGTAACCCAGATAATGCTGCTCTATTTGCCGAGCAGCTAGGAGCTGAGTTCAATGTCAACATTGCCACTAATCCTGCAGAAGTTGCCGCTAATACCAATTTAATCATCACCACGACTCCCAGTGAAACCGCTTTATTGTATGCCGAAGATATTCAAGCGGGCACCCACATTACTGCCGTTGGCGCCGATACAGAGCACAAGCAAGAGCTAGATAGTCAAATTTTAGCCAAAGCTGACATCGTTATTAGCGACAGTATTCCACAAAGCCTAAGCCGTGGTGAAATCTACCAAGCTGTGAAACAGTCTGTTATTAGTCAAGAGAGTGTGATCGAGTTAGGCCACGCTCTACAAAACCCAGACCTGCAGCGCACTAATCAGCAGCAGATCACAGTGGCTGATTTAACCGGGGTTGCGGTACAAGATATTATGATAGCCACTGCGGTTTACGAAAACTATCTCAAGAACAGTGCCGCTGAGTAACTAACAGAGATACTCTTAGCACTGCGTAGCAAGTGCATGTGTCCAAAGGATTCAACTTTTAGAGGTACAAGATATGCTTCAATATGTAAGTAATACGGGCGGTGGTGATGCTGTTGATTTTGAAACAGCGATACTCGATGGATTCGCCAAAGACGGTGGATTATATGTCCCTGAAACCTTGCCAAAAATTTCATCGGCACAACTTATTAAGTGGCAAAAGCTAGACTATTTAGAGTTAGCTTTTGAAATACTTTCACTGTTTATTGATCGCGCTATTGTGTCTGAGTCCGAGCTTAAAGATATCCTTGCCACTGCTTATGCACCTTTTGAAAATACAGCTATTATCCCGTTACACAAACTGAAAAGCCGCGATAATGTCCATATCATGGAACTGTTTCATGGCCCTACTATTTCTTTCAAAGACATAGGCTTGGCTTTTTTAGTTAATTTAGTTAACTTTTTCTTAGCGAGAAAATCAGCGCGCCTAACTTTAGTGGTTGCGACCACCGGAGACACAGGTCCGGCCACTGCATATTTTGCTGCGGGGAAATCAAATTTGGATGCATGGGTACTCTATCCAAAAGGTTTAATTACTGCAGAACAAGAAAGACAAATGACCTGTTTACAACAAGCGAATATCCATCCGTTTGGCGTCGCTAACTGCCCTGAAGGTGGTGACGATTTAGATGCCGTTATTAGCAAGCTATACGCCAATAAAGCGTTTAAACAAAAGCTCAAACTCTCCAGTGTTAACTCCATCAACTGGGGTAGGGTAATGATGCAAACAGTTCATTATTTTTACGGCTATTTTCAAGTCAGTGATAAAGCGGCGATAGATAAGGGCGTTAAAGTTAACTTCTCGGTGCCCTCAGGTGGCTTCGGTAATTTATGTGCGGGCGCCTTAGCGCGCGAAATGGGTCTACCAGTGAATATGCTGGTTGCCGCCAATAACCAAAATGGCAGTTTAGATCGAATTTTTAGTCAAGCTACATTTGACAAGCAAGCATTGATTAACACGCCATCATCAGCAATTGACATATTAATTCCCGTTAATTTTTGGCGCTATTTGTATTTTAAAACTGCGGCTGACAGTCAAAAAATCAAGCATTGGGTTGAGCAATTTAAAGCAACGGGAAAAGTAGAGTTTGATCAGCAAACCTTTGCCAGCTATAGTCGGGGCTTTTTATCCAATAGCGCGAGTGATGCTCAAACCTTACAATTAATCAGTGAAATTTTCCAGAGTGAAGGTTACCTTTTAGACCCCCATGGCGCTGTAAGTTTGCAGGCTTTTGATGCGCATAAAGAGGCTTTAAAAGAGCAACAGACAATCTGTCTAGCCACTGCCCACCCCGCTAAATTTCCCGCGACAATTAGACAGGCCCTCAACTGCCAGCAATTGCCTGCAGCAGCGAGTCATCACAGTATAGAAACAGCAAAACGGCAAGCACAAAAAGTACATTTATGTGAGTACGAGGTATTAGAGCCCGCGCTGATCCACGCTATGCAAAGCAATTGGGAGTTTAATACTATAAAAACGGAGTCCAATACAAAATGAGTGCACTGAGCAATTTAAGTAATGAAGATATTCACACTGTACTAGCACCTTTTGGCATTGATACTATCGAATCCTTTTCGTTATTAAGTGGAGGATCAGAAAATACTAACTACAAAGTAGTTTGCCCCAAGCACCGCTATGTTTTGACGATCTGCGAGCAAAAATCACAGCAGAAAGGGGTCGAGTTAGTCCAGCTTTTAGACTTTTTAAAAGCGAACAACTTTGCCAGTTCGCAGGCAATTAGAACCCTTTCAGGCAAAGAAACCAGTGTTTGGCAAGAAAAAGCGGTCATCGTTAAAACTTTCATCGACGGTGAGATTGTCGCTGATCTAAGCGACGATTTACTCAACAATTTAGGGACTCAATTAGCAGATTTACACCAACTTCAGGCTCCGAGCTATCTTCCAGACACCCTCAGTTACGGTCTTGAAAAATTTGATGAGATAGCGGTATATGCAGCGGGCAGTGAGTTTCATCGGTGGCTGTTAGATATTCGGCGCCACACTGACAATTACATCGATACTAACTTGCCTAAAGCCTTAATTCACAGTGATGTTTTCTATAACAACATTATCGTAGACGCGGCTAAAAATCAGGCGACTATTATGGATTTTGAAGAGGCTAGTTATTACTATCGAATCTTTGATATTGGTATGATAATCATAGGCACCTGCTGTTTAAACAACCAATTAAACATGCACAAAGCACGATCTATCATTGCAGGCTATCAGCAAAAATTAACACTTAACCACAGTGAAATTAAAGCCTTACAAGTCTTTACTAGCTACGCCGCTGCCGCCACCGCTTTTTGGCGGCATCAAAATTACAACTATACCAATTTCGACCCGACGATGACCGATCACTATCTCGCTATGCAGCTATTAGGCCAGCAGGTGATGGCGATTCCTTGTGCCGATTTTATCAAGCAATTGGCTTTGCCTAATCTTGACTGAAAGAAGCCGAAGGCAAAAAAGCTGCTTTAGTGCAGCTTTTTTGTCTCAATATTTATGCTTAATTTCATTACTGCACTACTGAATTCAGGATTTCATATATCCTAGCAGGGTTTCTATTGGCACATTATCGCCACTGCAAATGACTGCAACATTTTCTCCCAATAACTCAGTAAAAGGACGGTTATTACCTTTTTGTGCTAACAACATGGCGATTGTTGTTGCACCACCCCCTTCAAGGACCAGTTTTTCTGTGGTTAAACTGTATACCATCGCATCAATAATTTCTTGTTCAGACACTTGTACAATTTCATCCACCAATGCACTACATATATTAAAAGTATATTGATTATCTGGTGGAATAGGACCAGTTAATGCATCGGCAACACTGGAGGTTTCTACAACATTAACCAACTTACCTGCTTTAATACTTTCCAGCATAGCGGCCCCCTGCGAAATGGTGACACCAATAATTTTTATTTTTGGATTAAGCGCTTTAGCGGCCACAGCAATTCCACTGGCTAAACCACCGCCACTGAGCTGAGTAATAATGGTATCCACTTTGGGTAATTGCTGGAGTATTTCTAAGGCAATAGTGCCTTGCCCTGCAATAACGTCAGGATCGTCAAACGCTGATATAAAATTCAAGTGTTCTTGTTGTGCAAGTTGCTGGGCTTTCTCGGTGGCTAAATCTTGATTGTCACCAAAAATAACAACTTCTGCTCCCAGCTGTTTAATCGCCGCTATCTTATTACTTGGTACTAAAGTGCTCAAACAAATGACCGCCCTGATACCCAGCTCTTTAGCGACATAGGCCACTGCTCTGCCGTGATTACCACTTGAAGCAGTCACTACGCCTGTTTTTCGCTGTTGATCAGTTAAATTGAGAACAGCATTGGCTGCTCCTCGCAGTTTGAAAGCCCCCGTATGTTGCATAGTTTCAATTTTTAAATAAATATTCTTATTAAGTTTTTGAGAGAGATTAAGCGATTTTTTTAGCGGGGTTTTACAGATAATAGTATTGATGTTGACCGCTGCCTTTTCTATCAGCGCCAGATTAATTTCTTCCACAGAAAATGCCCTTAAAATAACAATTTAAAGCTACTTTAACGATATTTTCATTATCGCGACAGTTGATAAAATAGTTTATTAAGCACCAAACGTATAGATTAGTATGAATATGCGCAGTAAGACTTTAGATTGCTCAGTATGGCAATTTATCGCGCTGCTATGTACCTGAATCATTGATTTTACTGCTGCACATCGCTCAAACTTTTGTTTGGTTTAAAATTTGTTGCCTCAGAAATGATGGATCTTGCCTTATTGGCAAACCAAGATTAATCAATGACAGATAATGGTTAATCAATTCGTCACTGGCAATACATCTGTGTCCTTCAAGCGCTTACTTTTCGTTAGGTAAAAACGTCATTGTTACCCTTTCTGAAAGCGCTTAGTGGAATTCAAAATACCTTCAAGCTGTTGCATTCTATCACTGGCTTCATCCCATAATTCATTTTCAACCGCGG
>Ga0209292_1005570_pt1 | contig 12808 bp, 8 predicted proteins | sample GOMGulsemesocosm_2_FD_184634 | JGI IMG/M metagenome (GOLD analysis project Ga0209292, IMG submission 184634) | Methane-oxidizing microbial communities from mesocosms in the Gulf of Mexico - GOM9C Gulf of Mexico (SPAdes) (version 2) | ecosystem: Environmental > Aquatic > Marine > Cold seeps...
AATGCAGAAAGTAGATAAACAAAATAAATTCGTTTATTGGCATCTAAAAAATACTGGCCAAGTTCAGTAATATTTATCGATAAAAAATCAAACACAGAACACCTTCGGTAAATCTAGTTAAAGTTTATAGTAAAAAATAACGTATTATCGATAGTGATTTACTAGGGGCTTTATGCTAAATCAAAGCAAGTATCTCCTCCTTGATTTAGCACAACTATCTTTTACTCAACCAACAGTGTCAATTAGAAGTTATATTGATAACCAACAAACATCATCTTGGGTTTACTCGGTCTAGCGCCATTTGGGCGACGGCTAACAATCTCTTGGCTATCAAAAATATTATCCGCTTTAAGATATACCTTGCCGTATTCACCTAAATAATAACTGGCTGATAAATCAACAACAGCATAAGCTTCCGTCGTGACACCTGACAAGGTAACATTCTCACCAGACGCTTCCAGCATTTCACCAACATAACGAACAATAAAGTTAATGTCCCATTGCTCCGCAGTAACTCCCATATTTACCGTGACTTGATGCTCAGGTAAATAAGGAACCGAATCTCCTTTGGTTATATCGCCCCACATAGGAAAACCTGATTTAAAAGTATTTTTAAACTCTGAATCACTGTAGGTATAAACTAAAGAAACGGGCATATCTAATGCTTTCGTCAGAGCATACTGATAACTTGAGGTAAACTCTAAACCGTAAACATCAACTTCACCGCCGTCGAACTCTTTACCTAAATCATCATTACATTGAGAGGCAGTAGAGAAAGAGCAACTTTCTTTTAGATTACTCATATCATTAAAAAACACTACTGCTTCAACTTTAACATCACCTTGGTTATAGCGACCACCAAACTCATAATTGATACTATTTTCAATATCAACTTCAGGACCTTCTTTCGGGCTTGTTGGTATAAAACCTTCATGAACACCAAAAAGTAAACCGGCATTATCCGTTAAGGTATAAAACAAACTTAAGCTAGGTAACCAGATACTTGAGCTTTTCTTTTGCCAGTTATCTTCACCACCTGGAGCTCTATCTTGGTAAGTTGAATCAATAAACTCACCACGTAAACCTAAGGTAATATCTAAGTCATTATATTTAATGGTATCTTTAAAAAAGACCGCGATAGCATCAGTACTTTCCCTATCAGTAGTTGAGGCCACTTGTGCGCTGCCATCAGAAGCTAAATGCCCTGAAGCCATCAAAAAAGCATCAGTGGTATGATTTCTTTCTATTTGGTCTTGATGAAAACGTGCACCAAGATTAAATTTATGTGTTAAACCAAGTAACGTTTGCTCAAAATAAAGTTCACTTTGAATACCTTGTGAGTAATATTCACGAGCGTTATCACCTAAAATAATTTTTTCACAATCACGACTTGTATCAGCTTGACCCGCTATCAGTTGATAAAACAGTTCATTCTCTTCAGGATTAGCTAAGACTTCTTGCAAGTCCGCTCCACAAGCACCGCCTTTAAAACCATTAATTTTAAACCAAGAACGTTCAAATTCGTTGCGATAAACACGGGTGGTGATATCAAAACCATCCGTTTGCATAAAGTGAGTAAACTGTATTTGCTGATGTTGCCAGTCCATATTATCGAGCTCACTGGCAACATAACGTCGATCTGGGTTGGCATAAAAATCGTCGTCGGTTAACCCGAGATAAGTTTCATTAGAGTGCTCATCGGCATAAGAAATCTTCAAACCAAAAGTATGGCCAATATTACCGGTAGTTAAGTCATAGCGAAACTTCGCCATGATATCACTTTTATCAAAGCCGGTATTATCATCACCATTAGGACCGCCACCATCAAGATCTTTAAAACCATCTGAGCGCATATTTACCGCTTCAACCAATACGCCTAAATCACCTATGGTGTCACCATAATAACCATGTACCTTGCTAAAACTATCTGCGCCAAGTGAAACATCTACCATGCCCTCTTGACCATTAGGTACTGCTCGAGTGGTCATATTTAAGGCACCATAAACGGTGTTTGGACCATATTTAGTAGCCGCAGGGCCTTTAAAAACTTCAAGCGATGTCATCTTTGACATCATAGGAAAGTAATAGGCTGCAGGAGCAGAGTAAGGCGCTGGACCAATTAAAATACCATCTTCCATCACAGTGATTTTTTTACTACGTTCAGGGGTCGCACCGCGAAAGCCTATATTTGGTCTTAAACCGTAACCGTCTTCTTCTCGAATATTTACGCCAGGCACGTTATATAAAACGCGGTTAATATCATCAAATTTGAATTTTTCGAGTTCAGCTTCACCGATGAGTGTAGCAGAGCCGGCCTCTGTGCGTAGTTTGTCACTGCGGCCAATAATTTGAATACGTTCGAGGTAATCAATTTTTCCAGATCTGTCATCAGTTATAGCAGTGTCACTGCTACTTTTTGCATCATCATCATCGGCTGCTTGTACTTGGCCAATAGAGAGTGTACTTACAGAAAGTGCGATAACTAGCGCGATTGTGGTTTGAGATAAAGGTAGATTATTCATTATTAATCATTATCTCCAGCTGCAGTTTTTGGCAACTCCAACGCTAAGCTGGTGATAAAATCACTCTTTAACTTATCGGTAATATTTTTAACTTCGCTATGAGTTTGCTCAACTTGCTCAGGGCTTGTCATTAACGTTTCAGCCAAAGAGCTTTGATAAGCTTCAGTAGCGCTAAGTACCCGTTCGATATTTTCATCTAAACTATCAGCTGTGGTTTTATCGCCAACATCAATGAGATAATCTCTAAAACCAATACCATCGTTACCAGGCCCTTGGATAAACTTTTTAAAAGCTTGGATATTGTTAATAATGTTCTCTAAGGAGTGATGACTATACTTTGATTCAACAACGTCAGGACATACTTGTGAACCACATTTATTTAACTCTAGTCCTAGTGGCTCAGCTAACTTGGCACTTTTGGTAAAGATATCCATATAAAATAACGCGTCACTTAACTTATTTACCGCATGATGCTCCGTTTCAAAGGTACTATCTGCTTCACCAGCAGCTTTTAATTCGTTGGCATAACCAACAACATCAGCGTTATTACCAAGCCAAGCAGTTAATAATGTTTGACTGTTAGTTTCTATATCTTTGGCTACTTCACCAGCATATTCACAGCGGGCTATTTTACGATATTGCTCAGTTTGGTTGTTCCAACTGTCTGGTTTAGTTGAACCCGTACAGGTATGGTCTAAATTATCATTAAATAATAAATACTCTAATGCTAACAAACTTTTACGAGATGCTGTTCTTGTAGCAATATTATAAGGCTGGCCATTGACACTACCGGCCTTAAAATAGGTAACATCAAGATCAACACCACAAGTATTTCTCGTAGGCCATGAATAAATATTATTACGCAAAGCACCGTCACCAATTAATAAAGGAGAAAGTTGCATCATCTCTGCTTGTTGCCAAGTATTCATCGCATTACGCCAGCTTTCTTTCGCTAATGTTTTGGCATCACTAACCAATTGTTCACTACTGTTATTGTCAGCAAAAGCTGTCTCTTGTTGGCAATAGTCGGTAACTGCTTGTTGCTGAGTTGCTGCCAAGGTTGAGAATTCTTGGTAAGTTGGCGTAATAACGTTATCAACAATACTGACAATAAGTTGACCTTGGTCAAAACCCGTGTTGGTGTCTTGTTCTTTATTAAAACCTGTACCACTGCTACTCGTGGTATCCTCGCCACAAGCGCTCAATACAAACACTGAGAGGAGTGCTACGGAAATAACCTTCTTATTGAATGAAAGAGCTAAAGGGAGTGTCTTCGAATACTTCATCATTACTTTTACCTAATATCTTGCATGCTGTTTTTAACGACAATAAATCTTTGTTGCGTTTAAAGCCTATTCTTTTAGCTTATTCACTGAGCTTTAAACGCAACAAAGCTCGAACAACATCCCTGTTCAAGCTTTGTTTAATATTTTCATTTGCAAACCTAAGTCTTTATGACTTAGGTTTGCAATAACGCTTACCAACCAGTAACGTTTTCAGCATCAAAGCTCAATGCTGTTTGTAGGATATCACGCGCCTTTATCAAGTCGCTTTGATATGTCGCAACTTCTGTAGCGCCAACTAAAACAGGCGCATCTTTTAATAACACATGCATTGCTTCAAACTGAGCATCAGTCATTGGTGAATAAGGATTAAACTGTAAACCTAATGCAAAACCTTTCAATTCGGAGAAGTGCTTAGCGGTAGTGACAAAATCAAAATCATCATCGCTGGCTTTAGTTAAATCAGCATGCAGGTCATTAATGTAATGAACAACGGTTGCGGCGACTGATTTTTCCCACGCAGTAACAGCAGCATCACGGTAAGTAATTAGCTCTTCTTTTTGCGCGACAGACAATACTTCAGATAAAGAAGCGTTATCATTGATTAACTGACGGCCCATCAAGAAAGCATCCATCGCTTGCTTAGAATAATCTGTCGGGTTTGTATTGCTTGCAGTACCACGGTCACGCTTAGCAGCATTCACTGAATTACCCCAGTTTTTCTCTGATAATAAATCAATTTTGTCATCACCGTCAGTATCATGTTGACCATTCCAGTCGACACGACCATTAGTGCCTTCATCATCAACTTTGCCAGAGATTTCATTATCGTTATACGCTAAGTAATCACGTGCAGCGCCAAAATAACCAAACCCTTCATCAAATTGATGTTCTAATGATGTATAAGCTTTAGTGCCTTTGTCTTGGAAAGCATTATCAGCTTTCAAACCTTTTTCTTCATCTAAATAATCATCCGTTGCTTGTGAATAAGCGACAGACATTAATAAGAACTTTTGAATTAACTGGTTTAAATCTAAACCGTTATCTGTAACATATACTGGGATTTCATTAGCGACAATAGCTTCAGCACCGGGTATATAACGTTTACCGCCCAGATTATCAATAGCAATATCAGCAATCTCTTGGAAGTACAAATCAATTAAACCAACCGGAGTAATAGAGCCCTTATCACCCCAACCAGCAAACTCAGTGCTCCAATCTTTATGTTGACCACCAAGATCTTGACCGGCAACTTTAGACTTTACACTTTTATAGCTACTAGAAAGTTCGTTAAATGACGTTTGTTTGGCTTCCATGAAAGAAATATTCAGCGTCTCCCATGAGTTTTCATCTGCATCATAAAAACTATTTAATTTAGCGATAATCCCCGCTTTAGTAGTAAAATCAAATGGCGTTGTATCACCTTTATCTAAATCAGCTTGTAAACCACCTTTACCAATGTAGTGTTTTAATTCAGCAATTAATGCATGACGCGCTATTTGACCACCATAAGAAACACTTGATTCACCTTCAACAAACTTGCTGTTAAAGCTGTAAGTATCAAGTAAGTCATTTACTTCAATCGTTACCGCTTTAGTAAATTCATTATTGTTTTTGTCCGTTACCGTGATATCAAAGGTAACGCTGGTCTCTTTTTCGTAATCAAGCGCATAGTCTGCAGCTAGACTTAAGGTTTTTCCTGAAATAACAAAATTTTCATCATTGGTTGTGTAAGTAAAAGACTCTTCAATATCTAAATCAATAGTATCTAACGTAGCAATCTCTGCACCCTTCTCATTTTCATCAACAGAGGCATTAGATAACTTAATATCGGTAGGTACGCGGTCAAGGATATCTTGAATTTCATCAATAGTGTCACTTGAACAAGCGCTTAGTGTTGAAGTTGCTACCATTACCGCTATAGCAAGTGCTTTTCGTTGAAATCTCATGTACTACTCCAATAGTGCCCAGTCCCGCCTAAAAGGTGCACTTAGCATTCAGTGCTAAGTGCATACATCGTTAAGGTGGTGGGCAAATTTATGTTAAACTTTAATTGTGGAGATAATACACAAACTCAAACACAAATGCGAATAAATCTCATAAAGATGTGAGTTTATGTTACTTTTATTGATTTACAGCAAGGAAATGTAAACGACTTTAGATAAAAGGGAGGAATTGAGTGGCATATAAAACAATAAAGGCCGCGATTGCGACCTTTATTTCAGTGTGTACATTTAACAATATATTGATAATAGCTAGCGCTAGCGACCGAACATACCACCCATGCCACCGCCACCCATACCACCACCTGGTGGCATCATTCCTTGCATGCCCCGCATCATTTTTTTCATGCCGCCTTTACCCGACATTTTTTTCATCATTTTTTGCATTTGCGTAAATTGCTTAAGCAACTTATTTACGTCTTGAATTTGTGTACCTGAACCAGCGGCAATACGACGTTTACGTGAACCCTTGATAATATCGGGACGTTCACGCTCTCCAGGGGTCATTGAATTAATGATAGCTTCCATTTGTATGGTAATTTTATCATCCATCTGATCTTTAATTTTATCAGACATATTTCCCATTCCAGGCAATTTATCCATCATGCCCATCATGCCGCCCATGCTTTTCATTTGCACAAGTTGGTCACGGAAATCTTCTAAACTAAAACCTTTACCACTTTTAACTTTTTTCGCTAATTTCTCAGCTTGTTTTCTATCGACCTTTTGCTCAATCTCTTCAACAAGAGAAAGCACATCACCCATACCTAAAATACGTGAAGCTATACGGTCAGGATGGAAAGGCTCTAACGCTTCAATTTTTTCACCAACACCCATAAACTTAATAGGCTTACCGGTAATGTGGCGAATTGATAACGCTGCACCACCGCGTGCATCACCATCGGTTTTAGTTAAGATGATACCCGTTAAGGGTAATGCGTCGTTAAAGGCTTTAGCCGTATTCGCCGCATCTTGACCAGTCATAGCGTCAACTGTGAAAAGTGTTTCTATCGGGTTGATAGCAGCATGTAACTGCTGAATTTCGCTCATCATGTCTTCATCAATATGTAAACGACCAGCGGTATCAACAATTAACACATCAAAATGATTTTTCTTGGCATGATCAATGGCGGCATTAGCAATATCAATAGGCTTTTGTTTAATATCACTAGGGAAGAAACCAACCTCTATTTCAGTCGCTAATGTTTCAAGCTGTTTTATAGCCGCTGGACGATAAACATCGGCACTAACCACTAAAACTTTTTTCTTTTCTCTTTCTGTTAAGAACTTTGCTAATTTAGCAACAGAAGTAGTTTTACCTGCACCTTGCAAACCAGCCATTAATACTACCGCTGGTGGAGCTGCTTTTAAGTCAAGTGCTTCATTGACTTCACCCATCGCAGACTCAAGTTCTTTTTGAACTATTTTGACAAAGACTTGCCCTGGCGTAAGACTTTTAGAAACATCGGTACCAACCGCCTGCTCTTTTACTTTGCCAACAAATTCACGAATAACAGGCAAAGCAACATCGGCTTCAAGTAATGCCATACGCACTTCGCGCAAGGTGTCTTTAATATTGTCTTCGGTTAAACGGCCGCGGCCACTAATATTTTTAAGCGTTTTACTTAAGCGATCGGAAAGATTGTCAAACATTGAAAATACTCTAACAGAAAAATTGATGAAACTAATGCTGCTATTATACGCAAATATCTCTAAGATGCGACAGCATATAAGTAGCAGCCATCATTTTGTCGATATTAAAGTCTATTTATAGACATTAATAATGGTGCTGAGGTATAAAATGCCGTGGTAGAATAAGAATTATTTCTTCTAATTACATGTACTTTTTTCATGCTATATTCGTTGTCATATCATTTGTATTAATTAAGGTTACAGAATTTAATGATACTAAATTTTCTAGGACAAGGCGCTTGATTGAACAATAGCTGGCTATTGGGATTGAAAGCAACGATGTTATTGAATATTTAGACCATCTTAAAATGCTCACTTAGTTAGTACAATTGCTATCAAATATTATCGTAGGTATTTATGGAACAGTTAACGGCTTTAATAATCAATTTTTTAGACCTGAGTGCAGAAGCTAGTCCTTGGTTACTCTTGGGGTTATTAATCGCTGGGTTAATGAAAGTATGGGTTCCCAGTAAAATATTAAGCAAACATTTAGGTCACGGAAAAACAGCCATCATTAAAGCGGCATTGATCGGCGCACCACTGCCGCTATGCTCTTGTGGCGTAATCCCTGTTGCAACAGAACTAAGGCGAAGCGGTGCTTCAGCATCAGCAACCTCATCTTTTTTAGTGGCTACGCCTGAAACAGGCATTGATTCAGTTTCCGTATCTTATGCTTTACTTGGCCCTGTCTTTGCTATTTACCGTCCGGTAGCTGCCATTATGTCCGCTATAGTTACCGGATTATTAGTCTCGACAATTAAAGAAGAAAACATAAAGTCTCCTCCAATTCATGACCACAATAACAAATCAGGATGTTGCGACAGTAAAAAAACGGTCGAAGTCGAACCGTTACCAGAAGAAAAAACAACATCATGTTGTGCTAACAAAAAAGCAGCTGAAATAAATAAAGAAGTGAGCTTCGTCAGTAAAACTAAGCAAGGGATTTATTACGCTTTAACAAAATTGATTGACGATATCATCATTTGGCTATTTATTGGTTTAATCTTTGCTGCCTTAGTACGCACATTTTTACCTGCGGAGTTTTTATTAAGTTATGGTAGCGGCTTACCCGCCATGCTGATGATGATTGTGATTTCAATTCCTATGTATATTTGTGCAACGGCTTCAACACCTATTGCCGCAGGATTTATTATGGCTGGTTTATCTCCAGGAACCGCTTTGGTATTTATGATGGCAGGGCCTGCTACCAATATATCAACACTGGGTGTTATTCGAAATGAAATGGGAAGCTCGGTATTAATTCGTTATTTACTGGGCGTAGCACTTTGCGCTATAGGTTTTGCGCTATTACTCGATTATTCCCTTAATTTTTACCACATTAATATCGGCGACCAAATGAAACATAGTCATGAAATATTACCTAAGTGGTTTGGACTTAGCTGTGCTGCCTTGATTGCTTTTCTAGCAGTCAAGCCACTTAGAAGTTTGTTGATTAAATAAGCGACTTATTCTCTTATTTAAGTCAAAAGTTTGCGCTAATCGAATGGCGCGAAAGGTTTTATCTGATAGAATCATTTTTTTAATGATTAATATTTATTGCTTTAGGGGTTTTTAGTGGATTTTTTGGTTATAGGCTCAAGTTTAGCATTTTTGCTTTACATGCTTGCTACATTGGCAATTGTCACACGATTGTTTCATCCTAAAGGACCTAATATCACCTTAGTTTTGAGTCTTGCTACGGCAGCAATTATTGTGCATGGTTTTAATGATGCGTTGTTATTTTTCTCACAAGACACTATTAACTTTAACCTACCGAATGTGATTTCGTTAGTAAGTTTAATCATCACCGTAGTGGTAACCATTGTGGCGCTGCGTTTTAAAGTCAGTTTATTACTCCCTGTCATCTATGGATTCACAGGTTTGTGGCAGCTAGTCATTATTTTTCTTCCCCCCATTGATTCTATTCCATTGGTTGTTGAGAAAGTCATTTTATTAAGCCATATAAGTTTTGCTTTGATTGCTTATTGTGTCTTAATTATCGCAACTTTATATGCATTTCAAGTAACTTACATCAACTTGAAACTTAAAAGTAAAAATTTAGCCGCAGTGGCACATTTACCGCCATTAATGCAGGTTGAAAAACAGCTATTTAGCATTTTAACCGTAGGTACCGCCATTCTATTTGTCAGTGAAATTATCGGTTTTGCTTTTCTAGACGGTTTTTTAGATAAAGAAAATGCCCATAAAACAGTGTTATCTTTATTATCGTTTGCCATTTATAGCCTCATCCTTTGGGGACATTTTGAAAAAGGTTGGCGTGGCCATAGAGTATTAGTGTTAATGGTAACTGCCAGTGGGTTACTTACTTTGGCTTATTTTGGCAGTCGCTTAGTTAAAGAATTCATTTTATAAATAGCCACCATATCACTCCCCTCTTGTCGCAATGATACTGCTGGTATAAGCTAGCAGTATCATTTGTACCAATCTCGCTAAGTAAATTAATCTATAATTAGCTAGCTTATATCTCAACAATAGAGGAAGCCCCTTCTTGGACAGTATATCCACCCAGATGCTCTTTACCATTCTCGGCATCTTAATACTCGTTTCAGCCTATTTTTCAGGCTCTGAAACCGGCATGATGTCATTAAATAGATATCGATTACGTCACTTAGAAAAACAAAAACATAAAGGCGCTAGACGAGTCAGTAAACTCCTTGCTCGTCCCGATCGCCTTATAGGTTTAATCCTTATTGGTAATAACCTTGTCAATATCGCCGCTTCTGCCATTGCTACGGTAATTGGTTTACGTTTATTTGGCGATATGGGTATATTAATTGCCACCATCGCTTTAACGTTAGTAATCCTCATATTCGCTGAAGTGACGCCAAAAACATTGGCAGCCTTATATCCAGAAAAAATAGCTTTCCCTAGCTCAATACTGTTAACTTTATTACTTAAACTGCTCTTTCCTTTGGTGGTGATTGTTAATTGGATCACAAATGGTTTCTTAATGATTTTAGGCATTAATGCAGAGCAAAGAGAACAACATAGCCTCAGTAGTGAAGAATTAAGAACCGTAGTGAACGAATCAGGCGCTTTATTGCATCAACGCGATCAAGACATGTTGGTGAGCATTCTCGATTTAGAAAAAGTTTCAGTCGAAGATATTATGATCCCGCGCAGTGAGTTGGTCGGTATCGATGTTAACGATGACTGGAAACGTATTCTAAAACAGTTAACCCAAGCAAATCACACCCGAGTATTGCTATATCGAGATAGCATAGATGATGTTGTGGGCTATATTCATGCCCGCGATGCGCTAAAGCTGCTATCTAAAAGTCAGTTTACTAAAGCGACCTTACTTCGAGCAGTGCGTGAATTATATTTTATTCCAGAAGGCACCCCACTTAACATTCAGTTGCTGAAGTTTCAACACGCTAAAGAACGTTTAGGTTTAGTGGTTGATGAATACGGTGATATTCAGGGCCTAGTGACCTTAGAAGATATTCTAGAAGAGATTGTTGGCGACTTCACCACAACAATGACACCAACCACCAGTGATGAGGTTATCTTACAACCTGATGGCAGCTATTTAGTTGATGGCAGTGCTAGTATTCGTGATATTAATAAAGAAATGTCATGGAAATTGCCCACAGACGGCCCAAAAACATTGAATGGTTTAATAATTGAATACTTAGAAGAGATACCACAAAGCAATATTAGCTTACGTATTGCAGGCTACCCTGTAGAGATCATCGACGTTGCAGGTAATATGATAAAATCTGTACGTGTCATGCCAGAGCACTTTATTGGTGATAATACAGAAGAGGAATAATCCAGCACTAAAAAAGTTAACCACAAAGTTATCCACAGAATAAGACTTTCGAATAACCTTATTCAGCTTTCCACAATTTCTGTGGATAACAATAGCTAACCCTATCAGCAGCAGCCTTTTGCTATTTCAACAATTATTTAACAAAAACACTCACTTTATTTTTAGTCTTTTTTGTGAAATCACTAGCTATTTCTACAGCTATTATCGTAGCTAGCTTTGGCAGTTTTTCATTGTAAAAAGAACAGAATGGCAAGATTTACACAACTGTATTTATGATCATTACTCTATGCTAGCTGGTAAAAAGTAGCCAGCATAACTAATATACAATCGCTTAGCTTAGCCAAAAAACAATCTCCATAACCAACCATGATCTAAATCTTTTTCACAGCTCTTTAATTGACTACTATAGCGCCTAGCGCGATTGTCTACTTTACGTGAAACCTTTACTAACCAAGGCTTTTTTTTATAGCTTTTATTCCTAAAACCACCCCAGCCCTCATGGTAATTTAAGTACTGGCTATAGGCATCCCACTTTGAAACCCCGTTGACTTTTTGTGTTTTAAAGATAAACCAGCCCATAAAGTCAATCGCATCTTCAAAGTCATCTCGATCAGCACCTGAATTACCTGTTTCTCGTACGTAGTCTTTCCAAGTCATAGTTTTAGCCTGAGCATAACCATAAGCACTACTTACCCGACCCCAAGGGATAAAACCAAAGAGATAGTCCATTGGCGGGATTGCGTCATGACGAAAGGAACTTTCTTGATACATCATGCTCATTGGCACATGAATAGGCACCCCCCAACGCTCACGAACGTCCTTGGCTGCAAAATACCAATCACGGTGCTCACGAAATATTTCACACAGGTTTTCGGGGTTTTTAGGCGGCGGGGTTGCGCAACTTGCAAGCATTAACACACTTGCAGCAGTCAATAACGCAGTTTTACATGATGACATAGACAAATAATAGTATTGGTAAATTGTCATTCATAATGCCAGAAAGGCTTAATTAATGGCAGTAGTTGCGAAGGAATATAGTTTATTTAGCCTATTATTTAGGGATATTTCAATATTTTCATAATTTAATAGAAATAATTTGAACTAATCCCCCAAAGCACACTCTTACTTAACAGTTATGTTATTCCCTTAGTGTTTCATGTTTTACGCGCTTTCTAATTTTGAAGGCGCTTTTTTTTGTCAAAAATTTGCAACTTATGTTGTTGCCATAACAATTTTATTATTCCGCTCTCAAAATACTGTTTCATGTTTATACGCTTTCTAATTTTGAAGGCGCTTTTTTTGTCAAAAATTTGAAGCTTATGTTGTTGCAATAACAATTTTATTATTCCGCTCTCAAAATACTGTTTCATGTTTATGCGCTTTCTAATTTTGAAGGCGCTTTTTTTTGTCAAAAATTTGAAGCTTATGTTGTTGCCATAACAATTTTATTATTCCGCTCTCAAAATACTGTTTCATGTTTATACGCTTTCTAATTTTGAAGGCGCTTTTTTT
>Ga0209292_1005573_pt1 | contig 12802 bp, 9 predicted proteins | sample GOMGulsemesocosm_2_FD_184634 | JGI IMG/M metagenome (GOLD analysis project Ga0209292, IMG submission 184634) | Methane-oxidizing microbial communities from mesocosms in the Gulf of Mexico - GOM9C Gulf of Mexico (SPAdes) (version 2) | ecosystem: Environmental > Aquatic > Marine > Cold seeps...
AGTTTTCTAAGTAACAATAGCTTTTCAGTTTTCACCGCTTCTGTTGTTGAAATGGCTGACTGAAGCTCTTTATCTTGTTTACTTTTGGTAAACAATGGCAAATCAAAAGTAACCCCTACAGAGAATAAATCAGCTCGACTTCTGCCCATAGGATCATCCCCCCGATAACCGTAACTCGCATTAACGCCCCATTCGGGTTGATATTTTTGCTTCGCTAACTTGATGGTTGTTTTGCTTGCACGTACTTTCTTGTCAATAGCGATAACTGATGGATGGCCTTTGAAGTAAGGAATCAACTTTTCAGGCTGTAGCCAACTTTGTTGATAAACCAAATTATCACTCACGAGTTCAAGCTGCGGTAGTTGTTGGCTAAGCTGCATATTATGCAAAGAGGAGTTGTTAAACTGTGTCACTTCTTTTGTAGAGGAGTTATCTGAAAGCAGGGTAAGCCACTGTAATAACATGCCTTGGTATCTATTTTGTTGCTGAGCTAACATATCTAACCGCTCTTCTAATCTCGTCAACTCTAATTGCGCCCTAACAATATCTTGTTGGCGTGTTTTTCCTACAGCCGACGAATAACTTGCTTGAGCAACATCGACTAATTGTTCAAACAAAAATCGACTATTCTCAATCAGAGAAATACTCTGCTGCACCCGATATGCATCTAGCCATATGCTTCCCACAGTAACTGCGACTTTTGCTTTTCTGTCTTGACGTTGAAATGGAAACACCTCACTTTGAATTTTAAGTTGTTCACTTTTAATCGCTAAGGTTTCACCACGTGGAAACATTTGTGCAACTCCAATTTTAGCTTGAGTCATACCTTCTTGAGAAAAATCGAAACCATTGACAGGTAGGTTAGCAAAACTCAGTGAAACTTTAGGCGCTGGCAAAATGTTTACCGCCTCACTCATTGATTCCATAGCGCTTTGTTTATGTGAACTTCCCGTTAGCCAAGGGTCATTTTTTTGAGCGTGCTTGATCGCTTTTTCAAAAGATAAAGTATTTTTAGCATGAACCGTTGTTGGCTCAGTTGCATAGAGTGTTGAACAAAATAAACTTACAATTGCGAACGCATACTTTGTATTATTTTTTCGATTAACTCGGTGACTCAGCATTAAAACTGCTCCTGATACGATTGAACATTTGCATAAGTATCAAATGACCCATCTGATTTAAGTAGTAAAACTCTATAAGGTTGAAATTTATCATTTACTTCCATTCCAGGTGTGCCTATTGGCATTGCTGGAACAGATAGCCCTAAAACGTTAGTGGCATGTGGTTCTGTTAAGAATTGTTGAATAAACTTTGCCGGCACATGACCTTCAAAAATATAACCGTCTTTTGAAATTACGGTATGACAAGAGCGATAGCGTGGTGCTATGCCTTTTTTGTTTTTAATGACCGAAATATCTAGTTCGTTATAAACATTTGACTGAAATCCACTTTCATCAATGTGCTTAATCCATTTTTCACAACAACCACAACTAGGACTTTTATAGACATCTAGCACTACCCGTTGCTGTTCAACACTTTGAATTTCTGCTTTTACACCATTTTGTTCGGAACAACTTATAAAAAAAGCGGCCGAAATGAATATAATAAATATTTTTCGTAATGATTTACTTGAAAACATAATCTCTCCTAAGAGGTATTAATTAACTATTTAAAGTAGTTATATAAATTAATTAGATTATTTTTGAAGACGTTTATACTGAAATTTTCATAAACGAGGAGATCAAAAAAGCCTAATACAGGTAGTTAAAATTAAATGTGCCAAATTTTAGGTACATTTATGCTGTATTTAGCTAAATATTGGAGGTCTATAAAGGGATGTTAATTGTTGGCCTTGAGCCAAAGTAGAAGTTGAATGAACTCTTTCAGAGTAATCGATGACAGCATCGATAGAAAGGTTTCTAACTAAGGTAGCAATACTTGAACAACTACCAGTAAAGCAATTACATGACTTGGCGCAACATTCTTCTGACTCATTTGAAGAGTTGTCTTCAGCAGAATCATTCATCATTGAGTGACCACTGTGGTCCATATTTGCCATATTTGCCATATTACTTGATTGTTGTGAACTCATTCCTTTCATATTCATCATATGATATGACATAACAGTAGCTGCCATTGCTTGACCAAAAAATGTCAAACAAAGTAACAATACCATTAATGTTTTAGGAAAAGTTGAAGACACAAGTGACCAATATATTGCAATAATTGCTAAAGATAATACCTAGAATATTTTATTTTTCAATGAAAACCTTTTTGCTAGATGTAACAAATTTCGAGCTTAATCCTCTTACATAGCACAGCTCATAAATCAATTTTAGTAATATAGCATTGTTAATTTCTTGCAAAATTTTTTACGCTCTAGTAATTTACTATCACAATAAAAATAACAAATTAAGATAAAAAATGTCGATTGAAACTATTTATAAAGTCACGCTACATCCTTTCATTAATGAGTCCATTGCCAGTTTAAAATCTATGACCAGTTTATCCGGCACTTCCGGTGATACCTTTATGGATAAAGTAGACGATTTTCGTTTTAAAGGTTATGCAGTTTGCTCTAATATCACTGGCTGTCTTGATGGCGTGATCATGATGCATCATTACCCTGAAACGGCCGTTGCCATTGGTAATTCTGTTTGCCAAACCATGTTTAATGAAACATATGATTTCACCGAAATAAACGAAGAACTCAGTAATGCTTTAGCTGAATGGGGTAATACCATTGTTGGTCGTGCCACCGATCTATTAAGCCGTAATAATTTAAAATTTGACTTTTCTAGCCCTTATTTTGTTCATGACTTTAATGACATGGAGAAGTATTTAGTGGGTGTTAAGGAAATAGTCACTGTGCCTATTACCGTTGAAGGTGTTGGTCGTTATTATTTTAATTTACTGGTTCGTGGCGTGAACTTCCAAACAACTAATGTTGAAAGAGAACAAAGTACTGGTATAGCCAATCCTCATAACACGCCCTTACCTAAGACAAGTAAAATATTATTAGTTGATGACAGCGCAATGATCCGCAAAGCATTAAAACGTTTTCTAGCTAATTTGGGTTATGAAAATGTCATTGAGGCCGATGATGGCAAAGCCGCTGTTGAATCAGTTAAAAGTGATGCGCCTGACTTTATATTTATGGACGTGGTTATGACTGAAATGAATGGCAATGAAGCCTTAAAAAATATTCGAGCTATTGGCTCTAATGTACCTGTAGTCATGCTGTCTTCGGTAACTGATAAAGCGTTAGTTGATGAATGCCAAGAAAGTGGTGTTTCAGGTTTTATTTTCAAACCTATTCAAGCAGACAACGGCGCTGAAATTATTAAAAACTATTTAAAAATCGCTTAAAGTCAAAAAATACTATTCAAAAAAAGGCCAGACTATGTCTGGCCTTTTTACTAGCAATAAAACTAATTAATTAGCGGAATGAAGCCATATCAACTTTAGTATTATTGAGTACTAACGCGTTAAAGCTACTGCTTTCAGTCCCCATAGCTTTACCGCCATATTGAACAAAAGGATTAGACCAATAATTCAAGCGAGTACAACCTCTGCGACAATTGTAAGCCATTATTGTGCGCCAGCCATCTCTATCTGCTTGAAAACCATGGCCATATGCGTAAGGACTACTGGTTGGATCATTTTTTGGATCATGACGCGCTGATTGTAAATGGCCAACTTCATGACCAAAAGAATAGTAACCTGTCGCACAATCATAATGCACAGCAGCAAAAGCGGTTGCGGCAGTAGAGCCTATGCCTGAAGCTAAACCACAATACTGACCATTATCAATCATTAAGACACCAACATCAGCATTGATTTGATCCCGTGTATTATGAATGCTGTCCATCACGCCATCGTTAGTTTCACGGTAGTGTGCTAGATCGGTAGTGAAATTACCTGTTTCTGTATAGCTTATTTGATATTTGCCTGCTAATGATACAGTAAGAGTAACTCCTGCATTAGCGTATCCTTGGTTAGTTTCTGCAATAGCTAAATCAATCAAACCATTGATATCACCACTTGCCGCTGCCGCTGCCGGTGTATAATGCACCATGATGCTAATGTTTTCTGTGGCACCAGGGTCAGGAGGAGTACCTGGATCTGTTCCACCTCCACCAGGCTTACCCTTGCCTTTTGTCGGCTTATCTTGCTTACTGTAATCCGTTGCATGATCAAATTCATTTGGGTGATCAGCGGGCATTTGTGCTTCATCCACTGCAATTAAAGCATGACCTGAATTGGCTAATGGACGTAGCTGATAAAGAGCACCCTCTAGGCGAATATTTGCAGTGACCTTATTGTTATTACGAACAAATGTTACTGAGTTTCTAGGGTCTAAGCCTTGCATCTCATTCGCAGTTTCAGCAATATTACCTGACCAAATTAAAGTGCCGTTTCCAGTTTGTTTTGTCGTCACTTTTATCATGGTTAATTCGCGGCCATTAATACTCATAGCAACTTCATCACTATCTAACATGATACTTTGAGCATCAAGTTCAACTAATTCAATGTTGCTTGCATAAGCTTTACGGGCGATATTTTGTAAAACCCTATCTTTTCCCCAAGCATTGGCTTCTGCTGCTGCATTCATTTTAGTATTCACAGTCTTAGCAGCCATCGCTGAAGAGGCCAACAAACTTAAACCAAGTGCCAAAGTTAATTTACTTTTAATCATCTACTTGCTTCCTTCTTTAAGATGTAGGTTTGCCTTTACACATACCTACTTATTTTAATTGTTATTTTCACTATCTGATCCTTGGGAATAATCAAAATGCTAAGCAGTAATTATTGATAATTAGCAACATCATTGACTACAACAAGTGGATTAACATTAACAAGGAGAAAACTCATAGACTCACAATTTGCCGACCAATATTAGTACAGTCACGACAAATGAAGTTGATAGGAGTTATAAAAAATGAAAAATTTAAACAGAACAAACCTCTAGGATTAATATTGTTCAATAGCAAAGCTGTGTTTGAATAGGTTTGTGTTAGGGAGGGTGAGTAGTAACAGATACTTCAACGAGTCAGTTGATGTATCTGTTAACTTTACTGAGCACTTTCAGCATATTGCTCAATAGATTTTATAATATGATCAACATTAATAGGCTTACCAACAAAGTCTTGCATGCCTGCATCAAAACATCTTTGTCTGTCTTCTGGTAAAACATTCGCGGTCATAGCGACAATGTATGGATGCGATTCAGGTTGTTGCTCAATAATAGTTTTAGTTGCAGTAATGCCATCCATGTTCGGCATTTGCATGTCCATAAAAACCATATCGTACGCTCTTTCATTAGTTGATTTCACCGCTTCCAGCCCATCTTTTGCTAGATCAACGCTATAGCCTAGTTTTTGAAAGAGTTTCTTGGCAATAACTTGGTTAATATTATTATCTTCCGCCACTAAAACCTTCATCGGATACTTGTCAGCAAGTTTCAATTGTGAGGAAGTCTTTAAAGAAGTCTTTAAAGAAGCCTTTAAAGAAGTCTTTACGGAGTTTTCTACTTTGATAAGTGGAATATTAAAAGTTAATCTTGTGCCTTTACCTAGCTCACTATCAACCGAAATACTCCCCTTCATTTGCTTAATCAGTTGCGCACAAATAATTAAACCTAAACCCGTACCACCATATTTCCTTGTTATCGAATTATCTACTTGTGAAAATGGTTTAAACAATTTTTTCTGATCTTCTTTTGAAATGCCAATGCCTCTATCAACGATAGTAAAGGATATTAATTGCTCATTGGCGGTCTGTGACTCTAAATTCACCGATAAATTGATAACCCCCTTTTCAGTGAACTTTATCGCATTACTAATAGTATTGAGTAAAATTTGTCGAATTCTTAACTTATCCCCGCTCAAGAAATCAGGAATATTAACATCAATATCAGTGCAAAGATTTAGCCCTTTATTAGATGCTTGAACGTCTAATAAGTAATTACATTCATTAATGGTTTTTCTTAAATCAAAAGGCTGTTTTTCCAAGTGTAATTTACCGGCTTCTAATTTTGAAATGTCCAATATATCGTTAATAACGACCAGTAATCCATCTCCACAGCTACGAATGCTTTCTAAATATTCGTATTGCTCATCATCTAGCTTAGTATCTTCAAGCAGGGTTAACATGCCCAGAATACCATTCATTGGTGTACGAATTTCATGTGACATATTGGCAAGGAAATCACTTTTGGATTGCATTGCACTTTCCTTAGCGTTAATCGAGACTTTAAGAGATTGACTCATTTGATTAATTGCTTTAGCTAATAGGGAAAACTCATTCTTACCCCCTATTTTTATAGGATTATCAAACTCTTCTCTTTCAATTTCTTTAGCTCCTTCAGTCAGCTTTATAAGGTTAGCAAGAATGCTTTTTGATAAATAAAAAGTAAATATACTAGAGAAAATAATAGCGAATAAAGTTCCGAAAATAACAAGTATAAAAGTAAAATCAGCCGAACTTTTTTGAGATTGATTTCTTAACTTCAATAGTTTTTCTTCAGTAAGAATAAAACCATTTTTAAGTACGCGAATTTTATCTATAATATTTTTACCAGTTTCCTTCTCAATTAACTCTCGTACATCATCTAAGGTTACTTCATTTGATCTTTTAGCTAACTCTCTAGCCGCTATTTCTACGTCTGCAGCTTCGATTAACCATTGTTTCTGAAGTTTTCCAATTTGATCTAACCTTTGTACTTGTGCTGGGTTATCTGATACCAATTCTTTTAATGCTGCTAATTTTGTATTCCAAACAGTTTTTGCGGCAAAGAAAGGCTCTAAAAAGTTAGCCTTGCCCGTGATCAAAAAACCCCGCTCTCCGGTTTCCATATCAAGTAATAGTTTAATTAACTCCTGACCACCAGCAATAACTTCATGGGTATGCTCTACCCATCTGTTTGATTCATTTTGACGTTGAACACTAAAATATACCACCGAAGAGATGATCAGTAACAGCATTAAAGGAAGGGCTGCGCCCAATGTGATTTTTTGTTTAAAAGATAAGTTTTTAATAGGCAATATAGTAGCTCTCATCCTGTTCACTAGCAGATTAGATTAGAGTTAAATTTTTATACTCTGATTAGACTATAGATAAGAATCTCAATTTTACAATGGTCACGTCAAAGCATACATTGGCTAAAGTTAATGCTGTAAATTGCACATATTGTATCAACACGTTATAGTTTTATTTATTCTCGCTGTAATATGGATTTACCATATGGTAAAACTTATATTGACAATAATGTTACTTTTCATGGCGTTACCAGCTAAAAGTGAAAATGTTATTTATTGGCAAACCTATCACCGTCCACCCGGAATTATTAAAATAGGTGCTGAAAAAGGTCAAGGGTTTGTACAAAAATCACTTAAGTTAATTATTGATAAATTACCTGAATACCAACATAAAATGCCTTTAGCCTCTATTGGGCGTGCCATGTCAGACATAAAGTCAGGTAAATTTGTTTGTCACCCCGCGTTATATGTCACCAAAGAAAGAAAAGAGTATATGGCTTTTTCTCAAGCCTCTATGATCAGTCCAAGTAACCGACTGATTGCTAAGCACGCCTCACTTGATAAATTTGTTCGAAATGGCAGTGTTGATTTGAATGAGGTTCTACAAGAGGGTAAATTAACTTTTGCCTTAGTAAAAGGCCGCTCTTACACCGAAGCCATTGACATGAAGTTAGCACAATATATTAAAGGTACAAATGTTACGCTTATTGCCAATACAGACTTAACCTCTATTTTTCATATGATCAATCTAAACAGAGTTGATTTAACCATTCTTTACCCATTTGAATTAGCGTATTACTTAAAACATAACCCTAAAGTATCAGAACAATTTAGCACATATAGGCTTAAAGGAGTTGAGCCGTATAATATCGGCTCTATTGCTTGCCCTAATAATGAGTGGGGTAATAGCATTATTGATAAAGTAGATAACGTGCTTAATCAAATCAAAAGCTCTGAAGAATATAAAAAAGCGATTACCACATGGTGGGAATCTGAAAGAGAAAAGTCTAAGTTTAAACAATATTATCAAGAAGTATTTTTAACGCATTAACTTCATTAAAAAGTATTACTGTTTTGTTTTTGTCCAAATACCTTTTTCAGTTGTGCCTTGAATTTCAACATCATCTAATGAAAAACAGGGCTGATCATTTATTTTAAGCTTTGCCAAATAATCTTGAGTGATATTAACAATGGTTGGAGTTAATAAAACAATGGCGTATATATTCACTAAGGTCATTAATCCTAAAGCCATATCAGCCAACCCCCACACTTGTTTCAAAGTTGCACTTGCTCCCCAAAACACCATCATTAAATAAACACTGGTATATAACAATCGGCCTAGTTTATTATCCAATTTAAATAAATGTAGATTGCTTTCTGCATAAGCATAATTTGCCACAACAGAAGTAAAAGCGAATAAGCTAATTGCAGCGGCGACAAAATAATTACCTCCAGACCCGAAGTGAGAGTCCATCGCATCTTGCGTCATTCTGATCCCTTCCATCTCACCACTAATGCTTATATCTGATAATAAAATCACTACGGCAGTACAACTACATAACACCATGGTATCAAGAAAAACGCCAAGCATTTGCACATACCCTTGAGCTACAGGGTGGTTGGGAACAGGTGTAGCACCAGCAGCAGCATGAGGAACACTCCCCGCCCCTGCTTCGTTTGAATATAAGCCACGTTGAATACCGTTTTTTATCGCGGCACCTAACGCTCCTGCCCCTGCTTCATTCAAGCCAAAAGCAGAAGAAAATATATCGATAAGCATTGCGGGTAATAGCTGAATATTCATTAGTGTGATAATAAGCGCTGTCGCAATAAATGCTAACCCCATAAAGGGAACAATAAGTTCGGCAAATCGAGCAATGCTACGCATGCCACCGATTACAATGCTTCCTGCTAAAATTGCAATCACTGCACCTGAATATGCTTTGGGAATGGTAAAAGTATTATTTAACGCATCGGCGATGGTGTTAGCTTGCATGGCACTGAACGTTAAACCATAACCAAGAAAGAGACACAAAGAAAAGGTAATGGCGAGCCATGGTTTATTGAGGCCTGAGCGAATGTAATAAGCGGGTCCGCCCCTAAACTCTTTATGGTCATCACGTACTTTATATAATTGCCCAAGTACACTTTCAGCAAAACCTGTTGCCATACCAAGTAATGCAATCACCCACATCCAAAATACTGCGCCACTACCACCAAGTGAGATAGCCATAGCAACACCAGCTAAATTGCCAGTACCTACTCGTGCAGAAAGTCCAGTACAAAGCGCCTGAAAAGAACTGATCCCTGATTTATCTGACTGAGTGCTTCCTTTCATCACTGTGAACAAATACTTAAATTGTAATATCTGCACAAAGCGAAGCTTAAATGAAAACCAACAGCCAGCAAAAACTAATAAGTAAATTAATATCTGGCCATTACCCCACAATATATTGTTGATGGAACTTACTATTTCATCAATCATTTACTTGCCCTTTTAATTAAATGGATAACTGCAGTCAACATCCAGCTAAGCCTCCAGCGAACGTAATCACAGCGGCATTAATTTATTTATTCAGTTAAATGAATAACACGTTTTTCTAAATTTTCAAAACATTGAATTTTCGTGATGATCAATGATCATAGATTCGAAATGAAAGTAACGACAAAGTAGCTATTGGGATTTAATCGCTGAAATTAAGGAGTTAGACTTACTAAATTTTAACCAAGTATTAAGTGATGTCAGAAATATTGATGGTGTTCTTAACAGCTAAACCAGTGATATATTAAGTTCAGTGTAAAAGGTAAGCTAAGAAAAAAGCGAGCTAATGCTCGCTTCTTGGTACGGTTTTCTCAGCTAGGCTCAAAGACGAATTTGTCTTAGAATCAATCAGAATGCTCTACGCATTTGAATATAGAGCTACTTCTGGCGCTTGATTTTTAAGCCTTTTAAAAACGTAGATAAAATATCATCACTACATTCACGGTAATGTTTATGATTGATGTTTCTAAAAAACGCACTCAGTTCATATTTACCTAAGCTCAAACCAGCCAATTCAAGAACGGCAATCACTTCATCAGCCTTTAGGGCTAATGCTATTTTTATTTTGTTGAAAATAAGGTTGTTACTCAACACCTGTTCTGCTGGATGTTTCGGGCCATCTTTAGCGCCTCGTTGGTCATCAATAAGACCATTAAGAAAGCTAGCAAACTCTACATCTAATAATGCTTTATACGCAGGCTCTGACATTGGTTTATAAATACAAGTGAGTTGTTCAGCGGTGATGTCACACTGCCCTAGAGCAAATACAGCACATACTTTTTCATCAGTAAAATCGAAAATAGTGCTGATGCGGCGAAGAAGTTCGTTATTTATCATGTAAATGCCTCTAATAGATTCTCTAATAAACCAGTGCCACTAAGCAACTTTTTGTTTCGTTACTTGACTATCAAGGTATTCGTCTAAAGAGCCTTGAAAGTTAACTAATTGTTTATCTTTAATATCGATAATACGTGTTGCCAAGCTTGAAACAAATTCACGGTCATGACTAACAAAAATTAATGTACCTTCAAAATCTTTCAATGCATTATTTAACGCATCAATCGCTTCAATATCCATATGGTTAGTAGGCTCATCCATGATCAATACATTGACATCACCCATCATTAACATACCAAACAAGAGACGGTTTTTTTCACCACCTGAACAATTACGCGCTTTTTTGTTGGCATCGTCATCAGTAAATAACATACGACCTAACATGCCACGAACGCTTAAATCGTTATGGCAAGGCCTACGCCATTGTGACATCCAATCCATGAGTGTTAAGTCGTTATCAAAAAACTTACCACTATCTTGTGGACAATAACCTACTGAGGCATTTTCAGACCATTTAACCACACCTTCAGTATGTTCTAATTCACTCATTAAACAGCGTAATAACGTGGTTTTACCGACACCATTTTCACCAATAATAGCTAACTTAGCGCCTGCTTCTAGCAATAACTCGCCTTTTTCAAATAGCACTTCACCATCAAAACCATGGCTAAGATTTTCAAGCTCTAGCGCTTGACGATGCATTTTTTTACCTGGTGCAAAGGCTATTTTGGGTGTGATACGGCTTGACGATTTAACATCATCAAGTTTAATTTTATCCATTTTTTTCGCACGAGAACTCGCTTGCTTTGCTTTTGAGGCATTCGCACCAAAGCGGTTAACAAAGTCCTGTAATTCGGCAATTTCTTCTGCTTTTTTAACGTTACCTGATAATAGTTGTTCACGTAATAGAGCTGATTGCGCTAGGAAATATTCATAATTGCCAGGATAAATGCGTAATTCACCGTAATCAATGTCAGCCATATGTGTACAAACAGAGTTAAGGAAGTGTCTATCATGTGAAATGATGATCATGGTGCACTTACGTTTGTTTAACTCACCTTCTAACCAACTGATGGTATGAATATCCAAGTTGTTGGTTGGCTCATCAAGCAATAAAATATCAGGATTAGCAAACAATGCTTGAGCAAGGAGTACACGTAATTTCCAACCAGGAGCAACTTGGCTCATTGAACCAAAATGAAAAGATTCTTCAATACCGGCTTCTAATAAAATTTCGCCTGCTCGACTTTCTGCGGTGTAACCGTCCATCTCAGCAAATTCACTTTCTAAGTCCCCAGCTCGCATGCCATCAGCTTCGCTCATTTCTTCTTGAGCATAAATAGCATCACGTTCTTGCTTTACTTTCCATAAAGCCGCATCACCCATGATCACAGTATCAATGACATTAAATTCTTCGAAGGCGAACTGATCTTGCCCCAAGGTACTGACTTTATTGCCCGTACTCACCGATACATTACCAGAGCTTGGTGCTAATTCGCCGCTAAGTATTTTCATAAACGTAGACTTGCCACAGCCATTTGCGCCAATCAATCCGTAGCGGTGACCGTTGCCAAACTTAGCCGAGATGTTTTCAAACAAAGGCTCTGCGCCAAATTGCATGGTAATGTTCGATGTAGTGATCAAAGAAATATTCCTAAATTTTACAAACTGCTTTTGAATCGTTTATTGTCAAATAACTCAACAAGAAACTACAAGACTCAAAATAATAAGGTCGCGCAGTATACAGGAATAATGATGTGAACAATATCTAATCTTTCGATAAAGTGATGTTTTTTTCAGCAACAACTATTTTATAAATAGTATCTATATTCAGGATGCTCAGCACACAACTCAAATATTCAAGAAAAATTAAATAAATAAAGGTGCACAAATATGCATAACAAATCTTTATGTGCTGCTTTGCTGAGTTATTTCTTCATAAATAGCCACTACGCTTTGGCTTGGTTCTTTAGACAAACATATCTCCAACAAACAGTCTAAGTATCAGTTACTTTCACTCAACTAATTATGCAATAGAATAAATTGGCGTGGACAGTTAATTATATAAGCTTAAACATACAATATTTGTAAACCTAGACTAGACTTGGATATAAAAGTATCTGAGATACCTTGTTGAGTATTAACTTACTAGCGTTATATAACTCGGCGCAATACTAGTATGTCCATGGTTTATGTTTCGAATATAAAAAAGTATAAAGCAGCTGAAGCGAATGATTATAAAGCATAATACGAGAGAATTATGAAACAAAATACTTGTCTTTTAGTCACACTAACATTGTCTTTATTATCCTTTACTGCACAAGCTGAAGAGTCTGGTACGCTTTTTGGCTTATCGTTGAAAGAACTATTAAACGTAGATGTT
>Ga0209292_1005574_pt1 | contig 12801 bp, 5 predicted proteins | sample GOMGulsemesocosm_2_FD_184634 | JGI IMG/M metagenome (GOLD analysis project Ga0209292, IMG submission 184634) | Methane-oxidizing microbial communities from mesocosms in the Gulf of Mexico - GOM9C Gulf of Mexico (SPAdes) (version 2) | ecosystem: Environmental > Aquatic > Marine > Cold seeps...
TGCCGGGTATGATGGGAGATGAGGTTTGCCGAAATATTCGACTGGATACAAAGCATTCTTTGCTACCTATTCTGGTTGTTACCGGTTGTTGCGATGACGAGACCCTATCCAAAAGTCTCCAGGCGGGTGCCAATGATTTTATTCGTAAGCCTTATAGTACCGTTGAATTTTTGGCTCGAATAAACTCGGCGGTACGCCAAAAGCGTAAAACAGATGAGCTGGATAACGCAGAAACGTTGCTGTTTACTTTGGCAAGGATGGTTGAGGCAAAGGATAAAGATACCGGCAATCATTGCTCTAGATTAGCCTATTCCGCTGCTGCATTTGGTCGTGCATTAGGGCTCTCAGAAGACGATATTAAAGTACTGCGCCATGGTGGTGTGCTGCATGATATTGGCAAGCTGGCGATACCCGATAACGTGCTGTTGAAAAATGGACCGTTGAATGACAGTGAGTGGCAGGTTATGCGCCAGCATACGGTGGTTGGCTCTCAGTTATGTGGTGGCTTGAAAAGCATTGAACGGGTTATCCCTATTATCCGATCGCATCATGAACGTTGGCAGGGTGGCGGCTATCCAGATAACCTGAAAGGTGAAGAAATCCCCCTGTTAGCCAGAGTATTCCAGCTGGTTGATATTTATGACGCACTGAGTCATTCGCGGTCCTACAAAGCCGCATGGCCCTTAGAAAAAATCATAGCGTTGTTTGAAGAGGAAATAAGCAACGGATGGCGAGATCCTTTTCTTGGTGGCGAATTTGTAAATATTTTGAAAAATTCTCCCGAGCTACTCATTCGTCCAGACGATGAAGCGCAAGATGAAAGTGAAGGGATTTTCGAAGAAATACAAGGCACGGGAGTCCTGTCTTATAATCCTGTTTCCGCTTTGGCGTCCTAGTCTGCCCTTGAATTTATAACTTACTTTTCCACATTGGTTTTCATCTATGCCCCTTCACGATGTCATGCTTCGCTTTACACGCCCCTTTCTTTTATTGCTGTTATTCTTTTCCGTATTGGTTCGGGCTGAGAGTGCTCAGCTGGAACCAGTGCGTGTTTCCAGTGAAGTTGATTTCTCACCATATACAATAGTTGATACAAATGGACAGCCAACGGGGTTTGCTGTTGAACTGCTGAAGGCAGTTGCTGATGCGGAAGGTATTGAACTCAAGTGGGCAATAAAACCCTGGAACGAAAGTCTTAACTTGCTTCAGAGTGGAGAAATTGACCTGGTGCCAGTAATGATAAAATCGACGAATAGAGAGGAAAAGTTTTTATTCGTCGATTCATTCATGAAGACATATGAGGCCATTTTTGTTCGACGAGGTGATTATGTAATCACTGGGCAGGCTGATATCCTGAATTATGAAACGATCGTTGTTCGTGATTATTATGCGCACGAATATCTGGTGGATCATCAGGCCCATGATCGTTTGATTGTAGTTGATTCAGTAGCAGAGGGTCTCTCTAGGTTGTCGGCAGGCGAGGGGCGATCCATGGTGTTGCCTCGTCTAACTGGCTTTAAAACTATTCGTGATTTAGCTATAGATAATCTTGAGCCTCTTGAAAACCGTGTCGATTGGTACTCGAGTCATTATTCTTTTGCGGTGAGTAAGCATCGGCCTGAATTACTGGCCCCTCTTAATCGAGGGTTAGCAAAAGTCCGCGCTGACGGGACTTATAACAAACTGTTTGATGAATGGATCGCCAGTGCTGATGACGTGGCTATCAAAAATGCTGAGAACTTCAGAAAGTTCTATATTGCCCTCGTAGCGTTTCTTATATTCGCAGTTTTTGCCACGATCTTTATTATTCTGCTAAGACGACTGGTGTCGATCAAAACGGCTGCGCTATTGGCGGAAAGTGAAAAAAGGTATCAGATAGAAAAGGTTGTTGATCAAAATGAAAGCCTGTTTCGTGGAGCTTTTGAGTCGACCATGCAGGGCATGGCACTGCTGAGTGTGGATGGTGAATGGGTGCGGGTGAATCAAGCTCTTTGTGACCTGCAAGGTTCTTATTCCTCCGAAATACTTGGCAGAAATATTACTGAAAACCTCAATGAGAATGACCAAAAACTGTATGCCTCCCTCATTCAATCAATGCTCAGCGGTGAACGAGAGAGTTTTTCCATGGAGCTCCAATGTGTAGATGACGGGGCGTGGATCAGGACTTTCTTTTATTTGATAAAAAATGATGAAGGCCAAGATCAGCATATCTTCGCGCAAATTCAGGATATTTCTGAAAAGAGGGCAGGCGATGAAAAACTTAACTTCTTGTTAAATGACCTGCAATTTTTACAGAGCACAATTAACCAGCATGCCATTGTTTCGCGTACTGATGCCCGAGGCATTATTACTTATGTGAATGACAGCTTTTGCACGGTGAGCGGGTATTCCTCCGATGAATTAATTGGCAGTGATCACAAGCTCGTCAAATCAGGAGAGCATAATAATAAATTTTATAAGAACCTTTGGGAGACTATAACGTCAGGGGGAATGTGGCAGGGAGAGGTTTGTAACCGTAGCAAAGATGGTTCTTTATATTGGGTTGCTACAACCATTGTTCCTCATATAGGACCTGAAGGTAAGCCTGACTCTTACCTTTCTGTAAGAACGGATATTTCTAAACAGAAAAAAGCAGAAAGTCAGATACGTTCTGAGCGAGAGTTTCTTCACACCACTCTCGAGAATATCAAAGATGGCATTGTGGTATTGGATGATAATGGCAAGGTGAAACTTGTTAACTCTGCGGCAAGAAATTTCGTGACTAATGTCCAAGGCGTTCTGGAATGCCAATTACCTGATGAAACCTCTTTAATGCCCTGTAAATTGAACGGGATTATTAATAATACTCTGGTAGGTGACACGGCTGACGAAATTCCTGTGGCACTGCCCTCAATCAATAGCGGTGATGTACATAACTTATTACTGAGTAGTCGTCCGGTAAAGGACAAAAATGGAATTCAGGTTGGTTGTTTGCTTTCTATGCATGATGTAACTCAACGACTTTGTACTGAAAAACAACTTCTAGACTCTAACTTCCGCTTTAATGCCTTTTTCGATAATGACGCGATAGCGATTGAAATTTTTGACAGTAATTTCAATTTGATCAATGTAAACGCTACCTTTGAAAGGATGCTTGGGTATTCTGAGGCTGAAGCTAAGAAGATGGGAATAAAGGACATCACCCACCCGGACGACTGGGAGGATACGGAGACAAAATGTCAGGACTTTATCGACGGCATTATTGATGGTTACCAAATGGAAAAACGCTATCTACATAAAGATGGATCACCCGTTTGGGGGCGTCTCACTACCTTTGTTTTAAATGCTTCGGAGGAAGATGGCAAATATATGGTGGGGATGATTGCAGACATCACTGCTGAAAAATTCATGGAGGACGATCGAGTTCGCCTACAACGCCAGTTACGTCAGGCTGAAAAAATGGAGGCCATTGGAGCCCTGACCGGCGGTATCGCACATGACTTCAATAATATACTTGCCAGTATTATGGGCTATACAGACCTTGCGCTCATGAAGTTTTGCCCGGATCCCGAAAGTAAACTCAAGCAATATTTGACCGAGGTTTATAAGGCGGGTGAAAGGGCGCGAGATCTTATTGCTCAGATGATGGATTTTAGCCGATCAGGTGGCGGTAGTCGCAGCAATTTGGATATGAGCATTATCGTAAAAGAAACCTTAAAAATGATGGCACCAACCTTACCCTCCAGTATTCAGGTCGACTATCGGAGTGAAGAAAAGAACTTGCCGCAGATATCCATTGACCCGGTAAGACTTCATCAGGTTGTTATGAATTTGATCATCAATGCTAGAGATGCGTTGGATGGTAAAGGCAAAATATCCATTTCAGTTAAACCCTATGAAGGAAACTGTGCGGAATGTCTATCATGTCATGATGTGGTGGAGGGGCGCTATGTTGAGTTGTGCGTTGCTGATGCTGGGACGGGCATGGCTCCTGCTGAATTAGAGCGAATATTTGACCCCTTCTATACGACCAAAGATGTGGGGAAGGGAACAGGCATGGGCTTGTCGGTGATACATGGCATCGTGCATGAATACGACGGCCACATTCTTGTTGAATCAGAAGTAGGGCGAGGTAGTGAATTCCGCATATTATTTGAGGCTATAGCGCCACGTGAAAATGTGATTGAAGGGCTGACTGAGGATGTGGAGGCATTACCGCATGAATTCAAGCGAGTGATGGTGGTTGATGATGAGCCCACTATAACCGAATATTTAAACGAGTTGCTAACGTCAGTCGGTCATCAAGTCAGTGTTTATACGAGTAGCAAAGAGGCATTAGCGGAGTTTAATAAGTCACCGGATTACTTCGATATAGTTATTACAGACCAAACAATGCCCGATATTCTTGGCGTTGAGCTAATTGCAGCAATGAAGGCGCTCAGACCTGAGCTTCCGGTTATTTTGTGTACGGGCTATGCCGCATTAGATATTGTAGAAATACTAAGCGATTTTGATTTTGTTCAGTTTTTGGAAAAGCCGGTTAAGCGACAAGAGCTATTAGCTATGCTTAACCCGGAGGTTATTCATTAAGTAAGAATTTGATGCGGTTGGGTTTCAAGTGTTTTAGCCACTTAAGTGTTAAATCTAACAAATTAGGTGGCTTAGAATATTAGGGTCTTTATTCGTCCGTTCAGTTCTTTTCTAGTCCAGCTTCCGCACGAGCTTTTGATGCACAGCCTGGGCACATACCGTGACTAAATTGTGCGTCTGAATGTTCGCAGATATAAGCCTCCAGCCTATTCCAGGCGCCACCATCATCACGAATACTGTGACAATATGAGCATATCGGTATAATTCCCTGTAATGCTTTGACTTCATTCAATGCGGCTTCTTTTTCATCCAGAATAGTTTTTCTCTGCATGCTCAGAATGGCTGCGGTCCAGATAGCAAATAGGGCAAGAGAACGATTGAATAGTACTTTCCACAATTCTCCTCCGGGCGGAGAAGAGAAAAAGGCAATAATAGTCAGGAGGGTTCCGCCAATTGCTACATAATAAGGCAGCTTTTTTCTAGGCGACCAAAGAGAGACTAGAACAACCAATATATATGGAACCCCGCCTGCCACGCCAAGAGGGATCATTGAATCCACAACAAAAATCAAAATAGACAAAATTAAGCAAAGAGCAATAATTTTGCTGTCAGGGGAGGAGGTCACTCTATTGTTCATCACGTGTTGTTGCCTTTTTATTTCTTCAATTAGGCGATTAACCTAAATATAAGGTATCAGGAGATGCGCCTCATATTTTCTTATGGATTATGTGTTTCGTAAAGGCTTCTAATATTACGCCTGAATTTTGCTAGGTGTTGAATGTTCTCGACTTTATGTTGACACAGCCAGCAGCGTAATAATTATGATTACTCTTAGAAAAAGAGCGGCTAACTTTGTCCAAACATAAGCGATATGGAAACGTTAGCCGTCAAAGGAGGCCATGTTAATCTGGAGTGGGTGAAATTGAAGCCCACTCAGTGAATTTCGCGCCCGAAATCAGGCGCTCTTTAACATCTCATTTAATTCGACAGCTTTAGCTGACGTATCATCAAATACTTTCTCGGCTGTCGATAGGACATTAATGACTTCATCATTAGTTTGTTGGGCTACCGAAGTAACATTTTCTACATTTTTAGCAATTTCGCTGATGACTTGAGATTGCTCCTCGGCACTTGAAGCAATGCTCTCAATTTTTATCTCAACCATTTTTGCGTTATCCACGATGGATTGCAGGGACTCAGAAGCTTTGTGGCCTAACTGGGTGCTAGTATTGACCGTGACCTGACCTTTGCTCATGATTTCAATGGCGTGCTTGGTGCCCTCTGTAATGGTAGTAATTGAGTGGGTTACTTCCTCTGTTGCAGCTCGGGTATGTTGGGCTAATCGACGCACCTCATCGGCTACCACTGCAAACCCTTGGCCTTGCTCACCCGCTCGTGCTGCTTCGACGGCTGCATTGAGTGCCAGCAGGTTAGTTTGCTTGGCAATACCTTGGATTGCCCGAACTAGGCCGTCAACTTCGTTACTCTGTTTACCGAGTTCTTCAATCGCATGAGTCCCCTCGGCGAAAGCTTGGCTAACACTGTCCATGTTGCTTATTAGATCGTTCATTACCTCGCTGCCCTCTTGGGCCACGGAGTACGCTTTTTGGGCGCTGGTGGCGGAATCGACGCTACTTGTAGCGACCTCAGCAGCCGATGCTGACATTTCCTCAATAGCGGATGCAATACCGGTGACTTGATTCAGCTGGTGCTCGACCCCTGTGACCATTTTTTCTCCTGAGGTGCAAATATCTTGCACGCCACTGGATACATCGGTAATGGATGAAGCGGTGTTTTTCACCACTGATTGTAGGCCAGATGTCATACCATTAATGGCATGTGTCAGTTCTGCAAATTGATCAATGCCCCTGACTTCAAGATTTGTACCGCTCATATCACCATTGGCGATATCTTTGGCGCGGTCAACGACGGGGTTTAATTTGGAAATGATCTCACGAATTATAAACGAGGCCACAAAGATGCCGATGGCTAGAGAAAGCAATGTTACCACTGATACCGTGATCTCCATGCTGGAAATGTCATCGGAAAACTCCACTACATCCTGTTGGAGTAATGCGTCCTGAGATTTTCTCATTTCAGATAATACAGTTAGAATTTCTTTTGCTCGGGGGGCTGCTTTGGAACCAAGTAAAAAATTAGCTTTGTTCCAATCGGGAGCCGACCGTGAAGCAAACATTTGCTGTGGTAATTGGGCAAACTCTTTTCTTATACGAACAAAGTTATTCCATTGAACTGTTTGAGAGGCAGTAAAGAGAGCGCTGCTTTTGTTGATCCTGGCGACGCGGTCTTTATTAACACGCCATTTAGCGTCAAAATTACTACGGAATGCTTCATCCCCAGACAATAAGTATGCCCGAATATTTGCCACGCCAACGGCAAAGCTGCCGCGGGTGTCGGCTAGGTTTTTTAATAATTGCTTACGTGCAGGCGTTGCCGGTAACGATTCTTCCTCATCGATAATTGCACCTAATGCCTTTATTAGTTTGCTTGCTCGAGGCGCTGCTTCAGTAAGTAACATCGTGTAGGACTCAATGTTAGCATCGGTATGTGAAATTTCTTCAACTTCCTGCTGTGCAGCACGGAAAGTATCAACAGATATTGTTAGTCGTCGTAGACGCGCAATATTTGCCGGGTCGGTCCAGTTCGTTGAGAACTGTTCAAAGCTTAGCATGGCGTTGTCGATGTTTTTCCAAGCCAATGCGCGTTGTTCTTTCATCGCTGCGGCTTTAACGGGGTCTTCGCCGAGGATCATATAACCTCTTAATCCGGCTAACGAGTCATTGATGCCATTGACCAAATCCTTGCCTGCCATCACCGTCGGATAACGTAGCTCGACCATGCGTTGCTGAATGCTTTTCACGCCATAGCTCAATTTAAAGGTGGTGGCGGAGGTTAACACCATGAGCCCCAGCACCAATCCAAAACCCCAGGCTAATTTTTTTGTAATTGTAAGTCGCGATATGAAATTCATAAGAGCTTTTATCCGATGATGTGGAATTTCCGTGGATGTCGATGTTAGCGAATATAGCGAATATAGCGAATATAGCGAATTTATGCAAATTTTATCCTGCGCCATATAACATGGACGTTGGCGATTGCTACGAGTGATGTCATAACGCTATGCAGGAGATGATAAGCAGGGATTAATCGAAGGCGTTAGGTTAGCTAATAAGTCGAGAGTAAATTGGGAGGGATAGTCTCACCGGTAAGGAGGCTTACCTATCCTATGGGGTACGGGTAGCAGGCAGGCGCTTTTATAGGTTCGTAACCGCGGGCTTCTTCTGAGCTTGCGCTCTACTGTGCGGACCCGCTGTTGGCATAACAATATTCAGTATATTTTTTAGTTTTTCTATTTTAGTCCTTTCTTTCCCCAATGATGACCTCTTTGTAAATTAGAGGTGCTTCAAAATTTGCATTGATTCGCTATATTCGCTATATTCGCCAATATCGCCACAAAGGGCGGGTTGCTAATGCATACGCGTCTTCGGATTGTTAAACGTGTGTTGCCAGTCACAACAACCATCGGAGGTATAACCCACAAAGGGGTTAAGCCAAATCTAAGGAGTAGTTTTGTCGTTAAATCAACTTGATACCATAATGCCTGCTGTCGCACCTCCTTTTGCGTCTTTATTTTCAGGCCTCCGTATCCGGCAAATATTGTTATTGATCATTAGCGTGCTAAGCCTTATTGCCATTTCGGCTATTTCATGGAATGCCAACCAGGTCTTGAATCAGAATGAGGTGGCCGAACAGCTTGTCTGGGACAATGCTGCCGTCGAACAAGCCTTGTCCCTTAATGTATTGTTAGCACGAGAGCGTGGTTTCACCGCCGGAATGTTGGCTAATTCTGAGTACTTTAATACGGATACGCGACAATATTTATTGCAGCTTCGAGAAAAAACCGATCAAGGCCTACGTTTATTGCGTGATGATCTAGAGGGGCACCCCAGCTTGCCGGATGTCTCTACTGTCAGTCAGTATTTGGAGTCTTTATCTCAAAACCTTGCAGGTAATAGACGGAAGGTGGATCGTAGCCTGGATCAGAGTGAAGCAATGATTACGGCGAATGAATGGATTCATGCTACTACTCGAAACATTGAAAATGTATACCTGATTAGCCGCACAATATCGGCCCCGACCGAGGAAGAAAGGCGGGTTGCGAACTACGGAATGATTAGCAAGGAAATATTTTTTTCCCTCAGTGAAGATTTGGGGCGGGACAGAGCATTATTAAGCATGGCGATAGCCCAACATCGACCGTTGACCCCGGAAGAGTATGACAAGCTGAGTAACTATCAATACGGTATCCGGGCAGCTTTTAAAAAACTTGATACGATGTTGCTCAATTTTCCTAGAACTTCTGCAATCACGCTAGCGCGGATAGAGTTGCAGCATATCTATCGACGAGAGTATCAGGCACTACGAAGTGACGTTATTCTCAGTAGCCAGACAGGTCAGGCCTACCCGGTCAATACCGTTGAGTGGTTTGAGAGGGCCACAAAAGGGGTCAACGCTGTCCTTAAACTTTCAAGCGCCATTGACGAGCGTATCAATAGCGATATAGGTCTTTTAAAGACTCAGGCTGGCCACACTATGATGGTCTTTTTTGCCATCTTGGCACTGGTTGTGACCGTTTTTATTTTCGCCTTTACAGTCATTCACCGTCGAATCCTTATTCCTTTACGCGAATTGGAATTTTCCGCCAAAACTATTGGCAGTGGTGACTTTTCACGGGCCACACAGATCAGTGGGCATGATGAGTTTTGCGAGGTTGCTGAAGCATTTGAATTTATGCGAAGAAACCTGATTGACGACTGGCGGGAGCGAAGCGATAAGGCCGAAGATGAGTTGCGAAAGCTCAGCACGGCTATTGAGCAGAGTGTCAGTTCTATTGTTATGACAGATACTGATGGCGTCATTGAGTATGTAAACCCCCGGTTTTATCAGACCACGGGATATGATATTGATGAGGTTATTGGTTGTAATTCCGGGTTGCTGAAATCTGGCGAAACCGGTAACGCGACCTACCAGGATCTTTGGGCTACGGTCAACGAAGGGCAGGTATGGCATGGGGAGTTGCTGAATAAAAAGAAAAATGGGGAGCTTTTCTGGGAAATGGTATCAATCTCGCCAGTGCGTAACCATGACGATGAAATCACCCACTTCATCAGCATTCAGCACGACATCAGTAAGCGTAAGGCCCTTGAAGAGCGTCTCAACTTTATGGCCTATCATGATAAGTTGACGGAGCTGCCAAATCGCGCGCTATTGGCTGACCGTTTCGCTCAGGTCGTTGCTCATGCGCAACGACATGAAGGGGGCAAAGTTGCCTTACTTATGATGGATTTGAATCGTTTCAAAATGATCAATGATAGCCTTGGACACTGTGCGGGCGACCAGTTGCTCATAGACGTAGCGAAACGCCTCAAGCGCGCCACGCGTAGCTGCGATACTCTTTCCCGTTATGGCGGTGATGAGTTTGTTATGCTTATTGAAGATGTTGTTAATATTGAGGACCTAGTCGATATCGTCAAGCGCTTGGAGGACGTACTCGTCGCCCCCTTTGTTATTAATGAACAAGAAGTGCATATGTCTGGCAGTATGGGCATTAGCGTCTGGCCTGATGATGGTGAAGACATGGATACACTGCTGACCAAGGCGGATACCGCTATGTACCACGCCAAGGAAGAGGGCGGTGAGAAGTTTCAGTTCTTTACGAGTGAAATGAATCAGAAAATTAGCCAACGTCTACATTTGGAAAATGATCTGCGCAAAGCGATTGAGAAGCAGGAGTTTGAGCTGTTTTACCAGCCACAGGTTTGCTTAACAAGTGGGCGACTCACTGGTACCGAGGCATTGATACGCTGGAATCACCCTGAGCTAGGCCTGGTTCCCCCGATACAATTTATCCCTTTGGCCGAAGACACAAACTTGATTAAGCCCATTGGGCTATGGGTGCTACAGACAGCCTGCCAGCAGTTAGTAACATGGAAAAAAGCCGGGCAAAAGGAGATGTCCATGGCCGTGAATGTTTCGGTGCGCCAACTCGAAGATCCTCATTTTATTGCTGGCCTAACAGCCGCTCTGGAAGAGAGCGGGCTTGATCCCACTGACTTGGAAATCGAGATCACCGAAAGTGCGGTTATGAGCCAGCCAGAGAAGATGTTGGAGGTGTTGGGCGCTATCAAGGAGCTTGGAGTCAAGCTGGCTCTGGATGATTTTGGCACAGGCTATTCCAGTCTCTCCTATTTACGAGACTTTCCTTTCGATAAGCTTAAGATTGATCGCTCGTTTATTAAGGATATCGTCGAGAAACCCGAAGATTTGGCTATTGCTCAAGCCATTACCACGATGGCTCATACACTGAATATGAGGGTGCTGGCTGAAGGAGTTGAAACCGATGTGCAGGCCAGCCATGTGCAAAGCTGTCTTTGTGATGAGATGCAGGGGTATCTGATTAGTCGACCCGTTCCGGCGGGTGAGTTAGAGCAACTGTTTCTTCAAGACCATCAAATTATCGCCGAGCCAGCATAAGGCAGCCCCCCCCAATTTGATTATCGTATGCCGCTATAGGGGCGCTAGAGTATGAGGCAGTCTGTTCTGTTTTATACTTCTAGGAAGAATTTACTATCCCAAGTGCTCGACCCTATCCGAAACAAGAGGGCTAAGTTCTTCGCTCAACTTGCTTCAGCGCAAGTTTGGTTTGTATGTTGATCCTTGGCAATGACTATGTTTCGGCCCTTGTGTTTGGCAGTATAAAGTCGTCTGTCAGCTGTTTTTAGTAAAGTGCCCGCGTCATTAACATCGTTAGGTCTCGTTACAGCCACTCCAACCGATACGGTCATATATTCTGAAACCTTACTATTCTCATTGGGTATAGTAAGACCTTCTATATGCTTACGAATACTCTCCCCAAAAGCTAAGGCAGAGTCATTTGATTCACTAGTCGAAAGAATTGCGAACTCTTCTCCTCCGGTACGAAAAGCAAAATCACTAGCTCGGCGACATATGTTTTTCAGCCGATCGCCGACCTTTTTGAGGGCTTTATCTCCGACTGAATGACCATAAAAGTCATTCAGCTTCTTGAAATAATCAATGTCGAATGAGATTAGAGTGAGTAATTTTCCCTCTCGACGAGCGCGATGGAATTCCGCCCTGATAGTGTCATCAAAATGTCGTCGGTTATAGAGTCCCGTTAGTTGATCTGTAATGGATAGCTTTTCAAGTTTTTTATTGGCATCTCTAAGCTCGGCTTCTATTTTTAAGCGAGCGTTTCTCTCTCGCATTAAGTCCAATGTACGTGATGACAGGCCATCGTACATCGTCATGACCGTTTCAATCAGAACGCGAGTAGAGCCACTCATTTTCCTGTCGGAGATAGCCTTGGCTTCCTCTAATGTGGAGCCAGAGCTTAGAGCATCGGCGGTTATAGCTAATCTTTTGTCATCGTCAATAATATGGAAAGCGAGCCAGCGAATAAGGAATTTCACTATGTCCTCAATCACTTTATCTAGTGGTTCATGTGCGTCTCTTTCTTTAAGCTCTAGAACCTTTGGTAAAAATGAAGCATGCCTTAACTGATGAGAAGAAAACCAAGAATCGTCTTTGAAGTATTCAAACCATATAGCCTCTTCCGATTCAAAATGATAATCGGCATATTGCGCTAGCTCTTCAAATGCTTGGTTAACACTTACGGGGTCATTGTGAGTTAAAGTATTTGCCAGCTTATTAAGTAATTTGACAAGTACCTTATGCTGTTTATCAATTTCTGGATGACCCGTATCAAAGTTTTTGCTCCAAGGGAAAACATCAAATTCATGGAGGAGGGATGATTCAGACATGGGTTTCCTAAAGAATGTTGGTTTATGTAAATATTACGAGTACATTATATTTTATGTGTATATTGGAATAAAGAGTTTGATGGGTTGTCTTTGCGGTTCTATACACTCTGCAGAGTGAAAACATCGATTTAGCTATGAGGGTGCCAAATTGTCTAAAACGAATTGTAATAGTCTCAATTTCAATTGTTACGGGACAGTTACAAAGCCCGCCCGCAACACCAGCCGCTGGCCCAGGCCCATTGGAAGTTAAAACCACCGAGGTGACCGGTGACATCGAGTACTTCACCGATAAAATACAGTCCCTTCACATTTTTTGCTTCAAAGGTTTTTGAGCTGATTTCATCGGTATCTACACCGCCTAATGTAACTT
>Ga0209292_1005584_pt1 | contig 12781 bp, 7 predicted proteins | sample GOMGulsemesocosm_2_FD_184634 | JGI IMG/M metagenome (GOLD analysis project Ga0209292, IMG submission 184634) | Methane-oxidizing microbial communities from mesocosms in the Gulf of Mexico - GOM9C Gulf of Mexico (SPAdes) (version 2) | ecosystem: Environmental > Aquatic > Marine > Cold seeps...
CGCGCCAGACTTCTTAAGAGCAGAAATGAAAAGGCGTAGTGATAATTTATCTCATTTGTATGCCGGTGGTGCTGACTCACAGACAATAATTAACACGAGCCCACACGTACAAACCGGAAATATGAAAAAGCTTAAAGAGATAGAAGCGTTATGCAATAGTCTACTGAGACAAAAAACGTCTGACTAATATTGTAAACTACCTACTGTATTAAAAACACGGATTTAAGGGCTAATAACGATCGCCCTTGATATAACAATAACTAATAAAGGACGACAATGAATACAGTAATTAAATGTTTAGTCACCTATTTTAAAACTCAATTACCATTACTTGAGCAATCATATCAGTGGAAAGTTCCTGCTATTGAGGGATTTAGTGATCTTGGCCAAAACAGGTATATAGCCAACGTCGCATTGAAGAAATATTTGCAGGCACAATGGTTAGTAAGTGATACACCAACAAAGTATGACTTGGCCAAAATCATTGTCTCAGACTGGGGTGGTGTAAAAGGGAACAAAGCATCGACATTAATCGGTTATGTTCATGAATTGTCAAAAGCGCGCCCCGATTTACCACTCAAAGGTATTGCCAGTTATTCGAAGATATTCTCAATCGCTGATATGACAAAATACGCAATCTATGACGCACGTGTTGCAGTATGTTTAAACGCGGTTCAATACAATGGTGGATTAACATCAGGCCTCGCATTTAATTACATTGATGGCAGAAATAATACCACTGGAAATGCGACAACAAAAACTGGTTTTGCTTATGTTCCTGCGTTCAAAGTGGCCAGTTTGATAAGTAAAGGCTGGCAGCCTATTGCAAAGAATGACACGTATCAAATTTTTCTTGAAACACTTAAGGAATGCTTGAAACATTTACCACAGTACAATTTGTATGACTTAGAAATGGTACTGTTTGCTAACGCAGAAAAGGAAAGCGTTAAGGCCATATGTGGATTGGATTTTAATGATACGTCAATAAATCAAAGTACCCCCCAAAAGGCAGTTGAAGAAAACCTACCAATAGTAAATACCGTAAAAGTAACCAGTAAAATAGCCCAAGCACGTGATATTTATTCACTGCATCGTGAAAAATCTAGAAAAGAAGTGCTGGCCCTCTTTATAAACGATGTTGGCCTAACACCCGCTGGAGCATCGACTTATTATCAATCCATAAAAAACGCACTCAAAATTGTCCAATTACGGTGAGCGGAATATTTATGGATTTAATAGGCTAAATTCAATTGCGTGTTAAGCATATTTATTAGTCTATTTAACGGGGTACACGAAATTGTATACGCCAAAGGTGTAATTAATTTACGTTTAGCCTCTTCGACGACTGGAAGTATATTTGTTGATGGCAACAAAACTTCCTTTACACATCAATTCCAGGCTGACGATACATAATCAGATCCTGTATTAATTACTGTTTGTAATTAATAAAGTTACGTTTGGCATAGGTGACATACAATTATCACCTACGCTATTTCCTCTTTGGAATAACCAAAATAATAGATCCATTGATCTTTTTTGTTGCCTGGGTGCGACGCATGTCGCATAATGCCTGCGCTCAAATAATTAACATAGAATATCAAATGAGAAAAATTATAGTACTGGCCATGGCTGTTTTCATAACGGCGTGCCAACAAACGCCTGATACAACCACCGTAACACCAATCACTAATGATTATGAAAACAGCGAGCTTGCCGTCAATAGTGCTTCGCATGATGTTGATGATATCTCAGCTGACACTATCGTCATGACAAAACCAAAATTACCCCATGAACACGAAGACGTATGGCAACGGATCCGCAGTCAACTCAGCATTGAAGTGCCGGATCATCCTGCGGTCAATAAGTGGCGTAAATATTATTTAAAACATCCTAACTTTATGGTGACTATTGCTAAAAGAGCTGAGCCTTTTTTGTATTACATTGTGCAAGAAATTGAAGCGCGTAATATTCCGGTTGAGCTAGCTCTGTTGCCCATTGTCGAAAGTTCTTACATTCCTTATGGCGTGTCACATATGAGCGCGACGGGTCTGTGGCAGTTTATGCCAGTATCGGCAACACGTTTTAATGTTGAACAGAATTGGTGGTTTGAAGGTCGGCGAGACATCGTTCAATCGACACGGGCAGCACTTGACTATTTTGAATTTTTTCACCGTTCTTTAGGGCAAGATTGGCTTAATGCCATTGCTGCATTTAATTCTGGTGAAGGCCGGGTAGGTAGGGCTATTAAACGTAATAAAAAAGATAATCTAGACACAGACTTCTGGTCGTTACAGTTACCTTCTGAAACCACAGAGTTTGTTCCTAAGTTGCTAGCCATTGCCGATATTTTAAAACATGCAGATGCACTCAATTACACCTTTACACCAATTCGTAATCAACCAGCGGTAGAAATTGTTGAAGTTGAAGGACAATTAGATATTTCCTTAGCTGCACAATGGGCAAATATTACCCCCAAAGAATTATTGTTGTTGAATCCAGGACTAAAACGCTGGGCAACCGCACCAAACACTAACTATAAGATAATGTTACCTGTTAACTCAGCACCATCGTTCAAGGAAAAGCTGGCGACAACCGATAAGAAAGATTGGCTTAGATGGGATCGCTATAAAGTTAAATCAGGCGATAGCCTGAGCAAAATAGCTTCTGTGTACACCATCAATGTTGCTGAAATAAAAAAGCTCAACAAGCTTAAAAGTGATCGTATTAGAATAGGCCAAATGTTAATCGTGCCTTATAACAAAGATGACGTACATGCTTGGTTACACACAAATCGGTTCACTAAAAAACTAACACATACCGTTAGAAGCGGAGATAACTTGTGGGATATTAGCCGTAAATACAAAGTCAGTGTGAAAGATATAGTGCGCTGGAATAAGTTAGCAAAAAATTCGTTATTACAGCCTAAACAAAAGCTAGCGATTTTACTTTAACTGTTCAACACGAAATCAAATATCTAACCGCCCTGAGCCATTATTGATGGCTTAGGGCTGCTATTACTATAATTAGAAATTCCACCCCATACGAAGATAATAATGCCCACCGTTGAACCCTGAAGGTGAATTTAACGGGTAAATAGCCCCTAAAAAACCAGCAGTACGTCCTTCACTATATTCTTGTGGATAAACATTAAATATATTTTTAGCCCCCAAAGCAACAACAAGACTATCAGTCATATTATACGAAAATTCCATGTCAGTAATGACCACAGGGTCAACTTTTTCAATCAGAGACACGTCATTAAATTGAGCGTTATAAAAACTCCCGTAATAGTTAATACGCGCCACTGCATTTATGTCTCCTTGTGAGTAGGCGTAAGTTAATACGGCGCGGGTATTTGGAATGCCTTGCTCACGTTCTTTCAGATCATTAATATTGGAGATAGGACTTTTTGGGTTTGTTATAAATAATTCAGTGTCTGTATAATTTACGGCCAACGATACCAGGTCATTGGTTCCCAATAGCTCCAAAGGGGCATTAATCACTAAATCAACACCCTGAGTTTTTGAATTAAAATCGTTAGCGTAATATTGAATGTTTGTCACATTCGATTGTATGTCTGCAGCGGATAGGTAGGGGATATCGCTGGCCATTATGTCACTTGAGAACAACGATAAACGATCATCAACTTCAATATAAAAATAATCTAACGTCAAATTGACTGGCCCTATCTCTGACAAGAAGCCAAGGCTGAAACTAGTGGCCGTCTCAGATTTTAGCTTTCCGCCTGAGCGCGCCGTCGCGATAGGGCTAAGCGCACTCACTAATCGTGAGATTTGTTGGGTGACGGCGCCGTCAACGACAGAATTTGAGGTCGAAATTCTCTCCAATGTTGATTGTCCAACTGTGGGAGCTCTAAATCCACTACTTAAGGTTGAACGCAGTGCAATGGCGTCGTTAACTTGAAGCCTTGCTGACATTTTTCCATCAAAAGTATTGGCGATTTGTCCGATATCCTCAAACCGCATGGCGAGTGACAGCGACAGATTTTTAGTTGCTTCACCTTCAATATCTAAATAGAGCGCATTTGAGGTTCGATCATTTTTGTGAGAGGTCTCAGGCGAAAACCCAGGAAAACCGTTAGCGCCAATGGTTTGGCCGGAACTTGAGAAAGGCCCCATCTCATATGCCGCTTGCTCGCCGGCGACGACTTCAAATTGTTCAAAATAATGTTGATAGCCAAAGGCAATATTAAACTCAGACTGAAAACCAATGTCAACGGGGTAAGTGAAATCTACATTGAACATGCGATCGGTTTGAATTTGAGACCCCAGTCTAAAGTCACTTGGGGAGTTTTCACCTAAAGATGCGTTGACACTATTATGTAAATCATAATCGATGTGATTACGACCTAAAACCAAACTAATATCGTAGGTTAATTCAGCCTTACTAATGTCAAATGCACCGCGTATACCTGCGGCCAAACTTTTGTCGGTTACTTGACCGCCAAATCTTGGGGTAAATCCACCAGGAAAACGTTCATTAAACGAAAAACAACCAGGATTGGCTGCAACAGCGGCTAAGGTTTGTGCATCATTTGGACTGCTAGGAATTGTTGATACTGGACAGCCACCTGTGTTGTCGTCAGTCATATCAAAGAAGATTCGCGTCCCGTCATGTTGATTTATAAATACACCGGTTCTAGTATTTGGGTTTCGATAATAAAAACTGGCATCTATATCGCGCTGCGCCCAATTTCCGAACAGATACAGTTCTTTATAATCAGCATTACCGCCAATATCTATTTCAACATTGCCAAACAGCTTAATATTGTCGGTTATGTTAGGTGCTCCCCAAATAACGACCGGCTCTTGAATATCATGTTTACTTACACCATTCTTAATTAAATCCTGCACTGCAGGATCTTGGACGCCGCGAGAGGTTGCGTCACTTTCTGATAATTCAAATGAGAAATTAGCACTACCACGATCGCCAATGCTGCGGCCTAACATGCCAGACAGCTCTACTTTGGTGCCATCACCTTCATAGTATTGACCTGAACGTAACTGTAAGCGGTTAACGTCTGTATTGTTCTCAAGTTGAAAATTTATAACGCCAGCAATGGCGTCAGACCCATATTGCGCCGCCGCGCCATCTCTTAATACTTCGACCCTTTTCAGCGCAATGCTAGGAATAGGCTCTAAGTCTACGCCGTGGGCTCCAACATTTATGCCCGATATGAACTCATATATAACGCCACTACGATGGCGCCTTTTTCCATTAACCAGTATTAATAGGCTGTCTGTTGGCAACCCTCTAAGGCTTGCTGGCCTGACCATGGTGCCTGCGTCGCTGATTGCTTCTTGCGTGGCATTGTAAGAGGGAACGACATTAGAAATAGTAGAGATGATGTCGCTATTCCCCCGTTTTAGTAAATCTTGTTTGTCGATTAAATCTAGCGGAGCCAAGGCATCGCTAGGTGAACGATTGACACGGCGTGAGCCAATGATTTGAATGCGTTCTGTTTCGGGCGGGCTAGACTTTTTTGTTTCGTGGTTGGAACCTACGGGAAATCCACGGGGCGGTAAAGTGATGAACTCAGTAAACATTGTGTTCATTTCTTGTTTAATTTGTTGTTGTAATAGGATCTTTATATCAATTTCATCAGTACTGTTGCTGTAGTTGTTCAACACGAATGAAACAGCGATGACACGCCTTTGAGTTGCTGTGGCGCTAAGAGGAGTATTTAACAAGATTTTTGCTAAGGCTTCTTCCATGGAATATCGGCCAAACAATGGGTTGGTTACAATGGACACTGAATCATCAAAGGGATAGATAAGAGAATAGCCTGATATCGTCGCTAATTTATCTAAAGAAGCTGAGGCTTTCATGGCTGGTAACTTAAAATGGTAATATTCTGTGGCTTGGCACATTAAGGAATTGCCAAATATTAACAAGCTTAATATTATATAAAAACGGCGTTTATTTGCTTTTTTAAATGTTAAAAGGCGAATATAAATCTTACGCATATCTCATTGTCTGTTAGCTTTCCTGTAAAAATAATCATCCCTGTAGCTATTTTATGTCCATAGTATGGATTTGTTTGGCGTTTTACAACGATGTAGGTTAGTGCTGAACTGACTTTTCATCATCTTAGCATCAGAAAAGGGTTTCGACTATTATCAATAAATTATATTTTTCATCAAAAGCATGCTAGTGATCCCCACAATATAAAAAACCCAGCATGTACTGGGTTTTGGTTTATATAACTTCGTAATCTAGAAGTTATACGTCGCTTTTAGATAGTATAAACCGCCGTTAAATCCAAACGGAGATGTTTCATAGTACTTACCACCCCAATTATTATTTGGGATATCATCGCCTGGAGTATTAATTTTTGTGGCTTGTTGATCAAGTAAGTTTTGAGCGCCTACCGACACTGTAAACGAATCGTTAATGTTATAGCTTAATTCCATATCGACAGTGAGAGCTGCTTTGCCTTTATTAACGGTTGCATCATAATCAACATGAACACCTTGATATTCACCATAATAATTACCACGCACTAAAAAGTTTAGTTGATCCCAAGTTTGTGACCACGTTAATGTCGCACGATGATTAGGTAAGTCATTTTCTAAACGAGATACTTTAAAATCGCCTGTTACTTCTGTGTAGCGATCAACCGTTGTTTCATTAAAGTTGTAGGCCAAACTAAAGGACGCTTCACCATCGAACAAATCAGTAGAATAGTTAGCAATTAAATCAATACCTTCTGTAGTTGTGTCAAAATCATTAGTAAAGAAACTTACTTGCTGGATTGAATCAACGTTTGCAACACCAGACGCTTTTAAGGCGACTTTATCTGTATCAGACAAAGTATATCTGTCTGATTGAGAAATACGATCTTCAACAGAAATATTATAATAATCAAGTGTGATAAATACGTCGCCAATATTCCAGACTGCCCCTAAGGTATAACTTTCAGACTGTTCTGGCGTTAGCTCTTTAGCGCCTAATTGAATGGCAATAGGATTCGTTGCTGGCAATAATGCAGCATCAACTAATGCGCCGTCATCTAAAGACGTAGATACATTTGAATAGTTTGCTTGACCAACGGTTGGAGCACGGAAACCTGTGCTGATAGAGCTACGTAAAGAAAAGTCGTCAGTAACGTTATACTGTGCTGTTATTTTATAGTTAGTGTCGTTACCAAAGGTACTGTAATCTTCAAAGCGAATAGCTGTTCCAATTAAAAAATCCTCCGTAATCTGAGTTTCGATATCTACGTAGAACGCCGAGTTTTTTCGAGAAAACTTGCCAGCAGATTCAGGCTTAAAACCAGGGAACCCGTTAGAACCAATACCAAAACCTTGGTCAGTGTAAGGACCCGCGACATAAGACGCAACATCTCCTGCCGTTACTTCGAATGACTCAGAATGCCATTCATAACCACCAGCTACCATTAAACCTTCAACACCTTCAACATCTAATTCTTTGTTGAAATCCATGTTAAACGTTTTTTCTAATTGTGTGTGTTTACCGGGACTGAAATCACGCGGTGATTCAGGGCCTAATGAAGCATTTAACGTATCATAAATGACATAACTTGATTCATTAAAACCAACTGAACCACTAAAATCATACATAATGCCATTTTTAAACTCACCACGGGTACCCATTGTAAGGGCAGTATCTACGATACTGCCACCAAAGTTTGGTGTGAAACCACCTGGTAACATTTCATTAAACGCAAAACAGTTCGCGTTATTAGCCACGTTATTAATATAGTCAGTTTGCGTAGTGACATTAGCAGTGGTGACATTAACTGGGGAACAAGTTAATGGACCATCACCATCTAAATCAGCAATGAGTAGATTTGGCTCACCATCTTCATCGGTGTCACCGTTGCTGTATACGCTGCCACGGGTGTGTGGGTTACGGTAATAGAACCCACCACGAATATCACGTTCAGAGAAGTTACCAAACATATAGGCTTGGCTGTCGTTATCTAAATCTATGCCAAAGTTAGCAAAGATAGTTAGATCATCATTGACTTCAGGTGAACCCCAAACTTGGGCCGGTGTACCAACACCTGAAACACCGGCATCTATGAACCCTTGCGCATCTGGGCGCTGTACGCTACGACTAGTCGCATCAGAATTTTTATATTGGAAACTTATATTGGCAAAGCCGTCTTTGGTTAACGGTAAGCCAATGTTGCCCGATAATTCTAGTGCATCGCCATCACCTTCATAATATGAACCATAACGTGCTGTTAATGAACCACCTTCCGAGTCACTTTTTAAAACAAAGTTCATTACACCAGCAATGGCATCAGAACCGTACTGCGCTGCTGCGCCGTCACGTAAGACTTCAACTTGTTTTAGAGCTGAACTGGGTATGACAGAAATATCGGGCCCTTGTGCACCATCATTAATGCCGCCCCCTAAAAGAGCAATTACAGACGCACGATGACGTCGCTTACCATTAACTAATATTAAGGTACTGTCTGAGGATAAACCTCGCAAGTTAGCTGGTTTAACGAGGCTTGCCGCATCTGAAATAGGGTTGGTATGAACATTTAAAGAAGGAACGCTTCCTTTTAATAGTTCAAGCATATCTGAGTTGCCGCCGCGTGCTAGTTCTTCACCGCCAATCAAATCAATAGGAACTGGGGAGTCATCAACTGAACGTGGTGCGCCGCGAGAGCCGATAACAGCAATACGTTCAACTTTTTTAACTTTTTCTTTAACTGAGGCATCTTCAGCCGCGTTTGCGTGAACATTACCTAACGCTAAACTTACCGCTAGTGCTAATGTGGTTGCTCTAAATGTAGTGGACATAAAATTTACTTCCTAATATTTTGATAGTTTTATTTAGTTACTCCAGTTGCTATTTTTTGATGTATTTAATTCGCAACCTACATTAAAGAGATCGAAGGGACTAAAATCCGTAAGATTATTTAAATATTTGTTAAATTTGTTAATGAAATGAGTCTCAGTAGGGGTTATGTTGAGAGAGTTTGTTACAAAGTGTGGTTCATGTAGGGGGAGAACAAGAAATCAGTAATTAGTTATTTATCAGTTGGTTGTAGTCTTACTTTAGGGTGGGGTAGTCTGTAGGCTGAGCGCTAATGGCGAGGCGTTTATTTTCAGACTTTATTTTAATAAAGTCTGAAAATAAACTATAACGACCTTAAGATTTCTTGGTCAGTAATATTTTTTGGGGGTTAAGCCATTGTGATTGCATATTAAAAGAAAGCACGATAGCTTCAATTAAAGCCTCACTATCAGTTAAATCAAAACGGCCACTGATTGGGATGTTATGTAGAGAAGGATCCTTAAGTACAATCTCAATATCGATGTAACGATTAATGTCTTCAATCACATCAAATAAATCCTCATTTACAAACACCAATTTTCCATCGAGCCATGACAGTGACCGTTCAATATTCTCGGCTTTTATGTGAGTTAATGTAGGTAGTTGGTCGCCATCAGCGATAACTTTTTCACCTTTAGTAATATATATATCATCTTTTTTAACGGCGGTATCAGTTAACGAAACAACATCTGCTAATTGTTTGTTAAGTGCCACTTTCGACATTTTAACTTTTCCATCAGTTACTGTTACCTGAACATTTTCTGATTTTAAATGGACAACAAACTTGGTGCCAATCGCTTGAACCAGGCGATCGCCCGCATAAACGATAAATGGGCGGTCTGGGTCATGCGCAACTTCAAACAATGCTTCGCCTTGGAGCAATTTAATGATCCGCTGTTCACTTGTGAATTGTGTTTCAATTCTACTATTGGTATTTAAGTGAACGACTGAACCATCATCAAACTGTGCCGTCTTTTGCTCACCAACCAAAGTAGCGTATGACTGTTGCTGTATGGTATCAGGCATGGAAAACCACACTAATATGGCAAGAAAACAAACACTAGCGGCTAATGCAAAAGGTTTTAACATCGGCCATAGTACAACGTTGCTGGGTAAATTTTCTTCGTCGAGCGAAAGAACATCATCCATATCGTCCCAAATGCTGGTCATTGCTTTTAATGCAACCGGGTGTCTTTTATCAGCTAATAGCCAATCTTTTAACTCTTTTCGTGATTGATTGGACAAATTTCCATTATCTAACCTTACTAACCAAATAGACGCTTCGTCGTCTATCGTATTCATGGTACGAAGGGGAATTACTTTGTTATTCGTAGTCATTAGGTACGCTCTTTACTTAGTTTGGTTGTATGTACATGAAGGTTCGACTCATTTGTCTCATAACCTTGATTATACATTGATTTTTTGCATATTTTTAATCCTGTCGCTATATATTTTTCAACAGAACTTACAGAAACATCCATTTTCTTGGCTATTTCTTTATGGCTTAAGCAATATAGTTTTCTTAAAAGAATCGCGCGTCGATTTTTTTCAGGTAGCGCGCTTAGTATCTTAGTTAGACGTTCAAATTTGAGTTTTTGGTGATGGTCTCTTTCAATGGAATTATCATTTTCATCTTCAATTAGCGCTTCATCTAATTCAGTGTGAATTTGTTTAGATTGTTCCATTAATTTCTTTAGCACTAAGTTTCTAGACACTACAAATAAATAGCCTTTTGGTGATTTAATGTGTTGTTTAGCTTCTGAGTTTAAAGCTCTAATAAAAGTTTCTTGCAAAATATCATCAACATCTTGTGGCTCTACGCTCATTTTCATAATTGAACGCACTAAACCATCTCTGCATGACTGAAAAGCGGCAAAAACTCTATTTTCTGACTGCTTGTTTATTAGCATTAAATGTTTCCAATAGTACGGGTTGTTCTAAAGAGGAAATTGACACTTAAATCCGTAACTATTTTTAAATTAATAAAAGAATTAGGCAATTTATTTTATCAGCGACATGCCTGATATTAGAGTATTCCTAAGCTTTAATAATATACAGTATTTGATTTAATAAATTATCTTTGTGAATCACAAAATAGAGAACGTAAATGTACAACAATTGTGGTTTAACGCATAAAAATTTGTGGATATATCATTAAGCACACTCTTTATTTATCGATAGCATGAATTTAGTATCATAATAATATAACGGTGGAAACTATTTTGGAATTTGAAACTCTTTTAGCCTTAGGTCTTTATTTCAGTGCAATGTTGGGAATAGGCCTATACGCTTATAAAAAATCAACCAGTGATGTATCTGGTTTTATGCTTGGCGGTCGCAGCCTAAGTCCAAGTGTAGCGGCACTTTCCGCGGGTGCGTCCGACATGAGTGGCTGGATGTTAATGGGGCTTCCGGGCGCGATGTATTTGTCCGGCGCAAGTAGTTTATGGATTGCAATCGGTTTGGTCATTGGTGCGTTTTTAAATTACCTCATTGTGGCACCGCGCCTTCGAACTTATACGGAAGTAGCGAATGATTCAATTACGTTACCTGATTTTTTTGAAAATCGCTTCAATGACACGTCACATAGTCTAAGAGTTGTCTCTTCGGTTGTGATTATCATATTTTTCACGCTATATACCTCAAGCGGTGTTGTGGCTGGAGGTAAGTTATTTGAAAGCTCTTTTGGACTTGATTATGAAGTAGGTTTATACATTACGGCGGGCGTTGTTGTAGCCTACACACTCTTTGGCGGTTTTTTAGCGGTGAGTTTAACTGATTTTGTTCAGGGTTGTATCATGTTCGTGGCATTGATCTTAGTGCCAGTGGTGACAATTAATGAAGTTGGGGGCCTGTCTGAACTGCATTCAAGTGTGAAGGCATTAAACCCAGACTTGTTAAGTATGTTTAGCGGCGTAACACTCATTAGTATTCTTTCTGCAATGGCGTGGGGTTTAGGTTATTTTGGTCAGCCACATATTATTGTCAGGTTTATGGCTATTCGGAATGTGCAGGAAATGCCTACAGCTCGGCGCATTGGTATGAGCTGGATGATTGTCTCTATCATTGGCGCTATGGCAACAGGCTTTGCCGGAATTGCTTATGTGGTAAAAACAGGTGTCAAACTCGATGATGCTGAGACTATTTTTATTGTTCTCTCTCAAATTCTATTTAGTCCTTTGATTGCAGGCTTTCTATTAGCAGCAATATTAGCGGCGATTATGAGCACGATTTCATCGCAATTATTGGTGACATCAAGTTCGCTGACTGAAGACTTTTACAAAACATTCCTTAATAGTCAGGCGAGTGAAAAACAACAAGTGTTGGTGGGGCGAATCTCAGTATTTTTAGTGTCGCTGATTGCCATATATTTAGCCTATGACCGTGATTCCTCTATTTTGTCATTAGTTAGTAATGCTTGGGCTGGCTTTGGCGCCGCTTTTGGACCAGTTGTTATTGGTTGTTTGTATTGGAAAAACATGACCAGAAATGGTGCATTAACAGGAATGGTAACAGGAGCGGTAACAGTATTATTATGGATGTACCTGCCGATTACTATCAATGGTCAATCATTAAGCGCAGTCATGTATGAAATAGTACCTGGTTTTATCTTATGTTCTTTAGTTATTTATGTGGTCAGTAATCTGTCGCCACAAAAAGAAACTAAAATATTAGCAACGTTTGACGAGATGTTGACGCATCATAATTAACGCTATTGATTATTGAGTGCTATGTTGGCAATAAGCGCTGAGTTATACCAATCGTATTAACTTAGTGATCTAATATCTATGACAATAAATTATTCAGAGCAAGGCGTTTGATTGAGTAATAGCTAGCTATTGGGATTGAAAACAACGCAGCTATTGTGAAATTTAGGCCATTGAGATTGCTCACATATTTGATGCGATTGGTATTACATCAACATTGAATTAATTGATGATGT
>Ga0209292_1005586_pt1 | contig 12779 bp, 9 predicted proteins | sample GOMGulsemesocosm_2_FD_184634 | JGI IMG/M metagenome (GOLD analysis project Ga0209292, IMG submission 184634) | Methane-oxidizing microbial communities from mesocosms in the Gulf of Mexico - GOM9C Gulf of Mexico (SPAdes) (version 2) | ecosystem: Environmental > Aquatic > Marine > Cold seeps...
CAGGGCGTTGATCGTACTGCGGATTTGGTCAGTCGGTACGGCGGTGAAGAGTTTGCCATATTACTACCTGATACCGATGCTGAGGGTGCACTTAAGGTGGCACGAAATATTCAGCAACGAATTAATGCGTTGGAAATTCCGCATGAAGCATCGGATGTGGCTGATTATGTGACCGTTTCCACCGGTTGCTTCACCATGTTGCCTGCTCAGGGTGGCGATATGATTGCCTTGATTGCCAGTGCCGACGAACGGCTCTATCAAGCAAAAAACAGTGGGCGAAATAAAATTGTCGGAGGCTAGTAACAAGGCGGCGCCGGCCAAATCGTTAAACAACTGGTTTGTTTATATGATTCAAGCTGATGATGGCGCCTATTACACCGGGGTGACCACTGATGTTCAGCGGCGTTTCAGTGAGCACCGAGACAGTAAAAAAGGTGCTCGTTATTTTCGAGGTCGGAAGCCCGTCGCCGTTGTTTATCAAGAGTCAGGGCATACACGCAGTAGCGCCGGTCAGCGTGAAGCGGCCATTAAAAAGCTAAAGCGCGAACAGAAGCAAAAATTAATTGATAATGGCTGCTAAGACGACGTAGGGCGTGTGGAGCAGCTGTTCAAAGTACTTAGTGATGCATGTCCATTGCCGTCTGAGATTGATTGACCATACCCATCAACGTCTTCAAATTAATTTGCTCAAAACTAAACACCTCTCCGCCTTGCGCTGTTGAAAACGCCTCTGCATCAGTCGGTTTTGAAAAGCTCGCCAGCGTTGGCCCCATCGCTCCTGGTTTGTTGTGTCCTATTACATAGAAGGCTTTTTTGGCATCAATATAAATTTCATCATTGGGTTTCCCCCAAGGCGTGACGGCCATGTCATGCACAAAGGCCTGCTGGATATTGTGTTGATTTTCCGGGTCCAGAATAAAGGCAAACATATCTCGCGTTGAGCAGAACTTCATGTTGCCGTTGATGCCCTTCGAATACAGTTGTCCTTTGGGGCCGGGGAAACTCGTGATAAGCATGCCGCACAGGTGGCATTCGTCGCTGCTTTCGATGGCAACCGCCTGTTGTACCATGACCGTGCTTTCATCTTCGTTACTGCAGCCCTGTAATAAAACGACGGTAAGCAGAGCAATAAAAAAGTGCTTGAATTTCATCATAAACCTCTGCGATTAAAAATGGTTAGTGCCAGTGTTACTGGTAATAGCAGCCACACCAATAAACCAGCAAATAGTGATAGTAGTGAAAACTGAGTCTGTTGGGCGATAGCCAGCAGACCGGTTAAATTCTGTTCGGCAAAATAGGTAATGTTTACCAAGCGGAAAATATCGGTTGGGTTCAGTAGCAGTAAGTAGGGAAACAGGGTTTCATCGACGTTGCCCTGAGTGCCGACCAATAAGCCAAGCAGGCCAAGGTCAAACACCAGCACAAACAGAAACCAGATAATCAGGGCAATGCCTGCTGCTTTGGATTTCTCGGAGACGGAGGTGCTGATCACATAGGCAATAGCGATGAAAATCCAGCCCAACAGTACAGCGGAAAGGATGAAGACGGTGTAGGGTGCAATCAGTTCTGACCAGCTGGTGGTGTCGGAGAACAGCCCCACCATAATGGCCGAGGAACCAAAGCCGATGACGGTGGAGAAGGCCATCACAAGACCCTGGCCCAGCATCTTGCCCAGTAATAATTGCCAGCGGGACAGTGGATAGGTCATCAGCAACAGCAGGGTGCCGTTTTCATCTTCACCAACAATACCGTCATAGGCCAACATCAGCGCAATCAGGGGAATAATAAACACCGCCAGGCTGGCGAGGCTGACAATGGTGCTGGATAGCGATGTGAAGCCGACTTTGCCAGCGGCTGCAGCACCAAAATAGGCTAAGCCGATAGCCAGTACGGCGAAAATAATGCAGATCGACAGTACCCAGCGGTTGCGTAGCCCGTCATGAAACTCTTTATTTGCGACTGCAAAAACGGCATTCATAGCGCTGCCTCCAGTCCATTGTGTGTATCAATAAAGTGCGTATATAAATCTTCCAGTGAGGGCAGGTGTATGTCCATGTTTTCCAGGCCGGGTAAATTCACCAGTTGTTGCAGAGTTTTCATTTTGTCCTGTAACGGCACTTTCAGGTGAGTGCCAATTTGATCTTTGTGAACCTGCGCTGCCAACGTTTCGGGTAGCGCCAGATTGCTACCCTGTAGGTGGAAGGTGGCGGGCAGGTTTGCTTGATGCCGTAGGTCGTTAATGCTGCCTTCGGCCAGCAGCTTACCGTGGCCCATGATCAGCGCTCGGTCGATATATTTTTCTACGCCGGGTAATACGTGTGAGCAGAGAATGACAGTACAACCACGCTGTTTAAGCGTATCAATGCGGCCATAAAAATCCTGTGTAGCAATTGGGTCAAGGCCAACGGTGGGTTCATCCAGTAATAATAACTTTGGATCGCCCAGTAAGGCCTGTGCCAAACCAAGGCGTTGGCGCATGCCCTTGGAGTAGGTTTTTACCCGGCGTTTAGCAGCATCACTCAAGCCCACCTGTTGAAGTAAATCAGGACAATTTTTTTTGGCTACGCCCTTTAAGCGGGCAAAATATTGCAGTACCTCAAGGCCTGTCAGCTGATCGTAGAAGCTGACGTTTTCCTGTAGAAAACCCAGTTTACTGCGCAAGTTACGTGCATCTGAGTGGGTGGGGTCCTGACCAAACACCCGCACCTGGCCGGAGGTTGCACCAATCAAACCAAGAATCAGTTTAATGGTTGTAGTTTTGCCCGCGCCGTTATGACCAAATAGTCCCAGCACTTCTCCCTGACGCAGCTCGAGATTGAGCTGGTGTACGGCGGTGACACCCTGATACTTTTTTTCGGCCTGTTGTAGCTCAACAATCGTGGTGTTGCTCATATCAGTTTTTCACTATTTCGGTGGTTTCAAGCGAACCAGTTGAATGCATCAAAAAATCAGGCGCTATCATCAACGGATGGCTATCAATGACCCCCTGCGCGGTTAAAACGGGGAACTGGCGTTGTACCCAGCGCAGGGTTTCAACGGCCGGGCTGTTGAGTAGAAGCTTGGCTGATGGGTATTTCCAGAGTAGCTGATCGACGCCATCGTTGGGTTCATATTGCACATCACCAATGCCGTCACCGTCCATATCCCAACCCAGGTAATCACTCCAGTAATTGCCTTCGCCCTCGTGTGACCAGTCCTGTGTGCGCGAGGCCACGTATTTGACCTGTTGTTTGTTGCCGATAAAGGCGTTGCCGCTGAGGGTGTTGTCCTCTGAACCGGCGGTCAGGTGAATGCCCATATCACTGTCGGCGAACAGGTTGTTACGGAAGTTGTTGAACAGCGAGTTATAAATAAACAGAGCCTTACCTTCAGGATTACTGCGACTGACACTTTTTTTCATATGAGGGTGGCGGGCATTCTGTACGCCTTCGACGCGGTTATTCTCGATAGTGGAATTTGTGATGTAATTCATCAAAATGCCGTAGTTGGCATCATTTTTTGAGCGGTTGCCAATGACTTGCAGAAACTTTGACTGCATAAAGGCATAGCCGGTACGGGTGTTTTGGGTGAAGTTGTCTTTAATCAGGTTGTGGTAGGAATACATGTAATGCACGCCGTAACGCAGATCGTGCAGATAATTGCCGATTAACTGATTGCCGTTGCTGGTATCAATGTAGATGCCATCACGGGTGTGCCAGACTTCATTGTTCTGCGCCAACGCACCCTTGACGTTGAAAAGGTGAATGCCATTGCCGCGGTCCGAGGAGCGTAGTGACAGGTCGCCCTCGATGTTGTTGTTGATGATTTTAATGTCAGGCGATGCGTCTACCCAGATGCCAGAGCCGCCGCCCTGAAAATAGTTGTTTTCGATACGAGCATTACTGGCTTTTGGTGAGACAAAAATACCGGCGTCGAGATTGGTCAGGTTGGTGCCCCAATTTTGGATGCGCAGGCCATGAACATAAACATCGGTCGCTTTAATCAGTATTGCGTGGCCCGTGTTTTGAGCATCAATGATAGCGCCGGTTTTGCCTGTTAATTCGATGGCTTGTGAAAGCGTGAAATTGCCGAGGTAAATACCCTCGGAAAGAACCACCTGGTCACCGGATTGAGTGCTGTCCAGTATGGTTTGTAAGTCATCCTGTGGGGATACGCTGAATGTTGCCGCTTGCGCAGAGAGGCTTATGCTCAGTGCCAGCAGACAGCTTATAAAAGCGAACAAGAATCCCATAAATGACCTGAAAATAGAGAGCTTTGCACGAAAGCTATTTTGCTTCGATGCTGCGTTAAAAACGTACTCAATCGGTCATTTATAAACATAAATTCCCTTACTGTGTGCGTTTTTGCCTTGCCTGGAACCAAAATCCTCTTCCGTGCAAAGATCTCAAATAATTAAAAAAACCTCTGCCTGCCCTGTTTAGCGATAGGTCAGGCAGAGGTGATTTGCTTACAGCTTAGGCTGGCTCAACCAGCATACGGCCGCGCATTTCCATGTGTAGCGCATGGCAGAACCAGTTACAGTAGTACCACTGAACGCCGGGTTTATCGGCAATAAAGGTGATAGATGCAGTCTGTTGCGGACTGATTTCCATCTGAACACCGTGATTCACCATACAGAAGCCGTGGCTCACGTCTTCAATCATATCCAGGTTGGTGATAATAACCGTGACCTCATCACCCTGTTTTACGTTGAATTCGTTCATCCCGTAGGTGGGTGCAACGGAGGTCATGTAAACCCGAACCTTGTTGCCGTCACGGATAACTTTGTTGTCGCTTTCCAGCGTAACACCGTCAGCTTTAGCCATGGCAACCGTTGTTGCGAACGTTGGATCTTTACGATCGTACAGCTTGCGGGTTTTAACCTTGGAGCGGTGCACAATCATACAGTCGTGTGGCTCGGCATAGGTTGGACCATCATGGATCAGCTCCATTTTATCGCCAGAAATATCAATCAGCTGATCGTTTTCTGCATGCAGCGGGCCGCATGGCAGGAAGCGATCTTTTGAAAATTTCTGTAATGAAACCAGATATTTACCATCCGCATCGCGGGTTTCACCCATGGTGGTATGGTTATGGCCTGGCTGGTAATGAACATCCAGCTTCTCGACAATGTAATCTACTTCCTCACCATTGTAGGCTTTAATCGCTTTATCGATGTTCCACTTACAGACTTGGCTGTCGATGAACAGTGTGGTGAAGGCATTACCTTTTCCATCAAAGGCTGTATGCAATGGTCCTAAGCCCAGCTCGACTTCGGCAACGACGGTGTCTCGTGGTTTGATTTTGTCATCAAACAGCGCATCGAATTTAGCCAGTTCGAAAACAGTCACCGTTGGCGATAGTTTGCCGTTAGCAACGGCGTATTTGCCACCGGGCGCGGTGTTAATACCGTGCGGGCTTTTTGGTACAGGCACGTACCGAGTTAGTTTAGAACCTTTACGACCATTCAGAACAGGCACCTTGGAACCAGTCAGTGTCGTGAATTCCCCCGCTTTAACGGCTGCTTCAATGCGTGCAATATTGAAGATCACCAGATGGTCACGTTCGTTACGCATGGTGCCGGCTAAATCAATGGCATTTTCCGAGTTGTAACAGGTGGAGAAGGCATATTTACCGGTGTAATCGGCATCGGTGTTATCCAGGTTACCATCGACAATTACCTGCCAATCCACTTCCATCGTCTCAGCATTCACCGCGTTGAAGAGAGTGTAGTAACCCTCTACATCACCCATATTCAAACCGTTGTTTGGGTGTGGAATACGGAATTCGGCGTTACAGAAAACATACTTGGTATGCGGTACTTTTTGCACACGTAGACCGTGGATCGCCTGAGTATTAGGAATCGTGGTGATCTTGTCGGTTTTCATAATATCACCGCGGATACGGGCAACACGCGAGTTGGCCTTATCGTTGATGAAAATGTATTTGCCGTCGTAGTGACCATCGGTCATCGACATGTGGGGGTGGTGACAGTCACCGTTCAGGTAATGATTTTCGCCGAGTACTTCTTTAGATTCGTTGGTCAGGCCCCAGCCAGTTGCACTATCAATGTTAAACACCGGAATACGCATCAGCTCACGCATGGATGGTAAACCCAGAATACGCACTTCACCGGAATGACCACCGCTCCAGAATCCGTAGTACTCGTCTAATTCACCTAAGCCCACTGTGTGTTTGCTGTTTGATGAGGAGCTGGACGCTTGCGCTGACGAAGGAGCTAGTGCTGAGCCAACGCCCGTTGCCATCACACCTGCTGTGCCAACTAATGCTGCCGAGCCACCTAAAAATAAACGACGGCTAAGATTTACATGTTCGCTAGCTTTCGGGTCTTCACTATCAATTTCGGGTAGATTTTTATCTTTTGGATCTATCATTGTTATATCTCCTTAAAAGTATCGTTCTACTGCAAAGTTAAAATTTATTTATGCGCTTTTTTGTACTGCTGCGTCGGTTATATCCACACTATGAATTTCGTTTATAGCCGCCTCCCGTTTAACTTGCTTGCGTTTTTTTACTACCAGCGGGGGGCACTTATCATCACGGTAGTAGGTTACTTGGCAATCCAGGCATTGGTGGCATTCATTAGCATTAATGCTGCCATCAGGATGAATTGCACCAATTTCACATTCGTTTGCGCACACTCGGCAGGGATCGCCACATTCCTTGCGGCGTTTGAGCCAGTCAAACAGGCGCAGGCGAGCAGGAATCGCCAGCGCTGCACCTAATGGGCAGATGTAACGGCAATAGACCTTACGCGTAAAAATGTTGATGCCCAGCAGGAAAACGGCATAAAAAACGTAGCCCCAATCGCGCTGAAACTTTAATAAGAAGGTGGTTTTGAAAGGTTCAATTTCAGCGTAACGTTCTGCTTCTGCCAGCGATTCCAGTGACACGGCAAACAGGCCAAGCAGAATGACGTACTTTAGAGCCCATAGACGTTCGTGTAGGTAGAAAGGCAGTTCAAACTGTTTTATTTTTAGTGCGCGAGCGGCTTCATTAATGAGTTCCTGCAGGGCACCGAAGGGGCATAACCAACCACAGAAAATACCACGGCCCCATAGCAACATGGTCATTGCCACAAAGCCCCATAAAATGAACAACATAGGGTCAAGTAGGAACAGGCTCCACTGGAAGTCGCCCTGTAGCGCATGCACAAAGGTAAAGACGTTAACGACGGATAATTGTCCTAGCGTGTACCAGCCGATAAAGACCACCGTGAAGGTTAGATAGACGCGGCGGATCCCGTGCATCAGGCGTGGATAGCGAACCAAAAAGTCCTGAATAAAGATCACCACAAACAATATTGTTAGTGCGATCACCAGAATGGCAATTTGGAAGGCACGATCTTTCCAGATTGAAACCCATAGCGCTTCAGGCTCAGGTTCGACGATGGGTTCGGGTCGATCAATAAACTGTTCTGGTGTTGAGTAGTCGCCATAAAAGCTGGTGAATACGCTATCCAGTGCACCTACCTGACGGCGCACGAGTAACTCTAGCTGCCAGGGTGTGCCTAAATCAAAATCGTACTGATCACGCACAATAAAGATGGCCATTTCCTTCAGGCCGGGGAACCCTTCGATATACACGTCATTGAGACGGTGATAATCAGTATCGTGGAAACTAATTACCTTGTCCGACTGCTGTAATTGGGTGCGATCAAAAATCCCGCCGCGTACATAACCGTTACCCTTGAAGGAGTATTGACCTTTAGCCATCACCGCGATCGCCTGATCACCTTCCTTCAAATCAGTCATCAACCAGTTATATTGATCATCACCTAGCAGATTTCGACCAATCGTCGGAATGTTTACGGGGGCGTAATACAGGTCAATAAACATGCGCTGTTGTGCTTCAGCGTCCGGTTCACCTTTTGTGGCCGCTTTAGTGCCTTCAAAGGCACTATCGATATCGGACTCAATTAGCTTTAGGCGACGAATTGCACCGTTGCCGGTCAGTTTGTCCCAGTTGGCCTTTTCAAAGACGTCTGGTTTGATGGTAGCAGGCGGTATTTTTGCCTTTTCAGTCAGTCCGGCAATACCGAGTATTCGGGCGACTTTCTGTGCTGAACGCATAATGGCTTCGTTGACCACCATTACTGTTACAGTGGCACCGGAGATCACGTCGACATTAACAATCGCTTCATTATTGCCGGCGCCGACGCGCACCTTATCGGTAACATTCAGTCCTTTATATTTGTCGGTAAAATCAAATAGTTTTTGCTCTGGAATACCCACCAGGAGAATGGGTTCGTGATGTTCGAGAACTTGAGTTGTAATTAATTTTCCCTCAGGACCCATCACAATCAAGGTGTTGATGGGCTTTCCCGAATAGGCAGGGATATTGACGACATCGTTGGTATTAAAGGCATAGCCGATAATATCTTCGCCGTTGTGAATGGTTCGAACCAGCACCTTACCATCGGACAGGGCGGTCTTTTCACTAATGGAGGAAAATTGCGGCAGAGCCAAGCGAATAGTATCAAGCTGCTGCACTTCGGAAACAGGTACCATCGCCGAGGCATGATTAGAGCTGATTAGCGCAGCAAAAAGCAACGCAACCACAATTCTGAGGCGGCTAATCCAGCCGAATAAATCCATTTACAACACCTTGCAAAGAGGCTGCAACAACTTGTCACAGCAAACATGTTAGCAACGAGGCTAACGGGGTGCGACAAATTGTCGCAGTGGGCATGTTAGCAATGGTGGTTTTAGGGATACTTGATCGGAATCAATTTTACATTTTGGCTCTTCAATCAATTATAGAGATAGGTGTTTAATTCTGAACGTTTGTATCAGGTTTATATGACCGGCTATTAAAGCGAAAAGATGAGTGGGGCGAGCGAAGGAATTGAATGCATTTTTATCATCGCTGATCGAACATTGACTGTTCGTGCTTTCATTTGAAAAATATTCACACATTGCTGATGGCTTTTATAATACCTCTTTATTGGGGTTTAAATAAAAAAGTAAGGTTTGGCGTGCAAGCTATATAAGGGAACCTTGTTATGAGGAGTGTTGCGAGAAGGCCGCGTTAAAACGTGCGTGATACTGCGAGAACAACACGGTCATCTACAATTTGATGGTTGTAATCAAAACCATAGAAATCATGTTTACCCTTTTTTATATCGGTATCGTGGTAGCGAACATCAACGTTCCAGCCAAAGAAGGTTTTGCTGACACCAATGTTCCAATGCTGCCAATCTACGTTGCTGTATGTTGCATCGGACGGCTCATCAAATTCCTGGAAACCATAGGTGCCTGATAATGTTACGCCGGCCGGTAAACTGAGGCTGGGGTGAATGGCATAGTTATAGGATTGCAGATCATCTACACCAAACCAGTCGGTCAGGGTTGGCGAAAATTCCAGTTTTAGCGTCAGGTTCCCAAATGCAGGTAATGTCAGGTAGTTGAACAGTTCCAAATAGTTGGAATCTGAATCGCCAGGATAAACGTACTGGAACAACATGCTGTTATAACTGAATCCAGTATCGCCGATGGCACCAGACATGCCGATATAGGGCCCCCAGATTGAACCGATTTTACCGTTAGTGCCATTAGAGGAATTATCGGGGAATAGATTGTCAGCGCCATAAAGGCCGGCATAAAAGCCGCTGTCATGGGTCCAGGTGATCGCAATTTTAGCGGATGGGATTTCACCGTCATTGGTTTCTGATTCGCCGCGAAATACATAATCGCTGGCCAGTTCAAGCCAGGTGCTGACGGTACCGTTCAGGTGTTTTTTTGGTTCGATGTTAACTTCTTGCTCTTCATTGGCATAAACAGCTGTGCTAGCGGCTAAAGTGGCTGATAGCCCAGCCAAAAAAATTGTTAGTTTGTTCATAATAGTCTTCAACATTTCATCGTAAAGCAGTATTCAAACCCCTCCCTTAAACTGAGCTCCATGTTGGTATTTATGCGAATTGGGTTTATAAAATGTGTGCCTGTTGTTAAAAGAGGCTTCGAATTTGTCTGCATAAAGGATAGACCACCTTGAGGCAAAAGGAGAGCTTTTAACGGTTATTCAGTGTCTTGGGATTATTACATTAATAAGCGTGTATCTCTGGCACGCGCATTTTTTCGTAAAGCCAGACGCATATTTCTACGCTAGGCAGCAGTGATGGCATTTTTAATGCGACAGTGTCGTCGCCGGAAGCGGTTTATTGAAGGAAACAGAGGTGCCTGAATTTTTATATGAAGCTTACCGGGGAGAGCTATTTGGCATTGAGTTTTCCAAAGCCTTTGCTGAACAGGCTAGAGATTCAGCTGAACGTAAAAAATGGCAATGCCTGATCGAACTGGAGGTTCATACGGCAACCCTGCAGTTGGGTTGATGTTGAAATGGAAGCCAAGGAAGTAGGTATCACTGCACCTTGGTTAGACCGGGAATGGCTGCCTCTTAAGGCGACGCTGGGTCCCTGGGTTGAAGGTTATGCGGTTGAATAGCGTCGGCAGGAATAAAGCCGCTTCTGCTGATCAGTATAGAATAGTGGATATGGCGGCAGCCCACGAAGAAGCGAATTTAATCTTTGTGCAGGCTGAGCGAGCAGGCGAGAGTGATAGCCTGAAAGTGGTTAGGGAGTTTATGGCAAACTATCAGTTGATTTAATCGCGCCTTTAAGCAAAAAAAACCCCGCGTTAAGCGAGGTTTTTATTTGGAACTTGCTACTTACTAACCAGAGTATGATTACGCGTTCTCTGCGTGCAAGAAGCGCTGATGGTGTAAAGAGAGATAGCGGCCCTCTAATGCGATCAGGCGGAAAAGGTCTGATTCAGTAATCATACCAACCAGTTTTCCGTTATCCGTGACAGGAACACCACTGACTTTTTGTTCCAGCATTACACGGGCTGCGTCAGCAATTGTGGCGCTTTGCTCAACAGATAGCACGTTAGCTGTCATTACGTCTTTGACTTTTAAACTTAAAACTTTTTGGCTTAATTCCCAAATATTCAGGGATGATTCACCTGTTAATTTTGCCTCAAGTACATCGGTGAACGACACAATGCCAACTAGTTTTTCGTTGTCTACAACCGGTAAACGGCGAACGCGGTTGTCGGTCATCACTTGACGTGCATCAGACAAACTTGTATCGCTAGAAACGGATACTACTGGGGTGGTCATGCTGTCTTTTACTAACCCTTCACTCATGGGGGTAACCTCCTAGGTTAATTAGTTTAAGTGTTTTAAACACAGAAAATTGATTGACGGTACTGATAGGTAGCCGGTTTAGTGATGCAAAGTTGCTGGTAGTTTAGTAAGGATAACGTAAACGTCAAAATTTAAACTGCGCTGTATTTGCAGTGTTTTCTTATCGCCATAATCATCTTCTGATGTTTGATGGCAGCAGATTAGCAGGCATATATTTCCAAGCCTTGATTCGTATCAAGTCAGCGCTTAATACAGCCAGGCGGGCTTGATCAAAATCAAGATTATACTTTGGGGAAGGTCAAAACTTGCTTTTTATTTAACTGTTGAGCATAGCTACAGGGCTGTTTTCTGATTTATTGTAAATTAGGGAGTAACAATAAGGGGCTAGGATTGTAGGTACACCTGAAACGCATATTCCAGTTGGTTGTAATTGTCACATTTCAATTATTAAGGGATACAGTGTCCCCTAATATTTCAAAAGGTATTATTAGCCTTAATCCGCCTCACCAATTTCGGGCACTTCGTTAAGTAAGTAAAATTACTCTACGAGGTGAACAATGGCAAAAGCAATAACCCGCAAACACTATGCGCCGAGATTTAAAGAAGAAGTGCTAAGACTAGCCAGTAAAATTGGCGTGACTAAAGCCGCCAGAAAGCTCGGCGTTTATCAGTTCCAAATATACAGTTGGCGATCAGCTGCCCAAAAGAAGGTTTCCACAAGCAAGAGCGAATCTGGTTTAGCAACGGAGAACGTTCGGCTCAGGCGTCAACTCGCCGAACAGACCGATGAGCTCGAAATCCTAAAAAAGGCAGCCACCTACTTCGCGAAAAACCAAAAGTAATGCGGTACACGTTTATTTAGGAGCATCGTGACCAATTTCGTCTTGTGCGAATGGTTGCGGTGTTCGGGGTGTCGCGAAGTGGTTATTACGCCTGGGCGAAACGCTGTCTAAAACCTTCTGCAAAGCAGTTGGTTCAACAGGCCATGGATGCAAGGGTCAAATCAGTTTTTGACAGCAGTAAGCAACGAGATGGCGCTCGTCGCATACAGGTAGAACCTGGAGAACAAGGCCATCAACACGACATTAAAACGATTGGTCGAAGTATGAAGTGCCAAAATCTCGTGGCTAAGGCAACCCGTAAATTCAAGGTGATCACCGACAGCCGTCACCAATTGTGAATCTCTCCTAACCTGCTTGAGCAGAACTTTGCTGCGGATCAGTCTAACCAGAAATGGGCAGGTGACATTACCTACTTGTACACCAGCGAAGGCTGGCTTCATCTGGCAGTAATGATTGATCTACCCTCCCGTGCGGTTATTGGCTGGTCGATGAGCACCCGCATGACGGCTGCTTTAGCCTGTGATGCGTTGAGTATGGCGCCGTGGCGTAGAGGCTTTCCCAAAGAGGTGATTGTTCATAGTGACCGAGGTAGTCAGTATTGCTCAAATATTTATCGGGATATTATCGGCAAGCATCAGCTGAAGCAGAGCATGAGCCGTAAGGGTAATTGTTGGGATACTCAGTTTACTATGCTAATGGAGCGCTTCTTCAGAAGCTTGAAAACGGAATGGGTTCCAACCTTAGGCTATCGCAGCTTTATCGAGGCGAAACACTCAATAACCGATTATGTTG
>Ga0209292_1005593_pt1 | contig 12764 bp, 15 predicted proteins | sample GOMGulsemesocosm_2_FD_184634 | JGI IMG/M metagenome (GOLD analysis project Ga0209292, IMG submission 184634) | Methane-oxidizing microbial communities from mesocosms in the Gulf of Mexico - GOM9C Gulf of Mexico (SPAdes) (version 2) | ecosystem: Environmental > Aquatic > Marine > Cold seeps...
AAAGCGTGTTAAAACACCCATAAAAATATTAGCCAAAAAAAAAGGTCTATACTCAATTGTACAGACCTTTTCATTTATAAATTATAAGCTTTAAATTAAACTAATGCCAATGCGTTAATTTTATCCATAATTTCGAATGCTAAATCATTTGCTTTTTGCTCTGATTCAGATTCTGAATAAATTCTAATAATTGGTTCAGTATTAGATTTTCTTAAGTGTACCCACTCGCTTCCAAAGTAAATTTTAACACCATCTGTTGTATCTACTTCTTGTGACGAATATTGTTTGGCTATGTCCGTTAAAATACCGTCAACATTCATTGTAGCTTCTAACTGAATTTTGTTTTTTGAAATAAAATAATTAGGGTAAGTTTGTCTTAATTCTAATGACGTTAAACCAGACTTTGCTAATTGTGTTAAGAATAAGGCTGTCCCCACTAAAGCATCTCTACCATAATGTGATTCAGGATAGATAATCCCTCCATTTCCTTCTCCACCAATAATGGCATTGATTTCTTTCATTTTAGCCACTACATTCACTTCTCCTACTGCCGCTGCTTCATATTTGCATCCGTCATATTTTTCAGTTACTTCACGTAATGATATGGTAGATGATAAATTTGAGACCGTATTTCCTGGTGTATTTTGCAATACAAAGTCAGACACGGCTACTAAGGTATACTCCTCTCCAAACATTGACCCGTCATTACATACAAATGCTAGTCTATCTACGTCTGGATCGACAACGATTCCTAAGTCTGCACCAGTTTCTTTAATTTTAGCTGAAATAGCAGTTAAATTCTCAGGTAATGGTTCAGGGTTATGTGGAAAGTGTCCTGTTGGTTCACAATATAATTCAATAACCTCCTTTACGCCTAACGCTTTTAATAAAGCTGGAATAAAAATACCTCCAGTTGAATTTACGCCATCCACTACAACTTTTAAGTTTTTATTTTTAATAACTTCAGGGTCAACCAATTTTAAATTTAAAACGGCATCAATATGTTTTTGTAAATACGTATCGTCATTTGTTAAAGTTCCTATGTCATCAATCTCTACATAGTTAAAGTCTTCACTTTCTGCAGTAGCTAAAATCTCTTCTCCATCAGCCCCTGATAAAAATTCTCCTTTTTCGTTTAATAATTTTAAAGCATTCCATTGTTTTGGATTATGACTAGCTGTTAAAATTATTCCGCCATCTGCCTTTTCTAAAGGAACAGCAATTTCTACTGTTGGAGTCGTTGATAAGTTTAAGTTAACCACGTCCACTCCCATTCCAATTAATGATGAAATTACTAAATTAGAAATCATTTCACCAGACAAACGGGCATCACGCCCAACTACTACTTTAGGGTTTGACTTGTTTGCTCTTTTTTTTACCCAAATGGCATAAGAAGTTGCAAATTTAACTGCGTCTAAAGGTGTTAACCCTGCTCCTACTTTTCCGCCTATGGTTCCTCTGATTCCTGAAATGGATTTTATTAATGTCATTTTTGAGTTTTTATGAAAACAAATATAGTGTTTTCTTTTGTTTTATTACTTTCGCCTCCCCCCTTTTTAATAGGTCAGTCTCATATTTAATCAAGGGTCCTTACTCGTATTACATCACTTTTTTCAATTTTTCAAACCAATAGGCTGTAGTTTAAACAAAAATGTGTATAATTGTACTCAAGATCGAATGAAAGGATTCTGTTTTATCTAAAAAAACAACCTTTCAAACTATTAAAACCAATCAGATATATTATATCCAAATTACTTTTTCAAGTAAAACCAATCGTATATTTTTATGACAAATGCTGAATTAAAAGCAAAAAAAGTTGCTGAATTAAGAGAAATTGCAAAGCAATTGGGGCTTAAAGGAATGGAATCCAAAAAAAAGCAAGACATTATTGATGCTATTACTGGAGGAGCTAAGCCTGCTGAAGTAAAAATTGAAAAGTCTACTGAATTAGATACTAATTCAAAAGCTAAAACTCCATCAAAGCCAAAAGAAAAACCAATCAGGAAACGTTTAAAAACAGACCACACTAAGTCGGAAAGTTCTAAAACTGAAGACGAAAAGCTTGAAAAATCTAAAGTAGAGTCTGTTAAATCGGAGGATTTTAAACAACAAAAGACGCCTAAAGAACATACCAAAAACGTTTCAGCTGAAAATGAAACGGAAGAACAAAAAGCAGCTAAAAAAAGACACGATAACGAAAAAGCGAATCGTAATAATCCTAATTTTAAAGGCAAAAAAACTAACACCAATAATCCTTCTAAGCAACATTCTAATAAAAAACCGAGTCACAAAAAGCAAAAGCAAGAAGATTATTACGGATTTAACTTTGATGATATTATTCATTCAGAGGGTGTTTTAGACATGATGCAAGATGGCTATGGTTTTTTAAGATCTTCAGATTATAATTATCAAGCTTCACCGGATGATGTGTATGTACCTCATCATCAAGTAAAATTATATGGTTTAAAAACTGGTGATACAATTGCTGGTATGGTTAGACCACCTAAAGAAGGAGAAAAATATTTCCCCTTAATTAAAATACACAGTATTAATGGTCGTGAACCAGGATTAGTTAGAGATAGAATTCCATTTGAATACTTAACCCCTTTATTTCCAGATGAAAAATTAAAATTAACTGGTCATAAAAAAGAAACAATGTCTACTAGAGTAATGGACATGTTTGCGCCTATCGGAAAAGGACAAAGGGGAATGATTGTAGCACAACCTAAAACGGGTAAAACTGTTTTATTAAAAGATGTTGCCAATGCAATTGCTGCCAATCATCCTGAAGTATACTTAATTGTATTATTAATTGATGAAAGACCTGAAGAGGTAACAGATATGGCGCGTTCTGTAAATGCAGAGGTCGTAGCTTCTACTTTTGATGAACCAGCTGACAAACATGTTAAATTAGCGAATATTGTTCTTGAAAAATCAAAAAGAATGGTTGAATCTGGTCATGATGTCGTTATTTTATTAGATTCTATTACACGTTTAGCAAGAGCTTACAATACAGTTCAACCTGCATCTGGTAAAGTATTATCGGGTGGTGTTGATGCCAATGCCTTACATAAACCGAAACGTTTCTTTGGTGCTGCTCGTAAAATTGAAAATGGTGGATCATTAACTATTTTAGCAACAGCTTTAACTGAAACAGGTTCTAAAATGGATGAAGTTATTTTTGAAGAATTCAAAGGTACTGGTAATATGGAGTTACAATTAGATAGAAAAATTGCTAACAGACGTATTTATCCAGCTATGGATATTACATCATCTGGAACAAGACGTGAAGATTTATTAATGGGTAAAGAAGAATTATCTCGTGTTTGGATTTTAAGAAAAATGCTTGCAGATATGAACCCTGTTGAAGCTATGAGTTTTGTAAAAGAACAAATGGAAGATTCAAAATCTAATGAAGAAATGTTTGTTAACATGAATAGCTAAGCTATTTACCTCTAATTATATTAAAATGCGTTTCAAAAAAATTGAAACGCATTTTTTATGAAATCAATATTTTTATTCTGATTTTTGTCTAATTAGTGGCGTAGTTAAGTTTACTTATAAAATTTAATTACTTTTACCGTATCATTATGTTTGAACAGATAGAACAATTAGATCAGCAACTCCTACTATTAATTAATAGCTTGAATTCTCCATTTCTTGATGAAGTGATGTGGCAAATCAGTCATCAATTAATATGGATACCTTTGTTTACCTTCTTTTTATATTATGCCTATAAAAACTTACACACAAAACCATTAATACTCTTCCTTTTAGGAGTTGGGCTTTGCTTTACACTAGCAGATAGAATTTCTGTTGATTTGTTTAAAAACCTATTTTTAAGGTATAGACCTACTCACAACCTAGATATCCAAGATCAAATTCACACCTACTTAAGATCAAATGGAGAACATTATTTAGGCGGACAATATGGCTTTGTTTCTTCACATGCCGCTAATTTTTTTGCGTTAGCCACTTATATTTTCATGGTATTTAAGCACACATCCAAATGGTGGAAACTCTTATTTATTTGGGCTGCATTAATTGGATATAGTAGAATCTATTTAGGTGTACATTATCCATTAGATGTTATTGGAGGTGCAATTTTAGGAAGTTTAGTCGGTTTATTTGCTTACAAAATAGTAAGCTCATTTTTATCTTATAAAAAACAAAATGAATAGTTTAAGTATAGCTAGTTTAGTATTTTTAGGTGGTGGCTTAGGAAGTTTAAGTCGCTTTGGAATTGGAAAATTGGTGTCAAATTTTCATTTTTCAAAATTTCCTGCGGGAACATTTACCGCAAACATACTTGCCACTTTATTATTAGGCTTGACTCTATTTTTTTTAAAAGATAAAGTAGACGGTAATAACTTTATTAAATACTTTGTTATTATAGGATTTTGTGGCGGGTTTTCTACTTTTTCTACATTCAGTTTAGAAACCATAACATTATTTAAAGATGGCTTTTTCTATTTTGGGCTAATGAATATATTAATGAGTTTAACAGTCGCTTTTATAATTATTTGGGTCTTAGTAAAAAGCTAAAACGTATTTTAAGCTACATTTTAAGTGTCATTCCAAAGTTTATACCCCAAGACCATAAATTATGCTCAACAAAAACGCCTTCAAAGGTGTTTAACAAGTTATATCTGAATTCTGGCATTATCATAAACCCAACGTTATTTAACTGATAAGACATTCCAAAACCAACAGATGTTGTCAAGTTGAAGGCAGCTAATGTGTTTGACAAAGATTTTGTATCGTTATCATTCGTTTTTCCATCTGTAGTTGTATAATTACTTTCATACCTATACGACAATATACTTGAAGGAATTACACCACCATACGCAAACGCTTTAAAGTCACTTCCCCCAAAATTATACTTCAACCTCAACGGAATTCCAAAATGTCTATATCGTTTTGTATAATGAAACGTAGAATCCGATAACGTATCACTAAAATTATATTGTTCTCCTTGTAAAACATAGCTTACCCCTAATTCTAGCTCTAAATTTTTAGCCAAATCAATATAAGTTCCAAATCCAATTCCATAAGTATGAATCGGTGTTTCTGTTTGTCGTTTTGAAAAAGAACCAAAAGGACTGACGTCTTCAAATTTTCTGAATGAATTAATGTAAGCTACAGACAAATAATAAGTGCTTTTATCAATTGTATCATTTTTTACAGTTTTGATTTTTTTCTTTTTCTTTTTTTCAACCTTTACCTCATCTGGTTTAGTTGCATTTGGATTAGAAATTTGAGCACTTAAAAAAAAGGTACTCGTTAAAAAGATTACGTTCAATAAAATGTATTTTGTCATTAATTAGTAGTTTTACGAAAAAACAAATTTATGAAAATCACTTTTAATTCTCCACTCATTTTATTGTTTTCCTTTATTTGCATTGTAATATACATAATAACTGGATATTTTGGTTGGTTTGAATCTAGTTTTATATTATCTCCCAACTTTAATAGTTCCAATTTTTTAGATTATTTTAGATTATTCTCTCACACTTTAGGTCACGAAAGTATTGATCATTTAATCGGTAATTTATCTTTCATTTTATTAATAGGGCCTGTTATAGAAAAGCAATACGGAGCTAAACTATTATTTATTATGATGCTAACAACAGGTGTGTTAACAGCCATATTACATTTAATATTTTTTAATAGTGGTTTGTTAGGAGCTAGTGGTATAGTTTTTATGCTCATTATTTTAACATCAATGGTGAACATTAAAAATAAAGAAATACCAATTACATTTATTCTAATTGTTATCATTTTCATGGGGAAAGAACTTATTGGTTCTTTCAATACTGATAACATTTCACACACTTCTCATATAATTGGAGGAGTTGTGGGTGCTATTTTTGGGTTTGCCTTGGCGGGTAAAAAAGCAACTAAAGATACAAATGCAAAAGATATATTAAACCAATTGTAAATTATCATATTATAATTATTATTTTTGACTCTAAACACATCACAAATGAACAACATTACAGATAAAGAAGGAATTGATTTATTAACTAAAAAATATGCTGAATTAAAATCAGAAATCCACAAGGTAATTGTTGGACAAGATGAAGTAGTTCAGCAAGTGTTAATGTCAATTTTCAGTAATGGGCACAGTTTGTTGGTTGGTGTGCCTGGGTTAGCAAAAACATTATTAATTCAAACTATTGCTGACTCTTTAGGTTTGAACTTTAAAAGGATTCAATTTACGCCTGATTTAATGCCTTCAGATATTATTGGTTCTGAAATATTAGATGAAAGTAGAAATTTCAAATTCATTAAAGGGCCTATTTTTTCTAATATCGTATTAGCTGATGAAATTAACAGAACACCTCCTAAAACTCAAGCCGCTTTATTAGAAGCCATGCAGGAGAAAACAGTGACGACTGGTGGTGTAAAATATGAGTTAGATAAACCATTTTTTGTATTAGCTACTCAAAACCCAATTGAACAAGAAGGAACCTATCCTTTACCGGAAGCTCAATTGGATAGATTTATGTTTAACATTTGGGTAGACTACCCTACTTTTGAAGAAGAAATAAGCATAGTTAAAAATACAACTTCAAATAAAAATTTTGAATTAAAACCAATTATTAATGGTGAAGAAATTGTTTATTTCCAAAATTTAGTAAGACGTATTCCTGTACCAGACAATGTGTATGAGTATGCCGTAAAGTTAGTATCTAAAACTAGAAAAAACACGCCTCACACTCATGCTTTAACTGATAAGTATTTAGAATGGGGTGCAGGTCCAAGAGCGTCACAATACTTAATTATCGGCGCTAAATGTTATGCTGCAATTAAAGGGAAATATTCTCCAGACATTGAAGATGTAAAAGCCGTAGCTTATCCAATTTTAAGACATAGAATTGTAAGAAATTACAAAGCAGAAGCAGAAGGTTATTCTTTAGAGAAAATCATTGATGAATTGATGAAATAGTAGTGAATGACAAGACGTGATCAATTAGAATTTTGTAAAATCTGCTTAAATAGAACCTTTTCTCCAAAACAAGGTATTATTTGTAAACTGACTGATGATGTTGCTAAATTTAAATATTCATGTAAAGATTATAAAAAAGATTCTGTAGCTATTTTACAAGAACAAAATTACCGTGAAGAAGCTCGATTGAGGTCTTACCCTAAAGATTTTACTTTTGGCCTTGAACAGTATGGTTTGAGAAATGGAATTATAACGGGTATTTTACTTCTTGCCTTTGGTTTCACTTGGTTACGCATTGGCCTAAATTACAATAAAGTATTTTGGTACCCTTTTATTTTAATTATTGGGGGTGTAATAACTTTTATTCATGGCACTGTAAATTCTATCATTCGAAAAAAACTAGATAAGAAGTATAAAAATACTTAACAGTAGAGAATATAATAAAAGTAAGCCTTAAATTTTAAAGTGATGTTTTCTAAAAAATGGCGGTGAAAATTAATTACTTAATAACCTTAACTTTTATTTCTGAATTATTTGCGTTTACCACAGCAACATACTGCCCTCTTTCAAGGTCAGATGTTAATACTTTAGATTCCGTTGAGTTCAAAATTAACTCGCCTAGCATATTGTAAATAGATACACCTTGAAATCCTTCAACTTCAAAATTTAACTCATTATTAAAAGGATTTGGATACACAGAAACATCAACTGTATGTTCTAAAGTTGATGATGCGTCATCTGCAGTAATTTTAACATTGTCAACTTGTAACACAAATCCATTAGTTGTATTATTTAAAAAAGCAATATATACATCTTGATTAACAAACCCTTTTTCAGCCATATCAATTGAATAATTTGTCCAATAAGGCGTTTCTTCAGTAATTGAAAATAATGTATCTGTAAAACTAGCCACCGAATTATCAGTTGTAGATAATAACACAACATAACCATCAGGAAAAGATCCATCAAGTGATTTAGCATCCCACGTTAAAATATTTCCAAATGTTAACAAACTAACTTGTGGCGTTATTAAATAATCAGCAGCAGTTGCTTCAACGTCTTCATCACCATTACTATCTAGATAATAAGATGTACTTGCAGCACATGTATCAAAAACAGATGTAAAACCAATCCAAGCATCAGTATATATTGCCGACCCCGGAGTGTTATTATCCACATTAACCACAGACCAAGTTGATGGAATTCCTGTTGTAAATTTTTCATTTAACAATTCTACTTGTGAAAAAGAAGTAAGTCCAATAGTAAGTGCTAATACAGTTATGATTTTTTTCATTTGATGTTAATCTATTTATTGCGAAAGTAGATAAATATAAGGATAATACAATAATAATTAACAACTTTTATCAACTCTAATTATCACGATTACTTATCTGATAATATGAAAATATCTTCATTATTTCTTTTGAAATAATATTTTTCTCTCGCAAATTTCTCTAATGAATTAACATTTTCAATTTCATTAAGTGAAATCTTTAATTCTTTAATTTTTTTTCTCTTCTGAGTCATTTCAAGATTTAAGCCCTCTACCCTCTCTTTTCTTTTATTCAGTGAGGCTAAATCTGTATTGTGAAGCAATAAAATATAGAACAGTACTAACACTGTTGAAATAACATATTTGTTTTTTAATATTTTATATACTTTCTTCACACCTCAAATTTAACTAGAATATCGTTTTAAATTACGTGCTGATTATTCGAATTATTAACAGTGTATAGTTATTTAAACTTATTCTATAATCTTAAATAGAGACTTAGCAGTATTTCTATTATACCTATTAAAATGCCACCATTCTGTTTGAATATTATAAAAACCACCTTTCCTCATTACCTTTCTTAACAATTTCCTATTATTTATTTGTTCCGAATTTAACTCCCCACTTTCTAAAAACTTTAACTCGTGCCTTGGGTATGCAATTTTCCTAATATCATCATATCCCGCTCCCATATCCAAAGTATCACCATTTATGTGTGCAATCGTTAAATCAACTGCACATCCATAATTATGTATTGATCCATTTTTAGGATTAGAAACGAATTTCGTTTTTTCTTGAATTGGTAAATCTAGAACATCCCACATTTTTTGTTGAACACTTCTAGGTCTGACACCATCATAAACTAAAAGGACAAGTGATGAATCAATTGATTTTAAATAATCGTTACACTTTTTCAAATCAATTGCTACTGATTCCTGCAAAAATACTTTTTCTAAATCTCCATAAACATCTGCTTTCATAAAGTTATTTAGTGATGAATACCTTAAATCTATTAGAATGGTTGAATCTATAGTTTGTATATCAATCAACCCATGTAAAAGCAAAGTTTTTTCTAATTCCCCTACAAAAGTAGCTTCAACCGTTTTAAGTTTGTTAATCGGTGTTTTTTCAGTATTAGTCGAAATTGTAATTTTACGGCTTACTTTTTGTATTTCTGTTTCGTCTATACTTGTACAACCAATTATAAATAAATTAATTAAAACTATAACACATTTATTTACAGATACTCTATGAATATTCCACATACTTTATTAATGCTTAAACCAAAAAATTTTGGTTATAATTTTGAAACCAAAAGTACGAACTCATTTCAAAATAACGTTCAAGAACCAGAAAACATTATTAGAGAAAAAGCGATTGACGAATTTGATTCTATGATTGAAACCTTAGAAAGTAATAAAATTAATGTGACCGTTTTTAATGATAAAATTGACAAACTACCTGATTCTGTTTTCATGAATAATTGGATTTCTACTTTTCCTGATGGAAAATTAATAGTTTATCCTGTTTTCTCTAAAATAAGAAGAAATGAAAAACGCATTGATTTAGTAAATAAGGTTATTGAAAATTTTGACATTACTGAACATATTGATTTATCACACTTTGAGTCTGAAAAAAAATATTTAGAAGGTACTGGATCAGTCGTTTTTGATTATGATAATAAAATTGCTTATGCTTGCTTGTCTGAACGCACAAACGAAATTGTCTTTAATGAGTTATGTCGTTTAATCGGTTATCAAGGTTTTGTGTTTAACGCTGAAAATTTAGACGGGAAGAGTATTTACCATACGAATGTAATGATGACTATTACAAAAACATTTGCAATAATTTGTTTGGAGTCTATCACTAACCCTTTGGAAAGAAATATAATTAAAGAATCAATTAAAGAGTCTGGAAAAACCATAATTGAAATAAATTTCGATCAATTGAACAATTTCTCTGCTAATTCCTTAGAGGTTTTTAATACTGATGATGAATCTTTATTTATACTTAGCTCAACTGCAAAAACTAGTTTAACTACTGAACAAAAATCTATAATAAACAAAACAAGCAAGATTATTACTGTCAACATCCCAATTATTGAAAGAATTGGTGGAGGTAGTGCTAGATGTATGATTACATCAGTTAACTGTTAATTAATCGGCCAAATAATAAACAAATCCAAATTTATAATACAATCTTCCTCCCCCCGGAAATTGTAACATCAAATTTTCTGGTACATACTCATTTTTCAACATATCATACTGTACTATTATTTGAGAATAAGAACGTTCTCCCATTGAATAACCATACCCTATACCAAGCATCCAAGACTTAGCACCAATAGCTTCTTGCGAAACGCCACTAAAACTTGTTGAATACAAATTAAAACTACTCTCTAAAATTATTGGAATTTGTGGCTTATATCTAACAAATAAACCAGTTCCTTTTGAAAATAATCCGATTACATTGCCACTTATCATTCCGCTTTCATACCTAACCATTCCTGAAATACCTGCTGAAACACTTGGTATAAATTCATAACCAACAAACGGTGAAAAATAAATGAATGATACATTGCCTAAAATCGCATTTACATCACCTCCTACATATAAATCCTCCTTTATTCCAGACCAATCAAATCTTGTCTTCTGAGTTTTTGTTGAATCATCAACCTTTTCAATATCATATTGACCATAAGACATTAATGTTATTAAAGTAGAAAACAAAAGAAGTAATAAGTATTTCATCATATCAAATTTAACAAAGTTTTTGAATCAATATTGTGTTTCCCTGAAAATTTAACAAACTGAAATTCAACACCCAACAGTTTTAACACATCAATAGAGTCCTCTCCCTGTTCAATACTTAAATATTCGTCTTCATCACCTAAAACAAAATAATTAGTTGATTCAAGAAATTTATTTGAAAAATCTAAACTCATATCAGTAGGAAAAACAGCAGCCCATAATAAAAATTTATCAGCTTTATAGTTTCCTAAATTATGCCACCTTGAAGCTGTAGCACCGCCTTGAGAAAATCCAAGTAAAATTTTATTTTCAAAACTATATTCAGAATTAATTTCTAACCATAATTCATCTAAATAACTAATATAATCGTCAATATCAGTTTGCCTTTCCTCTTTAGTCATCCATGAGGCTCCAACTCTACCTGAAGCTCCTGTTAGATAAAACCTATGCAAACCTTCAGGTGCAATAACAAAATACTCATTTTCATTAAGCACATTAAATTTCCTAATAAAAAACTGGGCTAATTGTCCATATCCGTGTAAAGCAAAAAGTATCGTTTTTGCCGTTTTGGGGTTCCCATAAGTGACGTACTTTGCCGTTTTTTTTATTTGAATACTATTTTCCATATAACTGTAAACAAAAAAAGCTACACAAAATGTAGCTTTTTTAAAGTATAATTAGTTGTTATTTTTCACAAACTGTTTTTAATTCTGCAGCCATATAATTAAACAAATTAGTTAAAGGCTTAACTACCATCATTTTTAAAAATGCATTTATTTCACCATCAAAATTTAAAAATGCTTCTGTTTTACCTGTTTCAATTTCATTAAACGTAACTTTTAATGTAAAAGGAAAAGGTGTTTTTTCTCCACTCACAATATTAATTGCGTTTGGCTCTTCAACAGAATCTTTAACTAATGGAATTATTGCAGCATTTTGAATTTTAAATGAACATTGATCAAAATCAGATCTCCAATCAGAAATTTTATCTTGAGGTAATAGTTGTTCAATATTATTGAAGTCTTTAACAAAATCAAATACAACTTGTACCGAACTGTTAATTTCTACGTGTTTACTTTCAATTTTTGTTGACATTATTTATTCCAATTTTCAGGGTTAGTTTTCCAATTAGATAAAGAATCTGCATCCCCTGCAGTTACATAATTATCTGCAATTGCTTGTTCGATTAACAAATCATAATTAGATAATGTAATAAAATCACAATCTGCATCCGTAAAGTTTTTAATAGCCACATCAAATCCATAAGTAAAAATAGCTGCCAATCCTTTAATCTTCAGCCCTCCATCTCTTAATGCATGAATCGCCTTGATACTAGACCCTCCAGTAGAAATTAAATCTTCAATTACTACTACATTTTGCCCTTTTTCATAAGCACCTTCAATTTGATTTTGCATTCCGTGAGCTTTAGCTGACGAACGTACATAAATAAATGGCAACCCCATTTCTTCAGCAATTAAAGCTCCAATTGCAATCCCACCAGTAGCAACACCAGCAATCATGTCAGGAGTACCATATTGCTTTGTTATAGCATCTACAAAAGCTTGCCTTACATAGGTTCTAACCTTAGGATAAGATAATACTTTTCTATTATCACAGTATATTGGAGAATTCCATCCACTTGACCATTGGAATGGATTATTGGGTTGTAATTTTACTGCCTTGATTTGTAACAAAAATTCTGCTACCTTTAGCGCCTTATCATTATTTAATATCATGACACAAATGTATAAAGTTTTTATCGATAACAAGGCCGTTGTATTCAAAATAA
>Ga0209292_1005595_pt1 | contig 12762 bp, 12 predicted proteins | sample GOMGulsemesocosm_2_FD_184634 | JGI IMG/M metagenome (GOLD analysis project Ga0209292, IMG submission 184634) | Methane-oxidizing microbial communities from mesocosms in the Gulf of Mexico - GOM9C Gulf of Mexico (SPAdes) (version 2) | ecosystem: Environmental > Aquatic > Marine > Cold seeps...
ATTATTGGTTCGGTAGATACACCTGCTATTCCATTAAATTCAATTTTAGAAACCGCATTATTAACGAATGCGGATAAGGTTGAAGTTGGGATTGAAAGAACATTGAATTTTTAAACAATTCAATTAGATATATTAATAAAAAAAGCTCAGTTTAAAACTGAGCTTTTTTATACTTTGTGTTTTAATTAACCCTACTGTGGTACCATATGGAACTCATGCGTATTACCACCATTTGAAAAATTATACCATAATTCCTCTTCGTCTAATTTTAAAATTGTGTACTCAGATGCTGATACTGTAGATGTTTCTTCAGTTAATTCAAAACTACCTATACCCGATATATTGATTAAAGATTTATCATTCTCTAATTCCCATGCACCATTTTTATTTTCTAAATCACCACTAGCATCAGTATAGCTTCTTGTATAAGTACCACCGTCAGCAAATGTTTCAGTAAAATTTGTGATTAATAATGCTGCCGTTTGGTCAACTCCGTCCATGTAATAAGAATCAATTTTCCACGTTTGTGTAACGTTTTTTTCTGCTTTAGCTAATCTACCCCCATTTTCATATTTTTTACATGAAAACATTAGAACAGTTGTTAATGTTAAAATTACTCCAATCACTTTTTTTCCATTTCTCATAATATATTCTTTTTAAATTCACTCTTAAGATGAACGAGATTTACAATTGGTTGGAATGAGTTATAATTTAATTAAAATAAATATCTAATTGAAACGTAAACTCCCATGTAATGCGTACTTGCATATTTGAATTTTTTTGGTATTACTATTAGATCTTCAGAAATATTTAACCCCCCAGTCTCTGATTGAAAACCATAAGAAAGCTTTATTCTGTTAAATTGATGTTCATATCCAAATGCTAATTTAACTCCCACATCATTGCCGTTATATTTATGCTTAAAATCATTTGTTGACAAATCACCATTCGTTATCGTTTGCTGCGCACTTGTAAAATAAGCACCTGCTTTTAGTGTGAAGTATCTACTTTGACATGCTGATTTAGTAAGATTCAATTTATATGAAAATCCCATTTTTTGGTACTTAATCTGAATTTCTCGGTAATGTAAGCCTCCATGATTAAAATAAGAATAATTCTGATTGACACTTACTGAAAAATCATAATTAAGTGAAATAGAAGATCTATAATTGAAATTATAATTTGCTACAACACCTATATTGGATCCAAACGACAGTTCATTGCGTACCAAAGAATGTTTATTCAATCCTTCTCTAACATCACTATTGAATATCCACGTACTATTAACCCCACCAATAAATCCAAATTCAAACCTTTTAATTTTTGTATCTTTTGTTTTTTCAATAGTCAAAAATGAAACTGAGGGTTCCAGCAATTGTTCATTTAGTAGATAAGTAGGTATGTTTAGTTTCTGAATTTTGTAGTCCTCACTAGGAAGTTGATTAAAAGTGTCAATTGACACTACCGATTTCGAAATTAAATTATTAAAACTTGAAGTAGCTTGATTTTTTGAATACGAATCCAAATAATTTGTTTCAATTCTATCATTAATATTTTCATCTGCTAGACCTCCATTACTTTTAGTGATTTTATTTATAATAGAAGAATCAAAAATGAATCCTTTATTATTGAAAATTTCTTCTTCATTGTTGGTAATAATATTCTGTTGATTTGAATTACTATAATTCTCTGTAAACTCACTATTGACATATTCATCTTCAAAATGTAATGGAATACTGTTTTGATTATGTGAAATTACATTTCCAGAACCTTCTGAATTTATAATGTAAGTAGCCACACCAATACCTAATAATAAAATTAAACCTGTGAAAGACCAAATCCAAACAAATTTACGTTTTCTTTTATTGTAATGCTGTATACCTTCCCAAACCTCATCAATAATAAGTTGTTTTTTAATATTTTTCCATGATTCAGTCGGAGCGGGTTTACTAATATCATTAAAACTTTCCTTTATACTAAATTCATCATCAGTTAAATTAATAGACTTTGAAATAGAACTCCATATACCTTCAGGAGCTTTTCTTTGATTATTATCAAAGCTGTTTTTGATTGAGTTTTCGATATGTTCCTTACCATTACTACTCATTACTCGATTTTAACATAGTTCGCAATAATGATTTAGCACGGCTTAACTGAGATTTTGATGTCCCTACAGAAATGTTTAATGCAGTTGCAATTTCTTGATGAGCATAACCTTCAACTGCATACAGTTTTAGTACCATTTTTGCTTTGGGAGGTAAATCGTTGACATATTTTATAATATTAATACTGTTTGTATTTTCAAAAATATTATAGCCTACAGATTCATCATTATAATAGTCTTCAACGACCTCTAAATGTCTTGTTTTTTTTCGGTAACTTTCTAACGCCGTATTAACCACAATCCGTTTAATCCAACCACCTAGTGATTTGGTTGTATCATGCTGTTTTAACTTTCTAAACACTTTAATAAATCCTTCTTGCAGAATATCGGCAGCCTCATCATCATTATCACTGTAACTACAAGCTATTGTAAACATCCCGTCAGCATATTTTCGATATAATAGTTCTTGATAATATTTATCTCTACCTAAAGAACCTTTAACCAGTTCTTCATCCGAATATTGATATGGTTTTTTTTGATTCAAATTAATAATTAAATATTATAAGTGCCGATTCATCTAGTCTGTTAATTACTAGATCATATATATTATCATTCTCATTTTTGTTAATTACGATTGTGCTAACACCGTCAACTGTAGTTAAGGTCGCATTTTGAAAATCATTTACAGATAACACTTGAAACCAATGAGAAGGATTAAGCAGTATTTTAGCGGGACTCAACCTATCTTTATCTAAAACTATTTCACCACCGTCATCATTCTCAGCTCTTATACTAAATTCTTCCGAATCTGTAAACTCAAACCTAAAAGGAATTATACTGCCATCCAAATAAGTATAATCACCTAAGATTAATATGCAATTATCACTGTTGTCATCAAATGTTTTAAAACTAATATCAATTCTCTTATATACGCCTTGAGGTATTACAAAATCCAACTCAGCAACAGGTTGGTTAATATTAAATGGGATAATTAATCCTGTAGAAAATTCTTTACTAAATATCACATCTTCTCCCTTATCACGATCGGCATCAAAATCAAAGTATTCTACAATTATTTCTCCTCCAGTAAAAGCTAATTGGTTATTCACTGTAGGTGTTTTATCTATATCAACGTAAAAATCAACCTCCGTTGGTTCTTTCCACTTATTACAACTAAAGATTAGTAACATTGTTAATATTGTAAGTATATATTTCATAATAATATGTTATCAAATTACAGTCTAAATATAATCAGAAAAAGCGTTTATTTTAAATTTAGGTTGGCTATTCTAATCTTTAGATTGATCAAAACTTAAAAAGGTTGGAATGAAGTTCTATTATTTTTATGTGATTTTAAAATAAGCGATACAATGCTCATGTTCCCTACATCTCTGGCGCTATTTTGCTGTGGTAAAAAACACAATAGAGCTATATTGGTTACTGAAGAATCTATTGAAGCAACGATTACTTTAGCCTTAGCTGGTAAGATTCAAAAAGAATGCTTTAAACACTTAGATGCTCCTGTTGAAACTATTGGTTCAGTAGACACACCTGCTATTCCATTAAACTCAATATTAGAAACTGCTTTATTAACGAATGCGGATAAGGTTGAAGTTGGGATTGAAAGAACATTGAATTTTTAAACAATTCAATTAGATATATTAATAAAAAAAGCTCAGTTTTAAACTGAGCTTTTTTTATACTTTATATTATTTTATAATTAGTACAGTTACACACACGAAAGGGTTCGTGCGGTAGCCTGGGTATTGAATTTCTATATCTGATAGTTATTCCACTCAATTCATAATACAAATCAAAAAAGGCCAGTTAAAACTGGGCCTTTTTTTAATATCTAACATCTACTTTTATGACGTATAAACAGTTTCGCTAATTGATTCTCCATTAGCTTTAGGATTCTCGCCATATTGATTTGATCCTTGATCTCCTTCGGTAACAGTTAACACAAATAAATATATGCCATAACCTAGCAATCCAAGTATAGGTATTATCATAAACATACCCATGTTTGAATCTGTTGCAATTAATGCACCAGCCATTATAGCAATCACAAATAATACGATATACATCATCCCTATTAACCAACCGCTTTTATTAACATCATGAAATCGTCTAACAGTTACTGCTAATGAAGGTATAAATATAAAGATATTGTAAACAGAACTTATCAGCCCACTTGACCCATATTCAGAATAGGAATAATTCAACCCAAAAGCTGTATCCATAATCATTAAAACAATTCCAATAATAGCATTAATAAGGATGAACATCCAGTATTCTTTTCTTCTTGCTCTTCCGCTAAACTTAGCATAATTCTTGATCACTTTTAAATACCATTCCATATTTTTTAATTTTTATTTATTAGTTACACTTCTAAGTTTACCCTTTATTCAATGAATATCCTACTTTATTAAACTAGTCTTTAGCATACAGATGAAATCATCATTTGACATTCTTCTATCGTATGAACTATATTCTCGTCTTTTTCTATCTGGTAATTTTTCACTTTTCCTTCCTCTACGCAATAGCAGTGTTCTTTCTATTCTTTATAAACACAAATATAATTATCATCTGAGGTTTCCTCTATCATCTGACATTGCTCCAAAGGATGAATAGCTGCCCCATGTTTTTGAAGACGATACGTTTTTGAACCTGTACTACCTTCACAAGAACAATATGATCTTTTATTGCAAGATATAAGTACCAAAGTTGAAATCATTATAATACGAACAGTTTTCATAGGGTTTAATATTATTTCCAACCCCAAGATAGTTCATTATTGATAGAACACCCTATTTTGACTAAACTATTTTTTAATTCATTAAAATTAGTTAACTCTCTTTTAGGAATAATTAAGGATGCCCCTGATAAAAATGTAATAAATAGATGTTGATTTGTTTCATTCACATTTATAATTTCACTTGTTTTAATTTTACCTTCTCCTGAATCATCAGTTGCAATTATATATTCTTTTGAAAAAGAAACTGTGGTTGTTTTTCCAAATCTATTTTTATAGTTTTCATTTATAAATGATTTGTAATGTTTATAATATTTCCAGCTAAAATATTTTGGATAAAACAAACCCCAAACGGCCGCAATCACACCAAAGTAAATGGCTAACGCTGTACTATTGTTAAAATAACAATACAAAGCAAAAATAGATGCCGCTAATGTAAACACAAGCCAGCCGTTCATTTTCTTTTTAGTGATACGCTTAGATTTTGAAGCGGTAAATAATTGATATTGTAAAAAATCAATTGATTCTAACTTATAAGTGAACTCCATGGTTAATCTATATATTTATACGACCTTAATTTCTCTTTAATTTCATCAAGGTGTTTCATTTTTTTAACCTGTCTAGTATCTATTGCAGATTTGGTAAAATAAGTATGTGCAGTCAAAAACTTCACTTGTATTTCATCCCACAACCTATCAGAATTAATCTTACCATGTTCACGTAATTCACGTTTTAACAAACTAGCAATATCATGAAAATCATCACGTCCTAAATAATCCAAATCGGCATCACACATTATTTGTTCCAGTAAAGTATTTGGACTTTGAGGTATTTCAGTTGACTTAATCAAGCCGTCAATCACATCAATTTGCTCTTGAGAATAGCCATACTTAGGTAATATTTGTCTTGCCATTCGCATTCCTATCTCTTCATTCTTATCATACTGCTCAACAAAACCTGCATCATGATAGGTAGCAGCCGATTTTAATAAGAATAGATCTTCATCAGTAATCCCTTCCATTAAAGCTAACCGTTCAACAGAAGCAGTTACATCTTTAGTATGATTAATACTATGATAATGTAAATTTGGCGATAATTCAGTTTCCAAAAGATTAATAATATGTCGCTCTGCTTTTATATAATTAATTGAACTATATAAATGTAAATCTACAATTTTCCAGAATTTTTTGTTCGGTTCTCTCCCTTCCCCATTTACGGACAATTCAGGTTTAATACCACTTACAAAATACATGTCTAGCATAATACCATCATGTTTTGTTTGAATTTTCCCCCTATAGATACAAGTGAAATAAGGCGCAATTATTTCGTAGGTATTACCTGAAATATTTAATTCTCCCGGCTCACCATGCATTTCCATTCGTTGTGCTTGATTCACTGTAGCTCCCCAAATATCATAAGCAAATCTCTTTTGCCCAATAACGCCGGCTGTAACTTCTCCTGTGTTTATCCCTAACCTTATCTTCCAACTTTCTTTACCTTCCTGCTTCGCCTGATATTCACGCACTTGCATGTAATCTTGAATTTTCAACCCTGCTAAAACTACCTCAATAGCGTTACTTTTATTCCTAATAGGTACACCACCTGCACACATATAAGAATCACCAATTGTTTTAATTTTCTCCAAATCAAAATTACCAATAATCTCATCAAACTTAGTGAAATACTCGTCTAATTCTCCAACAAGATCTTGAGGATTCATGCCTTCCGCAATTTTTGAAAACCCAACAAAATCGGTAAACATAACAGACACACGTTTGTAATACCTTGCTTTTGATTTACCATTATTAATCAAATCAGAAGCCGTTCCTTCTGGTAACACATTTAAAAGTATCCCCTCTACTTTATCTTTTTCATTTTGAAGCATCTCTTTCTGATGTTCAATTTTTGCCTTTTGCAGTTCAACTTGTTTATTTTGTTCTTTAATTTGCTTGTTTTGTGAAGATATCTTTCTTGTTCTTTTGACTACCTCTAACTCTAATCTAATTTTCTGTCTTCTTATACGTTCTGTTCTTTTTCGAGACAGAAATAAAACCATTAATCCTACTATAATTAATGCAATTATTCTAAACCACCAAGTAGACCAAAATGGAGGTGTAATTTCAATATTTACAACGGTCGGATAGGTAGACCAAACGCCATCAGGATTTTTACCAAACACCTTAAAAGAATAATCTCCTGACTCTAAATTCATGTAATGCACTTTATTATCCCCAACCAGTTTTATATAACTCTCGTCATATCCTTCTAAAATATATTTAAACTCATTCTTTTCAGGATTAGAGAATAACACACTAAAAAACTCAAAAGATAAATCATTTTCTAAGTACTTTAATTTTAATGAAATTAAACTATCTACATTAGAATACACAACCCTTTTCTTAAGGTTGTTATTATCACGATTATACGTAATCACTCTAGAAATTACGACTTTAGGTTTAATTGGATTAATTTTAATATCCTTTGATTTAAACTTAGTGTACCCATTAATCCCTCCAAAATATAAATAATCATCAGATGATCTAAAGTAAGCATTCGTATTGAATTCATTTGATTGCAATCCATCATTAGTCGTGTAGTTACTAAATCGTTTATTTTTAGTGTTGAATTTTGATAACCCTTTATTTGTACTCACCCAAATATTATTATCTTCATCTGACAATAATCCATAAACGACATTATTAACTAACCCTTCATCCTCAGTATAACTTTCTGTTTGCTTAGTTCTTAAATTTAATTTTTTAATCCCCTCTCCATAAGTTCCCAACCATAAATATCCTTTTTCAGTTTGTAAAAGTGAGGTGATGTGTCCATTTGCCTCACTATAACCTTTGATGGGGTAATGTTTAAAGTAAAATGTGTTTTTACTTGTTTCAATTATATTGTAAATCCCTTGATTTGAAGTTACCAACCAAATCTTACCTGTTTTATCTCTATACACTACTTTAACAGCACCGTCTCCAATACTCGTGTCATCTTCAGAATGTGAATAAAAATCAAATGTAAGGTCGTTTTTGTTTAAAATAGACAACCCCGTTTTTGTACCAATCCATAAACGATTTTCATCTGCCTTTACAATTTGATAAACTCTTACTTTTTCATTTTCACCATTCTCTTTAAATTCAACTTTTTCATATAAATAGTTACTTTTAGAATTAATCGTTAAAGTGTATAAACCATCTTCAAATCCACACCAAATTTTATTTGTATTCTCCACATACATACTCAATAAATAGTGCTTTCTATTATCTTTTCTTTTATAGTGCGAGAAAATATCCTTTTTTGAATGGTAAATAGTTAAATCTTTTTTTGTTCCAACATAGATATTACCTACACTGTCTTCGGTAAAAGACCATACATTATAATCAATTAATCCTTTTTCAGGATTACTACTAATAGTTGTAGTTGTAAAGCCCTGCTTGAATTTATCAAATTTAGAGATTCCTTTTTCTGTTCCAATCCAAATACACCCCGAATTATCAGCAAATATATCGTTTACATGATTGTCAATTATACTATGTGGATTGTAAGGGTTTTTGGTATAGTGAAATAATTCATTTCCATTCAATAAATATAGTCCGTGCTCCTGAGTACCAATCCAAATTTTATCATCATCTCCTTGATAAACAGAACTAATATTTTGATATCTTAATTCAGAAAAATTACCTAATTGAGACAGTCCATTATCTTTACTCACTTTGAACACACCACTTTCAGTACACACAAACAAAAGTGAATCATTATTCTCATAAAAAGAATTAATGTTTTTCATCACATCTATACTTGAATTATCAATTTCCGTAAATGTTTTATAGGGCTCCTCTGCAAAGAAAATTTCACCACTTTTAGTCCCCACCCATAATGTATTACTCTTATCAATACACAATGTAGTAAAATCAGATGAGCCATTTATTTTATTAATTATTTCAATTTTTTTACTTTCAATATCGATAACGTTTATACCATGCTTATCTGATAGGGCCCATAATTTATCACTAGTATCAAACGCTAAATTTGAAAACAAATACCCTTTTAATTTTGGAAAATTTGTTCTATTTAACTTTACAATTGAATGATTTTTAGGATTAATAGCACCTAAGCCTCTATTGGTTCCAAACCAAATTAATCCATCCTTATTTACTGTTAAGGAATGAATATAGCTATTAGGTAACGATTTGCTATCATTTAACTTATGCTTTAACACATCAAACTCATAGCCATCATATTTATTTAACCCATCCTGGGTTGCAATCCAAATATAACCAAATTGATCTTGAACAATATCTGTAACATGACTTTGAGACAAGCCATCTTCAATAGAATATGAATTAAACTTTATACTTTTTTGTTGTGCATTTACAAATGTTACAAATACACTAAAAATTAGAAGTGTTACTATTTTCATTTCTTAAATTTTTTAACGTCCAAAGTATGAAGCCTTTAAAACTTACCAATTTGACAAATCAAATTACAGAATATTAATTCAGTTCAATTATGAATACTACTTTATATTGCAGCTGTGTTAACGATTTGAATTTTATTAATATCGCGATCAAACAAATACAATCCACCTTTATCAGAACCAATCATTTTAATTTTATCCATTATCGTTCTTGCTAAAGCTTCTTCTTCTAATTGTTCAGAAACAAACCACTGAATAAAGTTATGCGTTGTATAATCTTTTTCTTGTAAACAAATGTGCACCAATTCGTTAACAGAATTAGTAATCATCACTTCATGATTTAATAATCTAGTAAATACGTCTTCAATTGATTTGAACTCAAAAAATGGTTTTTCTAACTCACCAATAATTGCTACACCACCTCTTTCATTAATAAACTTTATTAACTTAAGCATGTGTTCTCTTTCTTCATCAGAACTTGTATATAAAAACTCAGAAATACCACCTAACCCTTGCGTTTCGGCCCAAACAGCCATTGCAAGATATAATTGTGAAGATTCAGCCTCTTTATTTACTTGGTCGTTTAATGCGCTTTCTACTATTTTATTCATGGTATTGTATATTTAACCTAACAAATTTAAGTTTAATCCTAAATTTTACCTAATTTTATCCTGAATAAATTAATAAATGACAAAAAAAAGAAAATCTCGCCACTCAGGTGGGAACAAAAAACAAAGAGTAAATTTGAAATCAATACTATCGGAACAGATTGTTGGAATTTTTCAAGCCAATCCAAAAAGTAAATATAATTACAAACAAATTGCAAGTTTTTTAGATGTAAATGACGCCCAAAATCGTAAAATGATTTATGGGATACTAGTAGATATGGCTCATAATGGAGCACTTAAAGAAGTTTCACATGGCAAGTTTCAGAGTATTGAAACAAGAGCTATATTACAGGGAATCATTGAAACCACAAAAAGAGGTGCAGGATACGTAGTGATGGAGGGTGATGAAGATGATATTTACATTGCCCAAAAGAATAGAAAAAGAGCATTAAATGGAGATTTAGTTGAAGTAAAACTATTTTCTAAAACTGGTAAACCAGAAGGTGAAATAGTGAGAATTATTGAGTCTGCTAACAAACTAATTGTTGGTACACTTGAGATATCAGATAAATTCGCATTTTTAATTCCTGATAATTTTAAACTAGATGTAAATTTATTTATCCCTTTATCAAAACTAAAAGGCGCTAAAAATGGATATAAAGCCGTTGCTAAAATTGGAGACTGGCCCGAAAAAGCTAAAAACCCATTTGGTGAAATCATTGAAATTCTGGGAAAAACGGAATCTAATGATGCTGAAATGAAATCTATTTTATTGTCTAATGGAATTCCAATTGATTTTCCAGAAGAGGTAATGAATGAAGCTAATAGAATCAATTTAGCTTTAGCACAAGATGAAATCAAAAACAGACGTGATTTTAGAGATGTATTAACATTTACTATTGATCCAGTTGATGCAAAAGATTTTGATGATGCACTTTCAATTGAATACCTTAAAAATGGAAATATTGAAGTTGGAATTCACATTGCTGATGTTGGGCATTATGTAACACCACATTCTGCTTTAGATAAAGAAGCTCTACTAAGAGGGAATTCTGTTTACATGGTAGATAGAGTAATCCCAATGCTACCGGAACATTTATCAAACGGAGTTTGTTCATTGAGACCAAATGAAGAAAAGTTTACTTTTTCAGCTGTTTTTGAGTTAAACGATAAAGCAGAAATTCAAAACGAATGGTTTGGTAAAACGGCCATTTTATCTGATAGACGTTTTGCTTATGAAGATGCGCAAGAAAGAATAGAAACCGGTAAGGGCGATCTAGCTAAAGAAATTTTAGATTTAGATAGATTAGCAAAAATAATGCGTAAAGAGCGTATTTCAGCCGGAGCTTTAGAAATTGTAAGTTCAGAAATTAGATTTGAATTAGATGAAGACGGACATCCAATTGGAACGTTTAAAAAAACGACTAAGGATGCTAATAAGTTAGTGGAAGAATTTATGTTACTAACTAACAAACAAGTTGCAAAACACGTTGGTGATGTGACTAAACGTAAAACCACAATTCCTAACATTTATAGAGTTCACGATAAGCCAGATGAGAAAAAGGTAGAAATGTTCAGAATATTTTTATCTAAATTCAATAAAGACTTTACATACGGTCACCCTGATGAAATTGCAGGAAAGATGAATACGTTATTTGAAGAAATGAAGGATGAACCTGAATTTCCAATGATACAATCTATGGCTATTAGAACTATGTCCAAAGCCGTTTATGACACCAAAAATATTGGTCATTACGGTTTAGGCTTTAGATACTATGCTCACTTCACCTCTCCAATTAGACGTTATGCTGATTTAATGGTTCACAGAATTTTATTAGAAACATTAAATAATAAAAACAAACAACATAAAGGACTAGGAGAAGTTGCTGAACATATTTCTAAAACGGAAAGACGTGCTATTAACGCAGAAAGAGATTCACAAAAGTATTTCCAAGCTTATTATTTAAAAGATAAAATAGGAGAATCATTTGAAGGAACAATAGTTGGAATAACGGATTGGGGGATGTATGTTGAAATGGATGAGTTAAATTGTGAAGGTATGGTTAGTTTAAAATCATTAGATGATGACCATTACTTTTTTGATCAAAAAGCCTATTCAATTGTAGGTGCTAATTCGGAAAACACGTACAATGTTGGTGATAAAGTAGTCGTGAAAATTGCTAGTGTAAGTGTAGCCAAGAAACAAGTTGATTTAACTATGATTAATTAGAAAACATGAACTATTTATTACTATTCTTTTTTATTTTGATTGGTAGCATGGATGGTTACTCGCAACAACAGGAGAGCTATCAAGACTGCTCTTGGAGTATACCAATGCAAATACACAAAAAAACTCATCCTATAGATCACACAAAAAAAGCAATTTTTAAAACCGAATATTCTTGCGATTTAAATGAATTTGAAATAACCATTTTTAATCGAAATGGAGAAGTCATATTCACTACAACTGATATTAATAATTGGTGGAATGCAGGTCATATGAAGTCATCTACTTATTTTTGGATTATAAAAGGTAAATATAAAGACAACAAAGAATTTACAAAACAAGGTTCTCTAAAAGTAAAATATTTTGTCTAGTCCTAAATAACCGATACAGATTATTTAAGGATTAAAGTTATTAATTAAAGCTGAACAATGATGTCATTGTTCAGCTTTTTTGTTTTGTATTGTTTTCTTTTAAGTTTATTTTGTTTGTGCATTTGTATTGGTGTCAGCATATGATTAGAACAATGAGGTCTTTTTGTATTATATATGTTGATTGCATTTTTGATTAGTTTCTTCTTTATTTTAAAATCTTTAACCTTTTTTGCTATACCAAATTCTTGCTTTAAAATTCCATTTATTCTTTCGGCAA
>Ga0209292_1005597_pt1 | contig 12761 bp, 15 predicted proteins | sample GOMGulsemesocosm_2_FD_184634 | JGI IMG/M metagenome (GOLD analysis project Ga0209292, IMG submission 184634) | Methane-oxidizing microbial communities from mesocosms in the Gulf of Mexico - GOM9C Gulf of Mexico (SPAdes) (version 2) | ecosystem: Environmental > Aquatic > Marine > Cold seeps...
ATTCTTTTTGGCTCATAGCAAATAGCATGACACATAGCTCTGAAGAGGATTATTAATGGAACAGATCCTATCAGAATGTGACATCTCTAAGTTGGGGAAATGTGACATTACTATATTGGGTTAACACACGTATTGTACCTCTTATCTTGTGGTAAAATTAGCTATGCCAACTTTAACTTACATTAATGTATTTACTACCCTCTCGAATGCTGAGAGCTGATAGCCCTTCCTTGTATTCAACTATAAAATTACGTACCCAATCAGGGTTCGTTTTACTATAACTTCGAAGACTCCATCCAATTGCTTTGTTAATGAAAAATTCTTTTTTATTCAAATTGTTAATTAATACAGCCCTAAGAAGTCGAGTATTGGTCTTATCTTTACGAAGTAATTGGTGATCAATAGCAATTCTCCTAAGCCAAAAGTTGTCATCGGCACTCCATTCCAACATTAAATTATCTATTTCTAAATGTATTAACCCAATGTCGCCAATGAGTTGATCTAAGCTATCTATCGTGTCCCACCATGATTTAGATAATGCTAAATATTTAAGTTGAGGGATGTCATCTAGATTTAAGTAACGTTTCTTTTTCGTTAGATAGTCGAGTGCTATATATTGATACTCTCTTTCTGCACGACTCCAGCAATCATTTATAAAACACCAGTCGATTTCTCTTATGCGGTGAATACCTGCAAAAAATGGTTTACAGATATTGCGGCGCTTTGGTGTAGGAATTCCAAGAAATAAAAAATGGCCCTTCATATAAACGCTCATCCTATGGGCTTTATCTAGATCGCCTGCATCTTGCATCTTGCATTTGTTTAAACAATTTTTCTGTATCCATCAGTATTTACTTACCACTAAAATAATTATTCACGTAGGTAGAGTATACCCCTTAAGTGTTGATATTTTTGATAGCTGGCAGCTACGCGCTTAGAATCATGATTAGTGGGCATTGATTCGCTAAATGGCACGTAGCGAGCGATCGTGGTTCTGTCGCAAACTCAGATTGTGGGTTCTAAATTAAAAAGGCACTTTTCCTCAGATACAATTATGCAGCTAAAGAATAAAACTGCCCCCATGACGTCATTTCTTCTGAGTTAATCATCTGTCCTTGCTTAATCATGGAGCAGACCTCAACACCTGCCAAGGTTGATTCTGCACCAATCCAAGACTTCCATCCTAAACATTGATGCATTTTACCTTTCACTTTTCGATGACTTTGTTCAACAATATTGTTGAGGTATTTAACTGCCAATACTTCGATCATACGCAACATGTATCCACCTAACCAAAGGCTAATATTGATGGTATCTAACGCTGCTGCATTCGCGCCACTTTTATCGATAACAACTTTATTTGGCAATCCACTACTGCCTATCGCTTTATCAAAGAAGGCCCGTGCATCCTGTTCATTACCCGTTTCACTCAAGTAGAAATCAATAATAGCGCCATACTTATCGACGGCTCTATAGTAGTAGACCCACTTACCTTTGACCTTAATATAGGTCTCATCCATGCGCCATGAATCAGCTACTTTACGTTTTCTTTTTCTGAAATTGGCTTCAAGTAATGGCGCATATTTTATCACCCAACGATTTAATGTTGAGTGGTCAAAGCGGATATTTCGCTCAGCAAAAATCTCTTCTATTTCCCGGTAACTTAATTTGTACGCTAAGTAATAACGAAGTGCTTGCATGATGATCTCTTGTGGGAAATGGCATCCTGAAAAGTTAAGTTTCATGTTAATAATACTCCGTTATTGTGACGTTGCATTATCAATATATCGCTTCACTTTGCGACAGAACCCTCTGATTTACCTCCTGCGCTCACGCCTTGGGCTTTTAGTGGCGCGTCGATAAGTGCGAATATAGATCGAATTAGTGGATTGAGCACAGTTCTGTTGAGGATGTTTGCTGCTAAAAAAGCCGCTAATATCACTCGGAATAATTGTTGGTTTTCTCCCAGTACTGGTTGTGTTATCGCGAGGCAAACGCAAGATATAGCTACCGCCCGAAAAAATATTTTACTGTTCATCTTTTAATCCTATTTTGTTAGTTTTTTGTGTAATCACTCTTGGTTTAAGACTTCAAACCGCAAATGTTTTAAATCTTCGTTTTTCTTCCCACACTTGAGCATTCTTGTGACCATGTTAGATGAGCGACCTCCATGTGATAATTCTCGACAATCTTCACGGTCAATCAACGTCCAGTTCCCTAACCACTAAAGAGCAAAAATCTTCCGTATTACGGAATTTAGGCAAAAAGAAGCCCTGCACGTGAGCGCATTAATTTTTAAAATAACGTTCTATAGGGTGTTTACAACGACCAATCAGGAAAACCCTGGGGGTGGTCTTCTAGTCGAGGTTTAGCCTCCCGCTTTTTTGCTCTCTCATATTTTTGAGCTGATACGATAAGAATTTGGTTTGCCTGCTCTGATATCCGAAAGCCAATACCCGTTTCAGTTTCATCAAAAGCAGGTTTAAATTTAGATCTCATACAGCACCCGTTTATTAAAATTGTCATTCGATGGACTTATCACGATCATTTAAATGATGTTTAAATGATGTTTAAATGATGTTTAAATGAACCTGTAACTTATCAATAACATCTAAAGTATACAATTATAGGTACATAACGTATATTAATAAGACCATTAATGTTAACTTCATCGCAGATCAAGTTAACTCGTTGTGATAAAAGCGACAACTAACGTAATAATTATCATTAAATCATCTAAATATGAGGTGGTATTATCAATAATATAAACAGAAGAAAAAAATTAATTAACAATGTAAATTATTTAATAAAATCAAGAGAAGAAACAAGAACATCGCTATCAAATCGAACCGGAATAACACGGACTACTATCTATAATATACTGGACGGAAAAGTTAAATCAGTACAAAATAAAACAGTGGAGAGACTGGCTGATTTCTTCGGAACCACTTGTTATATAATTGAAAACGAGAATATAGAAGAAATAGAGATTCTAGATCGAACTACTGCTGTGCATGGAAATAAAAATCCGTCCGCAGTGCCAATCATAGATGAAAACGAATTGACAAAAACAATCTATAAAACAATCGGAGAGTTAATAATAACACATCCTATTACCTATTTTTTTCAAAATGAAACAAACATAATAGGAGTGAAAGTGGGTAATCAACTTTCTGATATTTTTTCTATAAATTCAATACTTATCATTAAACGATTTTCAGCGCCTAAGTCCAATGAATTAATGCTGACATTAACAAATACTCAACAATTAGCTATTCGAAGACATAGAGATGACATCCATTATACAGACAAAATCATTGGCATTGTTTTAGAAGAGAGGTTAATAGATGAATAGATACAATAGGAAGTACAAGCTGATTGGATTTACATATACTACAGATACAGATACAGATACAGATACAGATACAGATACAGATACAGATGTTAAAGCCAATATCATGGTGCTATCAACCGGGAAAATTGTAACAATAAGCTGCGAAAAACTTGAAAAAAACGATATGTCTGATGATTTGAATAGGCATGAATTGAATCAAATTCACAAAAAAATATACAGCCATACATCGACTGTCACTTCTTATGACATAAAAGATAGAAAAGAATCCTACTGGTTACTTTATACCATATTATCTCTTCTATTGACTGTAGTATTCATTTGTTCAAGCATAACAGGCATTAAACCGGTTGAGTTCACATCTATCAATGTAATCATGCCTGCTGCATTATTAATATATCCGTTCACGTTCATTTTAATTGATACACTCAATGAATTTTATGGCATTCATCTCGCACGCATTAGTATTATTTTAACGCTACTTATGAACACATTATTTTTTAGTGCTTTATGGCTCTTATCGTTAACTCCGTCATCATTTACTGAAATGGTGACTCGAATGTTTGCCGTTCTCCTTGCCTCTTCTGTTTCTTATTTTTTATCAGAAAATATCAACTCTTATTTTTTACAAAAAATTAAATCGATCACCAATAATAGATATCTTTTCATACGAGTAATATTCAGTACAGTAATTGCAGCAGCTATTGATAGTGTTCTATTCATAATGATCGCATTTTACGGCGTTTTTGACATGGATGTATTAAAAGTAATGATCATGACTCAGTTTGTTATCAAAGTGATTTATTCCATTATTGGTGTTTTCCCTATTTACTTATCGCGTTACGCATTTAAAAAAATCATTAATTAAGGAGTTATTATGTCGAGTATCTACAACAGAAATTTAGGTAAAAAAACTAAATACATAAGCACTTATGATCCTACATTATTAGATCCAATCCCCCGTAAGTTTGGAAGAGAGAGCATCAGTATAGATAATAATAAATTGCCTTTTTCAGGCTATGATTTATGGACATCTTTTGAACTATCATGGCTGAACTCAAAAGGAAAACCCATGATAGGTATAGCAGAATTTAAAATACCAGCGCAATCAGAAAACATTATTGAATCAAAATCATTTAAGTTGTACCTAAACACGCTAAACCAGAGTAAATTTGATTCCTTACTCAGTCTTACATCAAAACTAAAAGAGGATCTGTGTCTCGCTGTTGATGAAGAGGTAGGCGTCGAAATATTCTCTGCGTGTGATAGTTATTCACATCAAATAAAAGAGCCAAAAAGTCAGTGCATTGATGATATTGATATCGAAATTGATGACTATGGATTTAATTCAGACCTATTATTGAATAGCACAACATCAAATAGCATCGTCACAGAAAGGTTACATTCCAATCTATTAAAATCAAATTGTCTTGTTACTAACCAACCTGATTGGGGATCTTTATTTGTTTCCTACACAGGAAATAAAATAGACAAAGAAAAACTATTGAGATATCTCATTTCATTCAGGGAGCACAATGAGTTCCACGAACAATGTGTAGAGCGGATATTTACTGACATTAAGAAGTACTGCTTACCAGATAAGTTAACCGTTTTTGCTAGATACACAAGGCGGGGCGGGCTTGATATTAATCCTTTCCGAAGTGATTTTGAAGAAAGTGCTACCATTGGGCGTTTAATCAGACAATAAACAAAATAGCCCTGAATTAACATTCTGGGCAGAAAAATTAAAGTAAGTTAATATCATGTAATAATTCAGAAGATTCACACAATAGCAGAGATAAATACAGGTAATTCCTTATAGGGGTTTTGTTGCCATCCCCTCGGAATTAACCTTCGGAATATGATCTTGTCAAGTTAGGGTCAAAGGCCACTGCTCTTGCTGTGTAAATAAATACGATATCAACCCTAAAGTTATACTTTTGTAAGTTCATCACAGCATCACGCACAGGACCTATATGCTGATTAAGATACGTTAACCAGGCATTATTTTTATTGAAGAGATCTTTGAGTGGTTTGTTTCGGTGCATTAGCAGGAAGATATCTGCTTATGCCTATTATGAATAGTTAAATTTACAGAATGTTAGTTGCCGCCGCAGGCGGCCTATGTTCTCAGTATTAGCTTGATATGCCTTTTCATAATCACGCTTTACTTTATTATAAAGATATAACGCCTCTTCCCTTTCAACTTTAAACACAATAATCATTCTGTTGCATGTTTTATTCATTTATTTTATCACAAGCGTGGGGCTGTTGCATGTTTCACGACCTACAGTTCATGTTAAGGGGTTTGAGGTCCAACGGTACGAAAAGTTACTCTAAGCTCGTAACGGAAAATAGTGCTCACCAATATTGGCCAGATTCTTTATGGACAACGCTAATTTCAACAAAGCAATTATTAACATCCGCAGTAGATTGAGCCTCTGACATGATTTCATAAACAGTGTCTTCAAGTTCCTCCATTGAGGTGTAGGGAACTTTCAAAATATAGTCCCAGCCATTTTTTTCGGGTTTAGTCATGTCGTAGTGGGCTGTCCAATTCTCTTCTATATACTCTCTTGCCTTGGTTTTCCCACGCACAAATTTACTGTTGTTTTCAACCATTAGAGAAGCTTCCAACTTCGCTATTTTTATCTTAGAACGAGAACCTGGTAACAGACTGGTTGGATTGTCTTTTTGGTATTCCTTCTGGATCCTGTAAACACTGGCAATACCTATATCTAATTTTTCCGCTACAGCTTGACGAGTTAGCCCTTCTTTTATCAAGCTGATCACCTGATATGACTTTGCCCTCGCTGTAGGTTGACGCCCTTTATATTTCCCTTCTGATTTGGCCTTGGCGACACCTTCCATTTGACGCTCTTTGCGTAGAGTAGTTTCGAATTCCGCAAACACTCCAAGCATGTTAAAAAAGGCATTTCCAGCAGCACTACTTGTATCAATTGGCTGTTCTGTGGCCTTTAAATTAATACCGTTTTCTTTTAAGTCGTGAGCCATATTTTGGAGATCGCGGAGGCTACGAGAAAGTCGGTCGATCCTCGTGACAATTAAGGTATCACCTTCTCGAAGATAACTCAGACAAGCATCCAGCTGAATTCGTCCCTCTTGTTGAGAGGCACTTTTTTTTTCTGAAAATATTTTTTTACATTCGGCAGATCTCAATGCTCGATGTTGGATCGTTAAATCCTGATCAGAACTCGAAACCCGTGCGTATCCAACTCGTGACATATCTTTGAAACCTAGAATCTGTGGTATATTCCTATCATAATTGATTTTAATACTTATATGATAGTAAATGTTACCAGAAATCATACCTACCATATGAGTACACTCATGTGATAGCCTCTGTGAGTTCATATTTTGATATCTTAAAATGAGTTGGTGTTATAGGGACTTGGTATGCCGATTGAATTTCTGACTGAAGAACAAAAACAACAATATGGTCGTTTCACTAGCGATCCCAATGAAACCCAACTTGCTCAATATTTTCACCTAGATAATGTTGCTTTAGCGCTCATTAATAAGAAAAGAGGCGATTACAATCGAATAGGATTTGCCTTACAACTGACTACAGTAAGATTTTTAGGCACTTTTTTGCAGGTTCCAATCAATGTTCCCTTTGTGGTCATAGACTTTATTGCACGACAATTAGGTGCCAATACTGATGAGCTAGCGGAATACATGACCAGGAAAGCAACTCGCTCAGTTCATACCGCAGAAATAAGGAGCCAATATGATTATCATGAATTTAATGCCCCACCTTGGCGATTCAGATTAACTCGTCTTTTATATACCCGGGCATGGATTAGCAATGAAAGACCTAGCTTGATGTTTGATTTTGCAACCTCCTGGCTTATTCAGCATAAAGTACTTTTACCTGGTGCAACTACGCTATCACGCTTAATTTCAGAAATCAGGGATAGAGCCGCCAACCAGCTATGGAAGCGCTTATCGTCACTCCCCTCAATAGAGCAGAAAAAGAAACTCGATACATTACTGGAGGTCCCAAAAGGAGGGAGAACTTCGCGATTTGATCGCATGCGTAAAGGACCTGTCACTATAAGTAGTATCGCCTTTATTACAGCATTAGAGCGTTTTATAGAGCTAAAAGATTTCGATCTGCAAAATATAGATTTTTCATATATTCCGCCAATAAGATTAAAAAATTTAGCTAGGCATGCAGGTGTGCTCTCTATGCACAAAGTCGCCAGAATGAGAGATGATAAACGAATAGCCATATTAGTGGCTTTTGTTAAAGCCTATGAAATCATGGCACTTGATGATGCGATAGATATCCTAGATTTACTTATAACCGAGATCGCAGGAAATGCAAAAAGGATCGGCAATAAAAAACGATTGAGAACACTTAAAGATCTGGATAAGTCCGCATTGGCTCTAGCATCTATCTGTGAGTTGATATTAAATGAAGAAATGGAAGACCATCAGCTTCGAGATGCTATATTTGCCAAACTCTCAAAGGAAAAAATGGCTCAGTCCATTGCCCAAGTTAAAGAAATAGCTCGTCCCGCCAATAACAATTTTCATGATGAGATGGTTGAACAATATGGAAGAGTTCGGCGATTTTTACCTAGACTTCTTAATGATATAACGATAAAAGCAGCGCCTGCAGGTCAGCTAACACTTGAAGCATTTAATTACCTTGCTTCACTTGGTGATTCCAGAAAACAAATTTTAGAAGAGCCACCTGAGGGTATAATCACAACTCCATGGAAACGATTAATCTTTGACAAGCAAGGGGAAATATCTAAAAAAGGGTACTCATTATGTTTTCTTGATAAATTTCAGGATAGTTTACGTAGACGAGATATTTTTGTAGAAAACAGTGACAGATGGGGTGATACCCGAGCTAAATTATTACAGGGAGATGAATGGAGTGCTAACAGGTTACAAGTTTGTCGCTCGTTGGGTCATCCTGTTCATCCAGGTGAAGCGATTGACCGCTTAACAAAACAATTAGACACAGCTTATAAGAAAGTTGCTGAAAACTTTGATAATAATGATGCTGTTAAGCTTGATCATTCAGGTAAATTCCCTTCATTAACCATTAGAAACCTTGATCGGCTCGATGAACCGGCAAGCCTGACCTTATTAAGGGAGCAAGTTTCAAACTTGATCCCTAGCGTTGATCTTACTGAGCTACTATTAGAAATTCATACACATACAGGATTTCTTAGCGAATTTGTTCATTTCAGTGAATCCAGTGCCCGTGCAGATGACTTACCGGTGAGTATTTGTGCCGTGCTAATTGCTGAAGCATGTAACATTGGATTTGAACCCTTGATCCAACAAAATATCCCTGCACTTACTCGAGATCGTTTGAGTTGGGTTAAGCAAAATTTCATCAGAGCAGACACTTTGGGGAAATCAAATGCTAGATTGGTCAATAGGCAAGCCACTCTCTCTTTGGCTAAAAAATGGGGTGGCGGAGAGGTCGCCTCTGCCGATGGAATGCGTTTTGTCACGCCAGTTCGAACGGTCAATTCAGGAGCAAATAGAAAATATTTCGGCTCTCACAGAGGGATAACCTGGTACAACTTCATGTCTGATCAATATTCAGGATTCCATGGGATAGTTATTCCAGGGACTTTAAGAGATTCGATCTTTGTCTTAGAAGGGCTACTGGAGCAACAAACTGATCAGTTCTCTCCCCGCTTAGCAGATGCTGGTGAAGCCATTTTTTGGAAGATAGATAAACATGCTGATTATGGGGTTTTGAATGATATTGCTCGTGGTAACTTACGCCCTGAAAAAATATCTGAGCACTGGGATGATATGATGAGAGTTGCGGGCTCCCTTAAATTAGGTACCGTCCATGCGTCTGAGCTTATCCGCTCACTACTGAAAAGTGATCGCCCATCTAGCCTCGCTCAGGCAATCATCGAAGTAGGGAGAATTAATAAAACAATTTATTTGCTCAATTATATTGATGATGAAGACTATCGTAGAAGGATCTTAAATCAATTAAATCGTGGTGAAGGGCGCCACTCAGTGGCCCGAACTATTTGTCATGGTCAACGAGGTGAGATCCGCAAGCGATATAAAGAAGGGCAGGAAGATCAGTTGGGTGCACTAGGACTTGTGACTAACGCCGTTATATTATGGAATACCGTATATATGCAATCAGCATTGGATCATTTACAGGGAACCATTGAAATAAAAGAAGAAGATGAAGCTAGGCTTTCACCTCTAGTTTACGGCCATTTAAATGTGTTAGGCCATTACTCGTTTATCCTGGCTGAACAAGTTAGAAAAGGAAAATTAAGACCATTGAACCTGACCTTAGGCATTCCAGATATTCCTTAGAGTAACTTTTCGTACCGTTGGACCTCAAACCCCAATAACGTTGAGGTGTGGTTGGCGCTATTTTGGGTGTCCAGAGGGGTTTACACCTTGGGGTAAGTAACGCGAAGCGTTAGGCCCCAGATGAAACATGCAACATACCTACACGGCCAGCAACAAATGACTAAAACCAGATTTTTTATCGTGGAAGTCTAACGTTGCAGTAAATCCCCCAACGTTATTGATAGTCTCGATTAACAAAGAAGTTCGTTTTGATTTTATAATCATGGGTAAAGGCATCATTTGTTCGCCATCACGAGTGAATGTGACTTTAATATCATCCTTTAAGATGTAAAGCACATCCGACTCAAGGGACTCACTACTGGCAAACTTGGAATCAATTTGATGTTCCTCAAAAAGAAGGTCTAGCAAAGCAACAAGGTGATGAAGTTGAGTCGTTTTGGTTATCTTACCTAGAGCATCACACATCTTGACCAATAGGCCCTCCGAGTTACCTTTTTTTGATTTGGCAGCGCGGAGTATTTTTTTCACCTCAGACTTCACTAAGCGATGTTCTGTTACTTTTAATTTTGGCGTTAAAAACGTTTTAATAATTTTATTTCTTGCTGGTACAGTCACGAATTTTCCGCTATTAGCGATATTCATGTAGAGGTGCAACAGGCTATTGTCGATTATATTTTTTAACTCGGTCTTGTCTGCCATGTTTAAATTAAATCTCTGATTAGATGTAAGCCTGTTCCCACGTTGATATCTAAAATAGCCACAATAATATAAGCGATAGCGATTAACAGGGCAGCGCTCATGATGAGAGTGCCCTTGCTTACTGTATTGGAGACATGAGAAGAAAGGCTAACAGTACCGTTATCCGATTGTTGTTTCGCTGCAAACTTTCTAATTTTTCTTCTCTTCAACGATTTTTTATTTTTCTTTAATTTTTTCACAATGTCACCGTTATGAATACCTAATGGTAGGTATTATCTACTCGCATGGAATATTTTCAAGGGATATTTGTACTGGACAATAGTTAATGAGGCATCAATTGTAATTTTACTATCATCCCCTCGAATTTAACCTTAATTGAGAGGGGTATTACTTAGTAACAAATTGATTCAGGTTAATAGTGAGTGCGGGTCTGTCACATATGACAGGGGTTATCTGTTGCATAGGCGTAGCCGTAACCTGCTTTTCTGCTAAACCTGTTTTTGGCTTAGAGTATGCGTCCATGCATAGGTTCTTGCGTTTAATTTATTTTGCGGTTTGAATTATTTTTAAAATGGCGCTGTATGAGCTTATAAGCGATTATTTTTTGAGGTTTAGTCAGATGTATGAAAAGGAGTAATATACTTAGTGTGTGATACTGAGCTTTGATTGGCGCTGTTTTGGGTGTCCAGAGGGTTTACCCTTTGGGGCAAGTAACGCGTAGCGTTAGGCGGCAGTTAAATAGCTTCTCTGCTTGCAGAGGCATTTTAATGTTTGATGTTTGGTTTTTATAATATATATCTTTCCTTATTTTTTTTCATATATAACAGCTTACGCTTAATAACTAATTTAAATCACTTAATTAAGTATTAAAATCACTTATTTAAATACTTAATTTATAACCCTGGTACAGCTCATAAATAGCGCTACAAAGCACATAAAAGCCATCTTCAAGAATGTTTCATTGGTATAGAAATGAGGGGAAATAGCAGCTTTAGAGCACTTAGAGGTATTATAGGTATAGAGATGCGCACTGCGTAAGCGGTGTTATTTGAAATGCTGTTTAATGCGAGTAGGTATTAAGGCTAAACTTTGCCTTTAACCCAAACCTCAAAGGAGTTGTATTTGCTACGAGCTTGCTCTCTTATCCACGATGGTTTCTTATCTGGATGTTCAACTGAAAGCTGTTTAGCGTAAGCGGCCAACTCTTGTCCGTACTGACGTTTCAGTTCAGCAGAGTGTGCAGGGGGGGCGAAATGTTTTGGAGCTGTTTTATTAATTTTGTTAACTGCGCTTTTCGCACTTCCGCCCAGGACTTGACGCATTTTAAGCCTATTCAACGCTTGCTTTGCATCCACTTCTTCTGGGTTCTTCCTCGCAAATGTCTGCTTTAGCTTTGTGAGTTTTTCAGAGCAGAAATCGCGAAGCGCATTAAGTTGTGCGTATGTAATTAACTTTGTTGCGACTAAGAAATCAGGGTTTAGTGTTTTTATCGCACAGCTAGCACGCATCTTAGGTGCTTTAGAGCCATCGGCTTTCGTTTCGAACTCGCCTTCAATCGTGCGATAAATTTTGTGGACAGTGAACGCACCACTTTCTTTTAACTTTTCCCACCCGCGCCAGAAACGCTGAGAAGGAATGATATTATCAGATGTACTTGCATCCGTAACCAGACCTGATACGACCGCAATTTCATCACAATACCGATTGATGAAATCACCGTTAGGCAGTGGTGTTCCTACCCTAAGTGACGCAAATTCAGTAAACTGAAAGATTGCTTGCATGATAAGTACAGTGGGTTCACAACCATCAGTGCGAGGTTTGCGTAATTTACCATCTTTGTTAACTGAACCTGACAATCCAGCTAACGTCGGCATTACTTCATAGGGCGCATAGTAATACGAACGAATACCATCTATTAGCTTTTGAACAATAATAGGTAACTTGTTCTTTTTAGCTGGTTGCTTGAACTTATGCCAAGCTGGATTTTTAGGATCGTGACCGCAGCGATTACCAGAGCCAATATATGACTGTTCTAGTTGTTGCGTAGGTTCGTTACAATATTCACTTGCGAACATAGAGCACATCCCCAACAATAGAACCACAGATCCGCTGTAGGGATAGGTTATATTGATGAACGTGCTTTTTATGCAGTAAAAAACTGCAACTTATATGATGTGTGTTTTTCATTTTAGGTTCTCTACAGTTAATGGGGGTATTTGGGTCTCAAACCAAATAGTCAAACTAATCTATAGTAAAAGCACCAAAAGATCAATAGAACAAAATTAGTCACTCATTTAACAAATTTAAGATACAAAAAAAGCCGACCCTGTAGAGGAAATCGGCTTTTTTTGCAAATGCTATCTAGTTG
>Ga0209292_1005598_pt1 | contig 12761 bp, 11 predicted proteins | sample GOMGulsemesocosm_2_FD_184634 | JGI IMG/M metagenome (GOLD analysis project Ga0209292, IMG submission 184634) | Methane-oxidizing microbial communities from mesocosms in the Gulf of Mexico - GOM9C Gulf of Mexico (SPAdes) (version 2) | ecosystem: Environmental > Aquatic > Marine > Cold seeps...
AGTACTACAGCAGTAGCACGGAGCAAAAGTGGTATGAAGAGGTTGATGCGCTAGAGTATATCGCCTATCAAGTACCTGAAATTATAGAACTGGAACATCATAGAGTTGCTTTTCCACACTATTACACTCGTAATGTTGCTCAGTTCATTCTCTATTTTAAAGTGTTCTTTCATGAAAACGAATCGCTTTTTATGGTTGATCTTAATAACTTTAGTTCCTTAGATAAAGCCGAACAAGATCTTATTCTTGATGATGTAGCACATCAGTTTAAACACAGATCAGTGTCTCCAAATTTTCTGCGAATATTACATACGACTTTTAGGTGGTTAACCGCAACGGGACAAATCGAGTCTATGCTATCCTCAGGTGCGGTTTTGAATGGACTTGCATCTAATCAATTTAATGCAGGTTCTCACAATAAAATCTTCGCGGTGAACATTGCAGCAAATGTCATATTAACTAAAATACCCAATATAATCTTAGGCGAAACACAGCGATATGGTTGTGCTTCTGATGAATGGGCACCACCTCAGCCATTCTATATGTTGCTGGAAGATAAGTGTGTTTACAGTCCGTCTTTTCAAACAGGTAAATTCTCAATCACTGCTTCGACGACCTATGGAGCACAAGATCAGTATGATTATGAAATATCTATTTATCATAAGCCAACTAACCAAACTCTGATGAGTAGAAAAGTCAGTAATCGGGAAGAAATTACATTGAAATATTCGACACTTGCGCCATTTAATTTAGACCAAATGGTCATGTATATTTCCAGTACCAATCCAGCTACACGCGGTGACATAGCTTCTATCCAGCTGTCTCCACAAATATTTGAAAAACAATATGGGGGGGTTATTAAAAACAATCGTTTTTATTTTGTGCAGGAATTACCAGAGCGTAAATTTTATCGACCTCGTGGGGATGAACTAGGTTGTCCAATGAGCCCACTCAATGAGTCACAGCAACAGGCATGTTTAAGTGAAAAGTTTGACCTCTATAACGCGCTCCCTGATTATTTTTATCAAAACATGACGCCTATCGGTTACATTGCGCCGTTACCAGCGATTTCTATAGAACAAGTTTTACAGCAGAGAGAAGCTGAAAGACTCGCGCTAGAGCAACAAGCCATAGAGGACGCAATGTCAGGTCAAGGATGGGGACCAGGTTCATGCCTAAGTTGTTAAACGCGAGTAGTACCAATACAAGTCTCCTCTAACGCAGACTTAAAACGGCTTACAACACTATATTCGTATCTCTTAAACATGAGGCAACTCGGTAGCTATTAGCTACTGAGTTGGACTAAGAGATTACAACCCACATATATTTTATTATCGGGTTTTCCACATACGCGAATAACAATCGGCACTAAGCTATGTGTTAATATCCTGTGAACTAAAATATATAGGACTCAAATTTTCTTGTAAAATATCTTCAATTTCATTGCTTGGCACGGGCTTATAGAACAGGTAGCCTTGTCCATACTCACAACCTTCTAGATAAAGATCCTCATAATTTTCAATAAGTTCGATACCTTCAGCTACCACCTTCATACCCAGCCCATGAGCCAAATTGATAATAGTTCGAATAAAGCTCATATCTTTAGGAAGATTACTTAATTCTTGGATAAAGACTTTATCAATTTTTAGTTTCTGAAATGGCATATTTTTAAGGTGACTAAGAGAAGAATAACCAGTACCAAAGTCATCCAGTGCTAACTCAACTCCCAGATGACGTAACTTATGTAGTATTCCAGGTGAGCTTTCAATATCTTGCATTGTGGTGTCTTCAGTTATTTCGATTACCAACTGGTCTGCAGGCAAGCCAGTGGCGGATAACGTACGACTGACTATAGCCACAAGATCATATCGCGTATACATCGCAGGAGATATATTCACAGAAACTTGAATCCATGGTAGACACGCCTTTCTCCAGAGCATATTTTGTGAACATGCTTTTAGTAATACCCACTCATTTAATTTCTCTGCTAAGCCAGCCTTTTCCGCGATAGAAACGACCTCGGGCGGTGAAATATAACCATATTGCTCATGATGCCATCTCAATAAAGCTTCAACCAAAACAATTTTTTTCGTCTTGAGGCAAACTATAGGTTGGTAGACTAACTGAAGCTGATCGTGGAGTAGTGCGACCTGTAAATTTTCTGCTAATACCCTATAACGTAAAACACTATCATTCATTTGTTGCTCAAACAATCGATAGCACACATCAGCATCTTTTTTGGAAAAATACATGGCCGTATCAGCGTTATTCAATAGCTTATCAGGATGCTCTGCATCATCAGGAAAAACACTGATACCTATGCTAACATTCGGATATACTCGGTAACCGTGGATATTTATCTCACAATTAATCTGTTCGTGAATATGCTGCGCCAACCGAACGCATTCATCAGAACTTGTAATATGCTTTTGAATAATACCGAACTCATCCCCCCCCAACCGCGCGACAACATCTGACGAGCAAACACTCTGTGCTAAACGTGAAGAGATCTCCTGAAGCAGCGCATCTCCAACAGCATGCCCTAGTCGATCATTTACCTCCTTGAATCCATTCATATCGATCATGTGAACAGCCGCACGTGAATTATTACGTTGAGCATGAGTAATAGTTTTTTTCAGGTCACGCTGAAAAAAGTGGCGGTTTGCAAGGCCTGTCAAGCTGTCATGTAATGCTTGCTTACGATTAACAGCACTCTCACGAATTAGCAGCAATACTAGAATGCAACCGCTCAGCAATAGACCGAGCAAAAAAATGTTGGCGTCATTATGAAGACTATGAACATATTTTAGACCGGCCCAAGCTCTATCCCCGGAGAAACTATTTACGTTAAATTCTCTCACTCGTGTTTGTAAAGGCTTAAGCTCTTGCACTATCCTTATCGCATTTTGATTACCCATTTTGAGGTTTAGTACCTCTGATTCTATTTCAACTAAGCGCTGTTTGATATTTCTCAGCAGTTCAATTGCACCGGGCTGACTGCGAAAATCGCGGGTTTCCTCTCCTACCGATAACACCCCAACCCTGCTCCAGAGCAGTTCGAAACGTAAATGTAAGTCTTCAGCACTCATATCATTTAAGGCTGTTCTTCTTAATGCTTGCATGAATTTGAGCATTTCTAGTTCCAACTCAGAAGCTGTCCAGCCGACAGTTTTCATCGAATGAGTTAGAATGTCAGTAACCTGGGTATAACGTTGAGTGCTGATGACAGAACTAACAGCAAACATAAGTACAACAAAAATAAGGACAAAAAGTTTAATCCTCTTCATCAATACACTTCCAAGCTGCTAAGCTGCCAAATCATCTCTTCATAGCGTTTGGTAATATCGAGCTCAGAATAATCAGATAGAGGGTAGATAATCCAGATTGGTCCCTTATCACGCACACGCATAAGAGCCCCATCAGTTCTTATTGCTAGAATTATTGGGTAGTCCTTGAGTGCTTCCAGATCAATTTCAGCATGGTAATCGTTCAAAGCTTTCCCGACTAACTTATGGCCCGAAGCCCCCACTTGTTCTAGAAGATCATTTAGTAACACACCTTCATAAACATGTAACCCTTCTGTCCAAGGTGTATAAGTAGTGATCTTAGTTTGTGGAAGTTTTTCCAGCATCTGACGATCAAAAAGAGCCTCACGATTAGCATTTGTATTTCTGATATTACCACTAATAGTAAGAATAACGGCGCCTTCTGGATTAGGTAAATCAGTGGCCATGCTTATCACCGGAAATCCTAGTAGTCCAATTAACAAAAATACCGTCACAATTTTTATCTGCATGCTGTTGATTCCTGACTACTTCAATTTCAAATAAAAGTGAGAAAAATCATACCAATGATATAGCGAAATACACTTTCATGGACTAAATGATAGAGTTAACATCCATTTATCCTTGATATTAAGAGTGTTTCGCTAGTGTATGAAAAACAGGTGACATTTTTTCATACAAGAAAAAGTAAGGCAAATCTAAAACACTAAACTGTGAATAAGGGCAACTTTGAATTAGCCGTAGAGCGCTCGGTTCTAAGCCAGCGCGACTTGACGAAAAAAGAGTGTAATTCATTCGTTATAAGATTTTTTATCGGCCTGTAAATGTACCATAAATGCGTACATACACATTCCACAAATACCTCCCACAATCACCCCAATGGCAGAACGAACTGCGTACTCAATAATAACCGTCGAACCATGCACAATATTTGCCAATACGACAAAAAAAGCAATGCTTATAGAATACATAAGCACACCTGCGAGTAACCGACCCTGATATTTTTCTTGGCGATTCTGACTGACCGCAAACACGTACCACACAAACAAAGCCGCGAGTCCAAATATACCCCCGCCGTATTGGTTCAACTTGTACATGGGCAACGAAAATATTTTTCTGTTCCAGAACTCACTGTTCACAACTAACGAACCGTCAAAATGACTCGTCGCATCCCACAGCACATGACTGTATGCACCGAGCAATACCCCAAACACGACTAAAAGATACGAAGACTTTCCGAATGACCAATCCCTTCGCGGCAACCGAAACAGCTCAAGAGTTGGCCCCTCGATCCACCGATACCAAACAAGTAACATTAAAAGTGATGGAAGAAGACAATAAATAAGCACCCCGAGCTCTGAATGCCCAGGCGCTTCTGTTGGACTAAGAGCGAAAAGATATGGGAAGTCTGGTGACATGCTTCCAACAACCATTGCAGCAAGCGGAACCTTTCCCCGCGCAATGACTGATACAGGTAGTGCGACTACTGCGTGTGATAATGTGTATGGCATCGTTTTATCCACCTAACAGGTTGTTATTCGGAATGACGTATAACGTGAGTTCCAGTTTAATTTCATTATCATAAACAGTACCAAATACACGATTAATTACAAATAATAACCTCAAACTGCAGATAATAAAAAACCGCGAGTAAGTTACCATTCCAAGTAACCTAACCAGCGGTTTTTATTCTAAGTGTTTATTGCTTATTTAAGTATTTATAACCCAAATATTACTTCGCGTTTTGCTCAGCTTTTTTCTTTGCTTTTTCTACGCGACGTTCATCAATGATGTGTTTAATTTCACCACCAATATGTGACTCACCACGTTTTTCAGCGAGTTCCATTTGACGTTCACGCTCAGCAAAACGGCTACGCTGTTCATCTGTCACTTGATCATGACAACGGTGACAGCTAAGACCTTTCACGTAATGCTCACTTTGCAGTTCATCTTGTGTTAACGGGTAACGACAAGCGAAGCATTGGTCACATTCACCTTGTTCTAAGTCGTGGTTTACAGAAACACGGCCGTCGAATACAAAGCACTCACCTTCCCACATCGTTTCTTCTTTTGGCACTTCTTCAAGATACTTAAGAATACCGCCATCTAAGTGGTAAACTTCGTCAAAACCTTGCTCTTTTAAATAAGCTGTCGATTTTTCACAACGGATACCACCTGTACAATACATCGCTACTTTCTTGTGTTTTTCTTTGTCCAAGTTGTTTTTCACATACTCAGGGAATTCACGGAAAGTCGCAGTATTCGGGTTTACAGCGTTTTGGAATGTACCGATCTCAATTTCATAGTCGTTACGTGTATCAATCAAAATCACTTCAGGATCAGAAATAAGTGCATTCCAATCTTTCGGTTTTACATATGTACCAACAACTTGGTTAGGATCAATACCTTCAACACCCATGGTTACGATTTCTTTTTTCAGCTTAACCTTAGTACGTAAGAACGGATTCTCATCGTTATAAGATTCTTTGAAAGAGATTTCGCCCAGACTTGGGTCTTGAGATAAAAAGCTTAATACAGCATCAATACCTGCTTGTGGCCCAGCAATTGTACCGTTAATACCCTCGGCCGCTAATAACAGCGTACCGCGAACATCTTGGCTTTCCATTTTTGCTAATAAAGGCGCGCGTAACGCTTCGAAATTTTCTAAACGTACGAATTTGTATAATGCACAAACTGTAATTTGAGCGGTATTTTCTGTAGTAATTGGTGCTGACATTTGGTTATTCCCCATTGAGCTAACTGGAACGTAAATCCAGAGCTGTAGATTAAGGCGGCGATGTTAACAGAAATACCCTATATCGACCAGAAAAATTGATCTAGCTCAATAAATATCACCTGGTATCCCTTATTGAAACACTTAACCCTATACCTTAGAGGTACTTTTTTATTAAATTAATCAATAGGTGGCACGGTTATTGATTGATTTATTGTAAGATTCGCTCATTCAAGGATGGCTATTATGATAACAAACCCGCAACTAACCGCATTTATTGAACGTAATAAGCTCGAGACAGCTTATTTAACCGATGCTGCAAAATGGTACACAGGGCTCATATCGGCAATCAGAGCGCACCAGTATAGTGCAATAAACTGTGCTGCAACAGATATTGACCGCATGGACAACAAGCAAGCACCTGTTTTAATTGGTATTAATGGCTGCCAAGGCTCGGGTAAATCAACACTCGCCGATTATCTAGCGACCTATTTAACCAGTGCCTATAAAATGAATGTTGCGGTTCTCTCTCTCGATGATTTTTATTATAGCCACCAGCAACGTAAAAACCTATCTGAGCATGAGCATCACTTATTACAAACTCGGGGAGTGCCAGGAACACATAATTTATCACTCGCGCACAGTACCTTAGATAAGTTGCGATCTGCTAACAATAAATCAACACCAGTTGCTCTGCCTCGGTTTAATAAAACTACCGATAACCCGTACCCTGAATCAGAGTGGCCAGTAATTCATGGCGCTGTCGATGTCATTATTCTTGAAGGTTGGTGCTTAGGCGTACAAGCACAAACAGATGAGGCACTATTAGAACCTGTCAACAACCTTGAAGCGGCGAAAGACAAATACGGTGTTTGGCGTCGCTATGTGAACAACCAAATCAAACATCACTACGCTGCGCTTTATGAACGACTTGATATGTTAGTCATGCTTAAAGCGCCGAGTTTCAATACCGTTTACCAGTGGCGACTTGAGCAAGAGTTAAAATTAAAGCAGCAAGCACTGACACTCAATTCCCCACTTGACCGGGTCATGAACAAATCTGAGATAAAACTGTTTACAGCTTATTTCGAACGGCTCACCGAGCATGGATTAACGACATTACCCGCATTATGCAATTGGGTTTTTGAAATGGACAGTAGCCGCAACATAGTGCATTCATACAGTCCTCAGTCAATGCAGCTTGATCATTATCCTGCCATTTTTACAGATCTTGATGGTACTTTGCTCGATCATGACAACTACAGTTTTACGCCCGCATTAAGTACGCTCGCCAAATTAAAGCGCGCGGCAATACCCGTTATTCCAAATACCAGTAAAACTTATGCCGAATTACTCGAACTAAGAAAACAGTTAGATTTGAATGGGCCTTTTATTGTTGAAAATGGCGCTGCTATTTACATCCCAGTTAACTACTTTAGCCACCAACCTATCGGTACAATACAACAAGATGGTTACTGGGTTAAATCTCTCGTACATTCACGTGACCATTGGTTATCACTACTTCCGACTGTGCCTGTCGAATTAACCGCGTTGTTTACCGGTATGAATACCATGACACTTAACGACATTGTTGATGCGACAGGATTGGATGAGGCAAGCGCAGCGCTTGCAAGTCAAAGACAATATGGCGAACCCGTACTCTGGAAAGGTAATGCAGCTCAGAAACAAATGTTCATCCAACACTTAAAGAAACAAGGCGCGACGATTTTAGAAGGCGGACGTTTCCTGCATGTTTGTGGCGATTGTAACAAAGGCAAAGCAATGAATTGGTTAATGAATCAATTTAAATTATTTAACCCACAGCAAACACCTTACTCTATTGCAGTCGGTGACGGTAACAATGATATTGCCATGTTAGAAGCTGCGCAATATGCCGCAATCATTTTATCTCCAGTGCATACCCCACCAAAATTAAAACGTAAACAGCGCTTAATCACGAGTAAAAATACAGGGCCAACAGGCTGGGCTGAAGTGCTAGCAAAATTATTACCCAAGCTATTACCTGAGCGGCCACCCAAACTATTACCGAAGGTATTACCTGAGTTTGAACTAACAACAGTTTGAATTTTGAAACATCAATTCAATTCTTCGATTCAAATATTTAAGGAAGGTTTATCATGGCTGATTTTTATCAAAATGGTGTAATTACAACACTGCATAACCTAAACCAGCGTCCATTAGAAGCAATGGAAGCAGAACTCACTGAATTTTCAAAACTGCGTCCTATGTCGTTAATTCTCCCATCACTATTCTCAGAGTTGGAAGGGAAAGCACTGCCTAATATTATTAATCATTTACAAGATGTGCCGTATTTAAACGAAATTGTGATCGGCTTAGACCGCGCGAATGAAGAACAATATAAACACGCGTTAAAATTCTTCGGCGCATTGCCACAACATCACCGTATTTTGTGGAATGATGGCCCTCGCCTGCAAGCACTTGATGCTGAACTCGCAACACTGGGCTTAGCGCCCAAAGAATTAGGCAAAGGCCGTAATGTCTGGTACTGCATGGGTTACACACTTGCATCGGGAAAATCAGAATCAGTGGCGTTACATGATTGCGACATTCTAACGTACGACAGATCACTACTAGCACGTTTGATTTATCCCGTAGCTAACCCACAATTTAACTATGAGTTTTGTAAAGGTTTTTACGCTCGCGTTGCTGACGGTAAGATTAATGGTCGTGTTTCTCGGCTATTAATAACGCCATTATTACGTTCGCTTAAACGCGTTGTCGGCCATAACGATTACCTTGAATACATGGATAGTTTCCGTTATCCGCTCGCTGGTGAGTTTTCATTCCGTAAAGACGTACTTAACGATATTCGCATCCCAAGTGACTGGGGATTAGAGATCGGGGTATTGTCAGAGATGCACCGTAATTATTCTCATAATCGATTATGCCAAGCTGATATTGCTGATGTATACGATCACAAACATCAAGATCTATCATTGGATAATAAAGATGGCGGTTTGTCAAAAATGTCTATTGATATTACCAAGGCATTCTTCCGTAAGTTAGCTACCCAAGGTCATACCTTCACCAATGAAAATTTCCGCACTATCAAAGCAACCTATTACCGTATCGCCTTAGATTTTGTTGAAACTTATTATAACGACGCGGTGATGAATGGCTTAACTCTCGATATTCACTCAGAAGAAGAAGCGGTTGAAATGTTTGCGCAGAACATCATGATCGCAGGGCAAAACTTCCTCGAAAATCCAATGGAAAAACCATTTATGCCTAGCTGGAACCGCGTAATATCGGCAATGCCTGACGTATTAGAACGCCTCAAGGAAGCCGTTGAATTAGATAGAGCAGAGTTCATCTCTTAACTATAAGTTGTATCAAAATTAGAACATGGATGGTGACAATGTTAAATCCAAACGGCGACTTACAGCTACGACAACAACAGCAGCTACAACAGCGAGTAGAACAACAGATCAGTACAATTTATGCGGATATTAATTTATCCGTATCAATCGAAGTGCTGGCTGCAGAATTGATCAGCACAATGCGGCTAACCGACCAGTCTCATACGCCAACACCACAAATCAATCATTGGTCTGAAAAAGATACCATTTTGATAACTTACGGTGACAGTATCTTCAATCAGGATGAAAAACCCCTGCAGACATTACATCATTTTCTACACAGTTACTGCGCAAATACGATTAACAGTGTGCATATTCTGCCATTTTTTCCGTATAGCAGTGACGATGGTTTCTCGGTTATTGACTATGCCAGTGTAAACGATGCACTAGGTGATTGGGATGATATAAAACAGATAGCACAAAGCCATCATCTTATGTCTGACTTAGTCATCAATCACTGCTCTAGCCGCAGTAAATGGTTTGACAATTTCATCCGTGGCGAAGGTACTGGCTATGATTATTTTTATACAGACTCAACCTATTCGCTTTCAAACGCGACACTCTCGACTAATGGCGATAGCAATACCGAGCGTCACGATATAGAAGCCGTCGTTAGACCACGTACATCGCCCTTATTCAGAAGCACACAAACCGCCTCTGGCGAACAGCAAGTATGGTGTACTTTTAGCCATGACCAAGTTGATCTGGATTTTACCAACCCCAAGGTACTCATCAATTTCGTGTCCATTATCCGTCAATACTTAGATAATGGCGTGAAGATATTCCGCCTCGATGCGATCGCCTTCTTGTGGAAGAAAGCAGGCACACCTTGCATTAACTTGCCCGAAACTCACGAAATTGTGCGTTTACTCCGAACCTTAATCGAACATGCACGTCCAGACGCGGTGATAATTACTGAAACCAATATACCCAACAAAGAAAACCTCACCTATTTTGGTAATGGCAACGAAGCACATTGTATTTACAATTTCGCCCTACCACCCTTATTGGTTAATACCTTGATCACCGGTAATTGCCAATACTTGAAACAATGGATGATGAGCATGCCACCAGCACAAAATGGCACTGCTTATTTTAACTTTATCGCATCGCACGATGGTATAGGCTTACGACCAACAGAAGGTCTATTGTCAGATCAAGAGATAAATCAGTTAGTCACTACGATGCAAGAATTTGGTGGAAAAATATCTTGGCGAACAGTGACAACAGATACTAAACATACCGCGAATTCGAAGTCCGAAGAAGTGCGTAAGCCTTATGAGTTAAATATCACCTTATACGATGCATTAAAAGGAACAACAGCAGGTAAAGACGAATGGGGGCATAGGCGTTTCATCTGTGCTCATACGATCATGTTCGCACTGGAAGGTATCCCCGGGATCTACATTCACAGTTTACTAGGCACGAGTAATGATTATAAAAAGCTCGAACACACCAGTCATAATCGCTCTATCAACCGACATCGCTGGGCACTTGATTCTCTCACGGAACAGCTTGATGATCCCGAAAGCCAACATGCTCGTTCATTACATGATATTAATTACCTGATCACATTAAGAACTGCGCAACCCGCATTTCACCCAAATGCCACTCAATTCACCTTACAGTTAGGCGATCAAATTTTTGGCTTTTGGCGACAAAGCATAGACCGTAGCCAAAGCATATTTTGCATCAGTAATATTTCGAATACGCAACTTATATTACCGCTAGCCAATGTGAACTTAATCAGCAGTGATTTTTGGTATGATTTAATTACCGGCGATACTATCAAGAATATTAGCCAAATATTAACACTCGAACCCTACCAGACATTATGGCTGAGTAACCGATAAAATGAACATAATTTAACGCTTGGGTTACCTTACAGTAGCCCTATTATTGATAACATTTATGTAAATAACTAAAGCATAATAAGGGTTTTATAAGTCACTAACACCTAATCGAAAGTATAATAATAACAAAACAGTTAACCTCACAACTTTTAACGTCAAATTAACCACTCTTACAAATACATTCATTTACACCTTCAAATGTAACCTTCGATTGAAACCAAACTATTTTTTAAGTATTTACACTAGTTAAAAAACGTTTCGATTGATGAATTATCAAACAAATAGAATCTTTATTTGAACATTTTAACTTTCGAATAGTGATAATTGTATCTATGTCACATTTCGTTTATATAATCTCCCCTATTATCCTGTCACAATTTTAGTTGCAAGAAGGTTAACAATGAAAAGATTGATTGCTCATCGTGGAATGTCATCGCTGGCACCAGAAAATACATTAGCCGCATTTTCTTTATGCAAAAAGAATAATATTCAATGGTTCGAATGTGACGTTGATATTTTAAAAGACGGTACGATTATTGTTTCACATGACGATACTTTAGATCGTTGTACTGACAAGAGTGGTCAATTATGCAAAATCAGTCATGACGATATCGCGAATATCGATGCTGGTAGCTGGTTTGCAGATGAATTCATTGGTGAAAAACTACCGACGCTCCAAGAGTTAATTTCATTAGCAAATGAGCTTGAGCTCAACATGAATATCGAAATTAAATCATGCGCAGCAAGTGCAGAGCTTAGCTATACCCTGATTGATAATTTAATTATTGGTTTGAAAGATCTAAACCCTGAGCGCGAATTAATCGTATCAAGCTTCAACCACCTTGCGCTAACCGAATTTAAACGTCGTAGTCCAGAAACCCAAGTTGCTTGTTTATTCGAAAGCCACACCTTGTGGGACGATTGGAACTCAATTTTAGATTGGTGTAACGCAGATTACATCCATCCAGAAGACAAAGGCTTAACGCAAGAAATGGTTCACAAATTTAAAGCCGCTGGTTTTAAAGTAAACGTGTGGACTGTAAACGATCTTGCACGCGCTAATCAATTATTCAACTGGGGTGTCGACGGTATTTGTACCGATGTCGCCCATAAATTCCCATCAAAATACAAAGTGTTAGGTAATAAATAATGAGTTTATTAGGAAAAATTGGCTTCGATTCAAAAACCCGTTTTTACGGTTTCTTGTCTGTCGTGCTATCAGGACAAATCATTTACTCTGCTTTCGAAGCATTTAAAGGTACGTTTTATAACTTACTACTTGAAGTTTTAAACATAGATAATACACAAATGGGTGTGTTGTTTACCTTAATCGGTTCTGCAATGTTCTTCTACATTCCTGCTGGTTGGGTAAATAACCGTTTCTCTGTACGCTCGATTTTGATGACCAGTATGTTCATACGATTCTTAAGTATGATGGCTATCATCATCTTTCAACCTGAATTTACCTTCTTAATCATCATTGCCGGAC
>Ga0209292_1005601_pt1 | contig 12756 bp, 14 predicted proteins | sample GOMGulsemesocosm_2_FD_184634 | JGI IMG/M metagenome (GOLD analysis project Ga0209292, IMG submission 184634) | Methane-oxidizing microbial communities from mesocosms in the Gulf of Mexico - GOM9C Gulf of Mexico (SPAdes) (version 2) | ecosystem: Environmental > Aquatic > Marine > Cold seeps...
CCATTAAAATTCTATAAATTTGTATTGATTTTCCTTTTGGAGCTGTTAATAGATCGTTTTTGTGAGTTTTGTCATAGACTGGTAGTTAAAAAGTTATTATAGATGAATATACTATGGTTTTCTGGGAGATTCTAAAGAGGAGTACGGAGCGATTATTTGTGGTTGTTTAATATATTATAACTGTAATTGATTCGTTTAAAAAAGATATAGGAACACAGAAAGTGTTATTTTTACGCCAAATAATAGAAACAGCTTATATAGTTGTTGTAAAAGGTTTCAAAATGATGTTTTCTTAAAAAAAATAATATACGTGAGTAATTCATTCGAAAAGTACCAAAAACGACGCTTGAGGTCGTCTTATTTTTCCGTCATTGTTAGTATTGCACTAGTACTGTTTTTAGTAGGGCTTTTTGGTTTGGTAATTCTAAAAACGAATAAAATAGCCAATCATTTTAGAGAGCAAGTATCTATCACCTTGTTCTTAAAAGATAATATAAAAAAGGAGACCTTAAAAAAGTATCAAGAAAAATTAAAAAAAGAGGCGTTTGTAAAGGAGATATTGTTTGTTTCTAAAGCAACAGCGGCTAAAAATTACAGCAATGATATTGGAGAAGATTTTATTGCTTTTTTAGGTACAAACCCTTTAAAAGATGCCTTAGAAATTAGCATTAAGGGTGAATTTGTGACTCCTGAAAAAATGAGTAAAATTACGAGTGACTTTAAAAAATCATCTCTTGTTTCAGAAGTTATATATGACAAACCGTTAATAGAATTGTTAACTAAAAATATTCGTCAAGTAAGTTTCTGGATGTTATTGTTTAGTGGTTTGTTTACTGTGATTGCGGTAGTGTTAATTAATAGTTCCATCAGGTTGTCTGTGTATTCTAAACGCTTTACAATTAAAACGATGCAAATGGTGGGAGCTACAAAAAGTTTTATTAGGCGCCCTTTTATTTGGAAAAGTGTTCAATTAGGTTTTGTAGCTGCCCTTATAGCTATGGGAGGTGTCATAGGACTCGTGTTTTATTTGGATACTGTAATTCCGTCATTTGACTTGCTAAATGATACGGAGGACTTAGGGATTTTGGCTGCTGGTATGCTACTCTTGAGTGTATTTATTACTTGGCTAAGCACCTACTTTGCAACACGTCATTTTTTAAATTTACGTACCGAAGAGTTATACTATTAACATATAATAAGGATGCTTTGCATCTCTAAAAAGATAAGAATGAGTAAAAAGGAAGAAAGTAAAGAAGGGTTTTTGTTCGAGAAAAAAAACTATATCATCATGCTTGTTGGTATGCTGTTTATTGCTCTTGGATTTGTCTTAATGTCAGGAGGAGGAAGTGATAATCCAGCAGTTTTTAATGAGGAAATTTATAACTTTAGACGTATTCGATTAGCTCCTACTTTAGTATTGATAGGTTTTGCAATTGAAGTGTATGCCATTTTAGCAAATCCAAAAAAGTAGTAAATGAATTACATACAGGCTATTATTTTAGCCATTATTGAAGGAGTTACTGAGTATTTACCAGTATCCTCCACCGGGCATATGATTATAGCATCGTCTTTTATGCATATTGCTAACGACGATTTTACTAAACTTTTTACCATCGTAATTCAGCTTGGAGCCATTTTAGCGGTGGTTGTCTTGTATTGGAAACGTTTTTTTCAAAGTGTAGACTTCTATTTAAAACTATTAGTGGCTTTTATACCCGCGGTTGTCTTGGGCTTGTTACTCAATGATGTGATAGACGAATTATTAGAAAGCCCGCTCGTAGTGGCCTTGTCTTTAATTGTTGGTGGGTTTATCTTGTTAAAGGTCGATGATTGGTTTAAACAAAACGAAATCTTAGACAAAGAAAATCCTCAAGAGCATACTGTAATTAGTTATGGAACAGCTTTTAAAATTGGTTTTTTCCAATGTTTAGCCATGGTTCCTGGCGTGTCTAGAAGTGGTGCGAGTATTGTGGGAGGAATGACTCAAAAACTGAATAGAAAAACGGCCGCTGAGTTTTCCTTTTTTCTTGCTGTACCTACCATGTTTGGAGCTACATCTAAGAAATTATTTGATTATTATAATGCTGGATTTACATTGAGTGGAACGGAAATAAACTATTTAATTTTAGGAAATATAATCGCATTTGCGGTGTCCATTGTAGCAATAAAATCTTTTATCGATTATTTAAGTAACAAAGGATTTAAAATTTTCGGTTATTATAGAATAATTTTTGGTGTGTCGCTCTTGCTGATTCACTTTTTTATATACCCTTTAACATTGATATAATGAAGACTGTAGATGAATTTAAAGAAGGGCAGGTGCTCTTGGTAGATAAGCCATTAAATTGGACGTCATTTCAAATTGTAAATAAAATACGTTGGAGCATCCGTAAAAAATTTGATCTTAAAAAAATAAAAGTAGGCCATGCAGGAACATTGGATCCATTGGCTACAGGTTTGTTGATTTTATGTACAGGGAAATTCACAAAAAAAATTGACACCTATCAAGGGCAAGTAAAAGAATATACGGGGACTATCACTGTTGGTGGAACCACTCCTAGTTATGATTTGGAAAGTGAAATAAATGAACATTTCGAATATAAACACATTACTGAAAAACAACTTATTGATACAACAACTCAATTTATAGGCGATATAGATCAGAAACCGCCTATTTTTTCTGCACTTAAAAAAGACGGAAAACGTTTGTATGAAATTGCTAGAAAAGGGGAGACGGTCGAAATTCCTACTCGAAAGGTTCGGATTGACGAATTTGAAATTACCAACATAGCGTTGCCAAATATTGAGTTTAGAGTGGTCTGTAGTAAAGGAACTTATATCAGGTCCTTGGCATATGATTTTGGGAAAGCATTGGGGTCAGGAGGGCATTTATCTGCGCTAAGACGTACTAAAATAGGTGACTTTAGTGTAGCAGACGCTATTGATCCTATAGCTTTTGTGGACGATTTATTGGGAGAAGAGCATCAATAATTAAAAGTTAAAAACAAAAATACCGCTACAAAATATCATTTCGTAGCGGTATTTTTATGTTTTTTCACCAGTCATTAGTCAGCAACCAAATCCATCAATTCACTCATCGTACTTACTCCTTTGTCTTTATTGTACCACAATTGTAAGTTTTTCTTGATTTCTGCATCAATTACACCGTGTTCTTTTTTATAATCACTTACTAATTTTGCAGCAGTAGAAGGTCTTGGTCCCCAAGTATTAAGAACGTTATTTTCTTCGTCTAATACGATTAATTTAGGAATTGCCTTTCCTCCATTCGTTAAAAATTGGTTCATTAAGTCTTCATTTTCATCGCGTAAGACAATTTTTAAGTCTAAATTTTCAGAGTTTTTAGCCACATGGTTAATAATTGGAGTTAATTGTGCCGCATCTCCACACCATCCTTCAGCTAATAATAAGAAGGTGCGTTTGTTTTTTAAAGTGTCTAATTTTTCACTGATAAACTCCGGAGTCTTTAGTGTCTTATCCAACCGTTCCATACGTTTGTTGTTCAAGTTACTGAACTGAGTTAATGCTTCTGATTGGTTAGGTCCTGTAGATTTATCTTCTAAAAGTAAGTCAGAAACTAGTTGTCTGTATTGACTGTATGATTTTGAGTTGTTTATGCTTTTATTTATTAGGTCTTTCATATAAAAATTATTAGCTTTGAAAAGCGATGTATTATTTTTTTAGAATGCAAATTTAAGGATTATTCACAAGTAAACTAGTCTTTTGTAACAAAGGTAGCATATAAAAAGACCAATTTATCTTTATTTTTTACACTAATCCATTATTTATCGACATCTAATATATATATTTGCTTAAATTAATTAAACAAACTATAGAACCATGAAAAAAATCAATCACCTAGTAACCTTATTTGCTGCAGTATCCCTAGTATTTGCATCATGTAGTGGTGAAAAAAAAGCAGCACCTTCCCCTGCGAAAACGACAACTGAAGTTACTAAATCTGCAGGTCAATCTGGGGTTGTAGACGAAGAGTCTGAGCCTAATGTTTTGGTAGTTGCAAAATCTTTACCAGATTTCGCTACACTTGTTGCGGCAGTTGAAGCAGCAGGAGTACAGGACGCCTTGGTAAATGCAGGACCATTAACGGTTTTTGCTCCAGTAAATGCAGCATTTGATAAATTACCAGAAGGTACAGTAACTTCATTATTAAAGCCTGAAAATAAATCTAAGTTGGCATTTATATTGGTAAATCACGTAGCACCGGCTAATTATCCAATTAAACAATTAAAAAAAGAAGCTAAAAAAGAACGTAAGTTGTACATGGCTTCAGGAAAATACTTAGTTGTAGAAAACAAAGAGGATGGTATATATGTAGGAGGAACTAAAATATTAAAAACTGTAAAAGTTAGTAATGGTTGGATCCACGTAATTGACAATGTATTAGTTCCTGCTGAATAATTCAAATTTTAGAGTTAAACACTCATATTTATAAACAATCAATCAAGAATAATGAAATTTAAATTCGCAAGTATTTTAGCCTTAGTTATCGTTTTTATGGTAAGCTGTGGTGATGACAAAGCAAAGAAAGAAACATCTAATGCAGCTGCTGAAACCAAAAAGGCAGAAGTAATAGATCCAATGAAAGATAAAGGAATAGGGCCAGTAAAATCTATGACCCTTACTGATATCGATGAGGCTATTGCAGTTGAAGGTAAAGCTATCTTTAAAGCAAAATGTAAAGCATGTCACCGTGTAGGTAAGCGTTTTATTGGACCTGATGTTGCGGGAGTATTAAAACGTAGAACTCCTGAATGGGTTATGAATATGATTTTAAATCCTGATCAAATGGTGAAGGAGAATGCACAAGCACGTCAATTATTGATGGAATACAGTGCACCAATGGCCAATCAGAATTTAACTGAAGATGAAGCAAGAAAAATACTTGAGTATTTTAGAACTTTGTAATTAGAAAATTAATCAAATAATAATTTTAATCAATCAATATGAAATCAATAATCAAATCGATTCTTTCTGTTGTCGTATTATCTTCAGTGTTATTTAGCTGTGGAGACGGAGGATCAAAAAATGGTAGTCAAGGAGCCCTAGGTTCTAGTGCTGCAGAAAAAGTGTATGTTGCACCAGGTGAGCATGACGAGTTTTATGCATTTATCTCTGGTGGATTTAGTGGACAGTTAGCTGTGTACGGATTGCCTTCTGGTCGTTTATTCAAAGTGATTCCTGTATTCTCTGTAGATGCAGAAAAAGCATACGGATTTAACGAGGAAACCAAAGCAATGTTAATGACCTCTCATGGGTTTATTCCTTGGGGAGATTCACATCACCCAGATATTTCTCAAACAGCTGGAGAAGTAGATGGTAAATTTGTATATATCAATGAAAACAATACACCTCGTATTGCAAAAATTGATTTAACAACTTTCGAAACTACGGAGATTATTGAAATCCCTAACTCTGCAGGTAACCACAGTTCTTCTTTTGTTACTGAAAATTCAGAATACATTGTAGCTGGAACTCGTTTTTCTGTCCCTGTTCCTCAACGTGATATGCCAATTAAAGAATACAAAAGTAACTTTAAAGGTGCTTTATCTTTTATATCATTAGAAAAAGAATCAGGAGAAATGGATTTGGCTTTCCAAATCATGATGCCTGGATTTAACTATGATTTATCGCACCCTGGACGTGGGAAATCTCATGGATGGTTCTTCTTTACTACCTATAATACAGAGGAAGCGCATACATTATTAGAGGTGAATGCTTCTCAAAATGATAAAGATTATATTGCTGCTATCAACTGGAAAAAAGCAGAAGAATATATTAAAGCTGGTAAATTTAAAACAATGCCTGCTCGTTATGCTCATAATAAATATGATGAACATACACATACCGCTACTACTACATGGGGTAAAGAAGTAAAAGTATTAGACCCGGCAGAATGCCCAGGTTTAGTATATTTCTTGCCTACTCCTAAATCTCCTCACGGATGTGATGTAGATCCTTCTGGAGAGTATATTATTGGAAATGGGAAATTAGCTGCTGAATTAACAGTGCACTCATTTACTAAAATGTTAGCGGCTATCGAAGCTGAAAAATTTGACGGTGAAGCATATGGAATCCCAATCTTAAAATATGAAGATATTTTAGCTGGAGCTGTAAAACAACCAGGATTAGGCCCATTACATACCGAGTTTGATGGAAAAGGAAACGCATATACTACGTTCTTTATCTCTTCTGAGGTTGTGAAATGGAAATTAGGAACATGGGAAGTAATTGACAGAAAACCTACTTATTACTCTGTTGGTCACCTTATGATTCCTGGAGGAAACTCTGCAAAACCTTATGGTAAATATGTTTTAGCATTGAATAAAATTACAAAAGATAGGTATTTACCTACTGGACCAGAGGTAACTCAGTCTGCTCAATTGTATGATATTACTGGTGAGAAAATGGAATTATTGTTAGACTTCCCTACTATTGGAGAGCCTCACTATGCTGCTGGTATTCCTGCAGATATTATCAAAAAGAATTCTAAAAAATTCTATAGATTAGAGGATAACAATCATAAGTATGCTGTGAAAACAGAGGAAGAAGCAAGAGTTGTTAGAGATGGAAACGAAGTTCATATTTATATGACTATGATTCGTTCTCACTTTGCTCCTGATAATATTGAAGGAATTAGAGTTGGAGATAAAGTATATTTCCACGTAACTAACTTAGAACAAGATTACGATGTACCACACGGTATTTCTATGATTGGAGCGAATACTTCAGAATTGTTAATTATGCCTGGTCAAACAGAAACATTTGTTTGGAACCCTAAACAAGTGGGTGTATGGCCATTCTATTGTACAGATTTCTGTTCTGCATTACACCAAGAAATGCAAGGTTATATTCGTGTATCTGCTAAAGGAGCGAATACTCCTTTAACCTATACATTGGATGACGAAGAATTAGACGCTGAATAATTTAGAAGAAAATAACATTAAAACGGGCTAGGCACTATGTTTTAGCCCGTTTTTTTAAACAAGTATTACACGGACTAGCGCCTTCAAAATTGCCACCGTATTTAGTTGTTTTATTAAATCAATACTATAAAAACACCAAAAATTAAAGAAAGCAATAATGAAAAAATCTAAAATTTTAATGATCCTTGGGTCGTTATTACTACTTCCTCTATTTGTGTTTCCTTTGTGGAATATCACCTTAGAAGCACCTCAATATCCTATTCCTTTAGGGATGGATATTCATATTAATAAATTCGTAGATACCAATGAGTTTGATATTAAAAATATCAACCTTATGAATCACTATGTTGGAATGCAGTATATTCCTGATACGATTCCAGAATTTAAAATATTCCCTGTGGCTATTCTTGGAATGGCTGTTTTAGGAGTAATAATTGGTTTCTTTGGGAATTATAAATGGTTTATTGGTTGGTTTGTGTTAATGAGCTTAATGGGAATTGCAGGTATGTACGATTTTTACTTGTGGGAGTATGACTATGGTCATAATCTAGATCCAAAAGCCATTATGAATTTTAAAAATCCTGACGGCACTCCAATGGGCTTTCAGCCTCCACTTTTTGGAAGTAAATTAATCCTAAATTTTAAAGCACATTCATACCCTAGATTAGGAGCATATTTAATGTTCTTAGGAATGGGGTTAACACTAGTTGCTTCGTATTTAGGAAAAAAGGAAGTAAAAGCATAAAGACTAACTTTTGTTTAAAAGTGTAATCTATAAACGGGTACATTCTAGGATGTACCCGTTTTTAATTATATTTGTTTTATAAATACTCTAACCAAATGAAAAATTCAAAAATAAAATACGCAATAATAATACTACTTAGTTTTGTTGTCATTTCTTGTAAAGTAGAGCCTCAAGCTATAGAATACGGGAATGATGTGTGTAGCTATTGTAAAATGAATATTGTTCAGAAAACACATTCGGCACAATATGTAACTAAAAAAGGAAAACAATTTAAGTTTGATGCAGTAGAATGTTTGGTTCTTGCGGTGTCAGAAACCGATGTGAACGCAATCGCATTATTTTTAGTAGCCGATTATAGCAATCCAGGAACTATGATTTATACGAAAGATGCTACTTTTTTAATTAGTCCAGGGATAAAAAGTCCGATGGGGGCCAACTTAACGGCCGTATCTTCTTTAGAAAAAGCGAAAGAGTTACAAGTAGAACATTCTGGTGATATATACTCATGGGAAACGTTAGTAGAAAAACTGACCTCTAAAAAGTAACAGTTGTTTCTGATTATTCATGTTTTAAAGTAAAATTAATATTTAATGAAAATTAAAATCACACTATTTTTATTGTTGATAGGGATGTATGCGAACGCAACTCAAATTACAGTATGTAAAACATGTGCTGTAAAAACAATAAAAGAAGGCTTAGAACTAGTCCAGGCAGGAGATACACTTGCTATAAAAAAAGGTATTTACAAAGAACATAAAATTAATGTAACCAAGGGAATTGTTATACTTGCTGAAGAGGGAGCAGTATTGGATGCTGAGGGGAAGAGTGGCATCACAGTTTTTAAAGCGCATAATTTTGTCTTAAATGGATTAAAATTAATAAATGTTGAGGTAAGCTATACCGTTGATCGGTCTGCATTAAAAATAATTAGAACAAACGATTTTGTAATCGAAAATTGTACTCTTGAAAATGTCTTTTTTGGAATTATGATTGAAAGATCTAAACGAGGCTTGGTTAGATACAATAAAGTGTCTGGGAATTCTATAGTGGAAGCGAGTGCGGGCAACGGTGTCCATGGATGGAAATCAGAAGATTTAATCATCTCTAATAATCAATTGTTTAAATTACGTGATGGAATATATCTGGAATTTGTAAAAAATACAGAAGTACATCATAATAATAGTTTTGAAAACATACGTTATGGACTCCATTTTATGTTTTCTAATAATAATGTATATCATCATAACGAATTTAAAAATAACGGAGCCGGAGTAGCGGTTATGTTTTCTAAGTTTGTAACCATGCATCATAATAAGTTTAGACTAAACTGGGGAGCTGCTTCCTATGGTTTATTACTGAAAGAAATTAATGATGCAGAAATTTATTCAAACTTATTTGAAGAAAATACCATAGGGATTAATGCCGAGGGATCTGCACGAATTAATTTTAAAAACAATACGTTTTTAGGGAATGGATGGGCTGTGAAAGTAAGAGGAGCTTGCTATACTGTGAATTTTGAAAATAATAATTTTTCTCAAAATGCCTTAGACCTAGCTTATAATAGTAAAATTCATGATAATAAATTTGATGGAAATTACTGGAGTGAATACACGGGGTATGATTTAGATAAAGATGGTTTTGGCGATGTGCCATTTAGGCCTGTAAAACTATTCTCGTATATTGTAAATAAAACACCTGAAGCTCTGGTGTTATTACGTAGCTTGTTTGTTGATATAATAAATTTTTCCGAAAAAGTGTCTCCGGTATTTACCCCAGATAACTTGATGGATACAAAACCTTTAATGCAAAAAATTGATGATTCATATAACTAATCTTCATAAAAAATTTGGTAAACTGACTGTTTTGGATGGTCTGAATTTGGATATTTCCGAAGGTGGTATTTTTGCCATTCTAGGTCCGAATGGCTCTGGAAAAACAACTTTGATAAAATCTATTTTAGGAATGGTAGTTCCTAATAAAGGTGATATTCTGTTTGAGAATAAAAGTGTACTTGGGAAATGGGCTTATAGAAATCAAATTAACTACTTACCGCAAATCGCAAACTTTCCTGCTAATTTATCGGTGAATGAGTTGTTTAAAATGGTTAAGAATTTACGACCCAAAGAAGCGAATGAAACAGCATTGATTTCCATTTTTGGACTAGCGCCTTTTTTAAATAAAAAATTAGGGAATCTTTCTGGAGGGACCAAGCAAAAAGTGAATATTGTACTGACGTTTATGTTTGACAGTCCACTTATTATTTTGGACGAACCAACTACGGGACTCGATCCAATTGCTTTGATTCATTTAAAGGAATTACTTCAAAAAGAAAAAGACAATGGGAAAACTATTCTAATCACTACACATATTATGAGTTTGGTGGAAGAGGTGTCGGACGAAATTGTGTTTTTACTAGATGGAGTTATTTATTTTAAAGGTACTGTTGCGGCTTTAAAGGAGCATACTAATGATAATGACCTAGAACATGCTATTGCTAACTTAATCTCCAAACAAAATGCTTAAAATATTAAAATATAGTTTTTACGATTTAATGCGATCTAGATGGAGTTATGTCTATTTCTTTTTCTACCTGCTTTTAGGATTTGTTTTGTTGTTTTTAAATAACGATGTATCAAAAGCAGTGATTACTTTAATGAATATTATTATAGTATTAACCCCTTTAATTGGAACGATTTTCGGAGTGATGTATTATTATAATTCTAAGGAGTTCACTGAGCTGTTGTTGGCACAACCCATTGAGAGAAATAAAATATTTATGGGACAGTATTTAGGAATCGCTATTTCTTTAACCTTGAGTTTAGTCTTAGGATTGGGGATACCGTTTTTAGCCTATGGATTATTTATGTCTTCTGCTATATTTGATTTCGGATTGTTATTAGTAGTTGGGGCATTTTTGAATTTTATTTTTGTAGCACTTTCCTTTAATATTGCACTCTCAAATGAAAATAAAATCAAAGGATTTGGGTATGCCATATTGATGTGGTTATTTCTAGCTGTTATTTATGATGGAGTCTTCATTATTTCATTGTTTGTGTTTAATGATTATCCGTTGGATAAATTTTCGCTAATTGCAACCATGCTTAACCCAATAGATTTATCTAGGATATTGATATTACTTAAATTAGATATTTCTGCTTTACTTGGCTATACCGGGGCTGTATTCAGAAAGTTTTTTGGGACTAACTGGGGACTTGTATTGTCTATGATTGTATTGTGTTTTTGGGTGATTCTACCTGTATTAAGAATGAACTTCAAATTAAAGAAGAAGGATTTTTAGGGTTTATAAAACCTATTGACATCTTGCAGAATGATGTAGAGGTCAAAAAAATATAAGTTTTTTTAAAAAAAATAAAAAGGTCGCTATGTAGCGGCCTTTTGTATTAAATCTTTTTTTTAAGGATGCTTATGTCAAATTAAGTGAAAGGAATAAGTTGTAGTTTACTTTAAAATAAGGCATAAAAAAAACCTTGAATATCTTTCGATAAACAAGGTTTTAGTACAAAAGGCGGGACTTGAACCCGCACGGGCCTTACAGCCCATTGGATTTTAAGTCCAACGTGTCTACCAATTCCACCACTTCTGCATATTGGTGTTTTATAATATTAAGGAAGGTTAATTTCCCTTAATAATTGTATGACTTCTACGATAGTTCTGAATAAAAAATATAAAAACCTTGCAAATTTTTCAATTTGCAAGGTCTAGTACAAAAGGCGGGACTTGAACCCGCACGGGCCTTACAGCCCATTGGATTTTAAGTCCAACGTGTCTACCAATTCCACCACTTCTGCATATTGGTATATTTTTATATTGTAGAGCGAAAGACGGGATTTGAACCCGCGACCCCCACCTTGGCAAGGTGATGCTCTACCCCTGAGCTACTTTCGCAGTCATTATGTTTAAAGATCGTAGCGATACGTATGCCGTATTGCGGTTGCAAATTTAGGACTTTTTATAGAAAGACAAAGGCTTTTTAGCTTTTTTTTGCGATTTTCTTCTAAGTATTTTCTTAAGTCTTGTTTTTCAGTCTAAAAAAAATATATTTGTACGCACTAAAATCATATATTGAATGCAAATTACTCAAACTACAAAACAAAAAATGAATTTTTCCTTACTCTTGACGGATTTTAAGCAGTTAACAAAAGTAGGATTATCTTTAAGTGTCGTCTTTTCTTCGGTTGCCGGATATTTATTAGCGGTAGACACTATAGACTTTAATATTCTATTTCTTTTAGCCATCGGAGGTTATTTAATGGTAGGTGCATCAAATGCATTTAATCAGGTGATAGAACACGATACGGACGCCTTGATGAAAAGGACTATGAATAGGCCTATTCCAGCAGGAAGAATGTCTATAAAAACAGGCTTGCTTATAGCTGTTATAATGGCAATGTTTGGAATTGCTATCCTGTATAGTATCAACCCTAAAAGTGCTTTTTTTGGGGTAATATCTATTTTTATATATACCAGTATTTATACACCATTAAAATCAAAAACGCCCCTATCTGTTTTTGTGGGAGGGATTCCGGGAGCTATTCCTTTTATGTTGGGATGGGTTGCGGCAACTGATGCCTTTGGAATAGAACCAGGGATGTTGTTTATAATTCAGTTTTTTTGGCAGTTTCCTCATTTTTGGGCCATAGCATGGTTGCAATTTGACGAATATAAGAAAGCGGGATTCAATTTAATGCCCATGGGTAAAAAAGACGGAAATGCGATCAGGCAAATTATTATTTATACCATTTGTTTAATGATTGTTTCTGTGTTGCCAGTGTTGAAAATGACAGGTAGTTTTTATATTCACCCAATTACAGCTATTATTGTGTTTAGTTTGGGGGCTTATATGTTGTATTTTGGATTTCGTTTGTATAAGCATAGAAACGATAAAGAAGCACGAAAATTAATGCTATCTAGTGTTTTATATATAACTTTAGTCCAAATTATATATGTAGTAGATAAGTTTTTACACTAACATCCCAATACTATAACCAACAACCAACAACTAACAACAAATAACTAACAAACGATGAA
>Ga0209292_1005602_pt1 | contig 12756 bp, 7 predicted proteins | sample GOMGulsemesocosm_2_FD_184634 | JGI IMG/M metagenome (GOLD analysis project Ga0209292, IMG submission 184634) | Methane-oxidizing microbial communities from mesocosms in the Gulf of Mexico - GOM9C Gulf of Mexico (SPAdes) (version 2) | ecosystem: Environmental > Aquatic > Marine > Cold seeps...
AAATATTTTCAATAATGACGCCTTTTTAACTAGTTCCATATTCCAAATTACAAAAGACAATATTGTAATGAGGCGTAAACTTGATAATCCAGTAGGCAGTAAAACACACATTGGTATTCAAGATGCGTCACAAGTCAATACAGGCTTTGATATGTCATTAACTGGTCGGGTATTTGACAAGTTAACATTATCTACGGGTATGGCTTATATTGAATCTGAATATAAAAAACAACCGAAACTAGATGGTAAAACACCTAAAGAAAGCCCTAATTTAACTATGAATGCATGGGGTAGTTATGGGCTAACTAACAATATAGATTTAAACTTAGGTGTTTATTATACTGGCTCAAGATATGGAACATCAAGTAATGATGAAGCCAAAAAGAAAGCGTACACAACGGTTGATTTAGGGGCTACTTATAGTATGTTTATGTCAACCGGAAATGAACTTCAATTTAACTTAAATGTAAATAATTTATTTGATTCAAGTCACATGGAATCGGGAGATTATAGCGGTATGACGATGAGTGAACCTAGGAGCGTCGTATTATCTGTTAATTATGACATTTAGTTCTATTTAGCCATATTTAATTAACTTTATATCAATATAGACGGTCTTAACGAGCGTCTATATTTTTAATAAGAGTATTATTATCGCGTTGTAGATAATAATGACAATGTAGTTGATTTCGCCCCCTGTGAACATCGTGATTAAAATTCAGCAAAAGTATTTTTAAAGGAAGCTATTAGTCGCAATGGTTTGTCGAATCAAATTGCCATACCTCTGATTGAGCTTATCGAATACCTACACTAGGTTTTTGTTATTTTTCTTAGTGTCTAATAAATCTTTTTATTCATGGTTACCATCAACTAAATTAATTAGGTTGATGCCTATCTTGTAATACCTCGTATTTTATAGAACAGCTCTTTTGCTAATCGGGTAGTAGAGTGTATTGGATGATTTAGAGACTGATATAAACCATCGCCACTTTGTCGCCATGAATTAAATGGTTGAATTTAAGTGGTTGATTTTAAGTGTCTTTATTTGTGTGGTATATATCCCTGAGTCACTTATAGTATGTGCTATTGTCGTAGTCGTAAATAATCCAAGGTTATTCACGTAGGGTGGCGCACATTAAAGTACAAATTATAAAAGGTGATTAGGTTCTTAATATTACAGCTGAAACTCTTAGGTTTTTCGCGTGTAGTTCAACCAAAGTTAAATCAAATCTGATAACTTTTGTGTGTCGGGTTTTGACGAACAGACATGATGGTTTTCCTAGAAAAGCCTACTTAACCCGCTAGATTAATATCGTCAGTACTTGTTTCACCGTAGCTCAACCTAGACATTAACAGAGGTTTTATAATGAGAATATTTTTCAAACACAGCAGTAAAAAATAGTACATTGTCAGTTCTGACTGAATCTCAAATGATTTCGCTCGGCTATATTACTCAAGTATTATCTAGGAAGGCTCTCAGATCATTTAAGGATTACTAATGTCAAAGTTGTGACAGGTTTTGACACAAATTGACAAGCAATTTAGTAGGTGCCTTGGCTGAATTGATATCATTGTGATCAATGGTTAGCATAACCAAATACAATAGAACATTTAAAGAGAGAATTGGTAACTAAGCTCTTTACTGATGTTATAGGCTTAGATATGTACATGAATACTATTAAAATAATTTTTGGATTGTTAGTAAATTTACAAAATAATAACTTTGTAAGTAACTGTGAGTGTATTACTATTGGGGTATCAACCTTAAGTCACATGGAAGTAATAGTACTCTTTATGAAAAAAATAAAATTAATTTTAGCTGGAGCTATTTGTGTTCTGTTATCTGGGTGTGCAACTGATAGTCTGCATATTCAGCTCACACCTGATGAAGACAGTTTAGTCGTTCTGAAAGATAAATCTGAAACAGTATATATTTTACCGAGCTCTTTTAATGTAGAGGATATTACTTTTCGTTCATATAACTCTAAGGTTTCATCATCTACATATGAAAAGCTTTTTTGGTACTTTGAACAAGATACTTTAATTGTAGAACGACGTACTGATAATGGGGGCTCTGGTTCTAGTGTTGTTTATGAAATTGAGCGAAAAACATTACCTGATTCTCACAAAGTTATTTTTGTACCCAAACTTGAAAAAAAACATCAGGATGGATTGGTGCTTCCTTACGCTGTTCCCCAATTTGATATTAACTTATTTCTAGCAACTACTTATTATAAGCATGAGTTTGAAGTTGATTCTGAGTATACAGCTGAAGCGATTAAAAGTAATTTTAAACGCGAGTTCAATGATAAGCATGTATTAGATTTAGATAATGCAAGGGTAGAATTTTCTGTTGAGGTATATCCATATAGAAAAGGCTCGAAGGCTGTTATTCAATTGAATATAAAAACCATTCCGTCACATAATTCACTGATTAATATTGAGGCGCTGTATGAGAAAATTGAACTGCGACTAACTTCTGTTATTAACGCATAGGACTAAAAATCGTGCAATTTTATTCTGTTAAAGTTGTAAAGTTACCTGTCAGTATTTAGGCAACTTATTAGCGGGATACTCATCTAAAGACGCGATAATTTTAATAATGACAGTCTATTTTACTGTAGACTGTCTGCTAAGCTTAACCAGCCCCCTTAATATTATTACTCCCCTCCATACTCACAAATTCAAAGTATCAAGAAACACCGGTACCTCACACCTGCAGATCATAATCAGTATTATTACCTTCTGCTATCACTATCGATGCCGCTATTTCTGCCGCGGTTTAAAATAAAACGGCAACGGTATCTTGATGTTCAAACCAATGAATTGATGTGCGTAGAGTGGACTATCTTTGGTTAAGGCTTTTTATCGCTATAAATAGGACTATTTATGCTAAATTAGGTCTTGTTAGGATTGAATGTTTACTTCAATAGCGATAATGCGAAAAGGTAGGTAGTGATGGACTGGATAATATGTGTGCGTAGTTATATCAAAGTCGTGGAAGAGGGTAGCTTTAACGGTGCAGCTTATCAGCTTAATACCACGGGGTCAGCGATCAGTAAGCGTATAAACTGGTTAGAAGAGAAGGTGGGTGTGCAGTTACTTAAGCGAACTACGCGATCACTTGATCAAACCGAAGCTGGACAGCTATTTTACCAACGGTCACGATTACAACTTGATCAGTGGATGTCGCTGGTGGACGAAGCGCGTTCGGTAAACCAAACGCCGACTGGGATATTAAAGATTGGCGCGACAACTGCGGTAGGCTCTAAATTCATCATTAAGTACTTAAATGACTTCTTGCTCATGTATCCTAAAATTAAAATACAATTACTGACCACATCACCAGGGCAAATGCCCGAGACTTATGTCGATGTTTTTATTAGTCGTGATTTAGAACAGTTAAATTCACATAATTATAAAGCTATTGAATTGTTTAAAAACGACGCTAAGTTTTTTGCTTCTCCTGACTATATCGAGAAATATGGTAAGCCCGAAACCATTGATGATCTTGAATCTCATAACATGTTAATTTGGGGGGAAAGGCCAATACGAGAAGTGAAGTTATCGACGGGTAATCGCATTACGCTACGTGGAAACTTTGCTACGACCAATCCTGAGGCTTTATTTTATGGTGCCAAATGCGGTATGGGGGTCTTACTTGCAAGCAAGAAAATGCTTGAAGATTTAACCGAGGTAGGGGAGTTGCTTCCCGTATTGCCTGAGCTCACTGTCGATCACGGTTCGGTGTGTGCTTACTACCCAACCCTTGATTATGAACATACTCGTACGCAGTTATTTATCAAATATTTAAAAGAAAGAATACAGCTAAAGGGGTAGATTTTGGTTTTTCCTGCTGTGTTGCAGTGTTAAAAATTGCATAAATATGTTTTTGTGGTTTTTTGATGTTGAGACTTTTGAGTGGTCAATGTTTCATGCTACTAATATTCCTTTGTTGCATTAGGAAATATACATTTATGTTAGATAATTCAGCACGTTATTCATCCATTGCACTGGCTAAAGAAATTGAATCACCTGAGAATCCAGAAGGGCTAGAGAAGCGCGTTGCTTTGATACCGAGTGATGTAGGTCTGCTTGTTCAAGCGGGTATTAAAGTTTATGTTGAGTGCGGTGCTGGCGATGGCGTTGGTTTTAGTGATGACGAATATTTAAAACATAGTGCGATTATGCAAACGGCAGAGCAAATTTATGTGAATAAATCATTAATTATTAAATTTAAAGGTCCCGCGCTTGCCTCTGTAGAGCAAATAAGAGAAGGCTGTACTTTATTCTGTATGGCTCATTTTCATTCCTACCCAGACCGCGCTAAATTGCTGCAAGATAAACGTATTAACGTTATTGCGATGGAAGAAATACATGAGTCACCTAAGTATGAACCTGATCATAAGATCCTTGCTCGTGTAGCGATGAATACGGTATTAACCCCTTTTATCAATGATCAAAGTATAGGTGATTTACAAGTCAGAGTTATCGGTTGGAGTGAACGATTACGAGGAGGTATAAAGCGAGCTGGAAATCGTTCACCGCGTTCATTACGGGTCATTCAACCGACACTTTCATATGATGAGCTAGATGTTGTAGGTCCTAATGCGCTGTATTTCTATGATAGTCAGACCTTTAACGATCAACAAGACATATTGCTACAGCTACACAATGCGGGCACTCATCTTTTTGATGTGACTGAATTTGAACGTGAGCATGGACAACAAGCAATGTCAGCTTACCGAGACAGCCATCCACCACTCGAATTTGGCTTACGTCGTATTAAATGTTTGCATGAAACAGGTCAAGCCGGTGCTAGATATGGGGTGTCGTTGTTGAAAGAGCATAAACCGTCTGTGAATATTCGCAATATTAAAGCCGTTATCCTTGGTTATGGTAATGTTGGGCAGGGTGCTTTAGATGAATTACATCAACAGGGTGTAAAACATATCCATGTGTTAGGTCGCGCGCAGACCGCAAAAGAGAGTATCGGTTATTGGCTAAAAGATGCTGATATCGTCATTAATGGTGCCGAACAGCCTTCGGAGCTTAGAGGCAAGAATTTCTTAATCAGCAACCAGCATGTGAAAGAATTAATACCTGACAATTCTGTCGTTATCGATTTAGTGGGTGGCAGTGCGACTAACCGTAGTCCGGTAGAACCTGTGATTAGCTGTAGCTTCTTGACTCAGCCTTATTTTATTCAAGACGGTGTTTTGATTTCATCTTTATGGGGTTGGCCAATGATGGGCATGATGCGTGAAACGGCGATACGCTACTCAGGTCAAATTACCGACGTATTGATTGGTCGTGAGAAATTGATTGATGGGCTCGATAAACTAACGCCAGGTGTGAAACGCGCTTTGGTTTGTGGCCCATTTTAATCACAAAACCCCACACGTGGTGGGGGATTGGTTATTATTGTGAATACAAACTGCGTATTGGTTCTAGTTCAACGTATTCAATAACAGTATTTTTGACCAGTTTTTGAATGGACAGATTATCTGCAAATACAATCAGGATATTACGCGTTGGTATCACATCAACGATAGCGAGATCATGTTTCTTCACTAGTGCTGTTGCTGCACCTTCCGCTCCTTTTTGGTATTTCACATAATACCGATTCAACCTGTTTTCCTTTGTTATTTTGGTTATACCTGTTAACTCTGTCATTTGCGTGGAATGATGTGAATAACTCACCGGAACCACGAGTACCAGAGCCAAAAAAATACCGACATATCGAAGTTGAAAACGAACCCCTTGCTTTGCCATAGTCACTCCTTATTGGAAGTTTAATCCCCAGCTTTCTAGGCTCCCAGTATCTCGAATGTCCATATCGACGAGTTTTAATTGCCAAAGACCATTTGATTCATAGCCTGAGAAGTCAACATCATAAGTCGTATTTAGATTTCTATCTGAACCACCGCTATTGTTGTGCAGTATCACTTTAGCACCTGTTGGTGACGTCAATGTTACTTTTAAATCACCAATGTAGCTGTGCTTGATATCTAGCTTAATATTAACCATTCCAGCATCGCCAGTGCGTTTAACATCTATGTTACTGATTACTCCGAAAAATGAATTATCTGGGATAGCGACTCTTGTACTATTAGTATAATTTTTAGCGCCGTCAGGACCATCACAGCCTGCGTCTAGATAGTCATTTGCCGCTGTCGCATTAATCAATCCATAGCCGGTTCTGTCGTCTCGGCCTACAACATCAATATCAGTGGCTGAAGCTTTTAATGCAGAACGAATCTGTGTAGCACTACATTGAGGGTGATAGCTCCAAACAAGACCCGCTACACCCACTGCATGTGGTGTCGCCATAGAGGTCCCGTTATAATATTGATAGTCTTCACCTGTTGTAGTGGAAACTGTGACGTCTTGTTCTAGCATTGCAGATAGTTCAAGGCCAAGCGCTCTATCGACTGAAACCGAAACTATCGGATAACTATTATTGCCATCTAACACAAACGGATTTTGCAAACCAGATAAGGCAGCATTACTATAGATTATTGCGGCTTGGGCGCCTGCATTATGACAAGCTTTTACTGGATCAATTTCTGGTCGATAACCAGTACGCTGGTTCTCAATTCGTTCAGTTAAACAAATTTTACCTGTCATGTCACCACAGTTATAATTGTTGTTTGAAATATCACAGCGTGCGAGTTGCCCTGTATAAGAACCTGAAACGGGACTCGACTGATAATTGCCAGTGCCATCCAGTGTTAGGCGGTTATGCGGTACAATGCCACGGTCAAAATAGCGTTGGTCGTTAATCATAATGTCAGATAGAACACCTTCGCCAACGGTTACTGTTGAAAGTATTGCAACCCCTGGTGCGGCCACTTCAACTTGATCGGTAGCTTGCGAGAATGCTGCGTGGTGATTTTGATTATCTACTGCTGCAATTGACATAACAGAATCGTATGAAGCTGGGTAGCTATGCGTGGTGTTCCCTGCGTTGCCAGCAGCTGCAATAAGTAGGACGCCATCATCAGACAATTCTTGCAGAGCATCCCTTTCTGTTCGGCTCGATTGACTTCCGCCTAAACTCATATTCACTACATTGGCACCATTTTGCGCGCAGGTATCAATGGCTTTGACCAGACTAGATGAATAACCCCAACCCGATTCATTGAATACTTTCACAATGTGTAAGTTTACATTTTGATTTGGCATTACACCTACAACACCGTCACCATTGGCTATCGCTGCTATGGTACCTGCAACATGGGTACCATGAGCATTATGATTACCTGGTGAGCTCCAACTGCCTGTGCCGCTATCGTTAGTACCAGCGACTTGATTACCGCTTAGGTCATTGTGAGTAAGATCGTAGCCAGAATCAATAATACAAATGGTCCGATTTCCGGTATTACTATCGTTTAACCCCGCAGCATTAATGGCACCTTGCCCCCAAGGAATGGACTCGCTTAATAAAAAACGTGGCGGGTCTAATTCTACGTATTCAATTTCAGCGTTGAGTTGTAAGTTCGCCAGTGCTTGTGGTTCAATCTCTACACTATAAAGCGGTTTACTTCCGAGTTTTTCTACTTTTTTGGCGTTTACTCGTTCGAGAACTGATTCTTGAAGTAGCTTGGCACCCCAAACGGGATTGAGCCCCATCATAGACGGTGCATCTGCGGCGGTGTCTTTGAATTTAACTATGTATTTCATTGGTAAGTCGTGTTCGTCAAACTGAGGAAAAGCATTTGCATAGCTAATCCCTAAGGCTGAAATAGCTGTCGCTATTGCCATTGAGTTTAATAGATAATTTTTTTTATTGATTTTATTTTTCATGTTGCTGGGTTCCTTATTGAGCGAGAGTTATTACCTGCTGCCAAATGGTCATTAACTTCCCTATTCGACTTTCAGAACCTGATTTATAGAATTATAAATTTAAATTATCAATGATGGGTATCATTTAAATAGAGCGTAATCGCATTAAATGCAAACGAAAATCATTTTTATTGACATTTATGATACCTATTTAGTAATATCTATTCGCGTGTGTTCTGTGTGTTTTTTAACCGCACTGGTCAGATGAGTTCTCTTGGTATGTTGCTGATTTAAATAGTAAAGTGTGAAGCTTGATTAGGCTGACTTTGTGGTGTTGATCAAATATTGATCAGGGTGAGTGGTTGTATTAGTGGAAGATTAGAAGATATGGAGGGGGGTAATTATGGTGAGAAGAGTGTACGTATCCCTAATTATTGACAGGTGATACGTACTTATTTATCTGTTTATCTAACAGTTATTTCCATAACGTTGTGTAATATAAGTCTCAAAATCATCGCATAACTGGCCATCAGAAATATGATTATCAGCAATGGTTTCGGCACCATCAACAATACTGATTTTAGCGTTTAATGCAGCTGGTTGAACTCGAGTTCTTTTTTGCGCGGCTTTGATTTTTGCTTGTTCTTGTAGCCAAGCTTGCTCACTGGTTTTATTACAGGTGTCTGCGAGGTAAGCAGCAGAAAAACCTTCGCCAGTTAAGCTGCGTAATGTTGCATCGTGGCTAATGCTGTTGCCCGGTTTCCAGTAATGTTCAGCCAGTAATGGTCCAATTGCAGGGTTGTCCGTCAGGTAGCCAAACTCTTTAGTAAAGTAAGCGCGCGTTTGATATACCGCCATGTGCGCGAGTAGATAGCCTTGGTAAGAGCAAGCGGCTTCTTGCGATAGCAAATGCGGAACAGCGAGTAATGGGCGTGGACTTGCTGCTAAACCAAGAATACGTTGCTCAGTATCACGCGCTAAAGTTGTTAAATATTCAGGTGTAAGTAATTCTTCATCACAGCTATATACGGCCCATTCGAAATAAGGCACAACCAGAATACTGCGTTCTTGATAAGCTTTGAACGGCTGTTTTGCAGCTATTAATGCTTGGATCACGTCATCGGGTACAACTTCGCCATCGGCGTTATAAGCATATTGTTTAAGCCAATCACCGTCGTTTAATAAGCTATCGCAGAACATAGATTGCGTTTCAGCATATGCCATTGATGTTGGTGCAAACTCTTGTGAGAAGCACGGAGAGTTTAATTTAATATTAGCAAAGTGAGCGGCATGACCACCTTCATGGAACAAGGTATTGATACCGTCATAACCACTACCTATTTGATCGGGCTTCGCGTTACTGGTGAAATTGATTTTACCCGCTTGCCACTTATCTTCAGCATAAAAGGATGGGATAGGACCGTGGCAGAAACCATTTTGGTATTTACCGGGACGGTCTAATAAATCGAGGGTCATATCGGCTTGTGAGTAATCTATATTTAGGCGACCGAATGATTCAATCCAGCGACGTAATGATTTTGAGAATGGTACGTAAGGATCAAGTTGACGTGCTGCATCTCCAGCGTACATAAAGCTAAAATTATGACCTTGAATCGCGCTGTCACCTTTAGCTTCTGCTAAATTTTGGATGCTGCTAAGGTTACCTTCACGCGTGCGTAATTCAAAATCATCTAAAATAGTGAATAGTTGCTCTGGTGTCATCTGTTCGGTTTTATTTACTTTGTAATCAAAGAAGTTACGGAATCCTTGTTGACGAGCAAAGTCATTGCGCTGTTTAACCAGTTCGATATAACCATTATTTAGCACCCATTGCTCAAGATCTAATAATGCTTGATGTGCCGATTGTCTAACACCTTCGTTATTGCTGGTGCGAATATTCGCGGCGAGTACGGTTAAAGATGCTTGCTGCTTATCCCCGTTTTCATCATTACAATACATCAGGTAATCTTGGCGTTTAGTAAATAATGCCGATTCACTGCGAATGAGGGCTGCCATTTTATCTCTGCCCTCCGCGCTTTCAATTGCATTGGCATCGAAAAAGGCTAACCAACCTTTGAGTCCTTGTACCAACTCATCATCTTCATCGGTTAATTGTAATAGCACGTCAAGGTTGCCACGTGTCGTTTGAATGTGACTTGGGTCTGAGATAAAAGCACTGAGTTTAGCTTCTGCAGTTGCAAAACCGTCATGGTCATCGCTGGTGCCCATGTAAGTTTGCCAAAATAGATCTTCTTTACGGCGGTGTAGTGTTAAATAGTCGTCATTAAGCTGGTTAAAATAATTTTGTGGGTTCACAACGTCTCCTTGTTAAAACTGCGTATGACAGTGGCAGTACTGGCAATGGTGCGAAAGGCACTGAATGAATGTATACGCTAATTTACTATATATTTAAAATGAAGCTTATTAAAAGCTATAGCCATTAAAATGAAAGGGAATATAGTCAAATATTAGAAAATTCTTGTTCCTTACAAGCAAAGTTAATACACTTTAGGTCTTTGCAAATAATATATATTATTAATAACACTTTTAGGACCACTATGTATACAGATGAAGACCTTAACCATGCTATAGATAAAGGAATTTTTACTGCTTCGTCCGTTGAGGAGTTTCGGCGTGAGCAAGTGTTATCAAAACAAGTGACGATTGCGGATGAAGAAAATTTTCGTTTAATTGGCGGTTTTAACGATATTTTCATTGTTATTGCTTGTGCGTTGCTATTGTTCTCATCATTGTGGGTGGTTAAATCCATAGACCCTCGATTAGGTTTAGCGACGTTTGCTGGATTATCATGGGCACTTGCTGAGTTTTTTGTACTGAAAAGAAAAATGGCATTTCCCGCGATTATGTTATTACTCGCCTTTATTGGTGGTGTGTTTAAGTTATCAATGGAAGTATTTTCATCGCTTGATGAGCAAGCTATTATTGCTGCGACTGGTGTATCGGTTATTGCCGCTTTCTGTCACTGGCGTCGCTTCAATGTGCCAGTTACGATTGCAGCGGGTACTGCTGCAATGATCGGCTTTATCGTGTCTTCATTCATATCAACATTTACGACGCCTGAAACGATCAATGTATTAACAGATTGGATACTGGTAGTGATATTTTCCTGTGGTATTTTGACTTTCTTGTTTGCTATGTATTGGGATTCTTCCGATCGTGAACGTGTTACTAACCGTACTGATACGGCATTCTGGTTACATTTATTATCAGCACCTTTGATTATTCACCCGGTATTTTTAAGTGTGGGAATTCTAAACGGCGAGGAAAGCATTAGCAGTATCGTGATTATTATTGCGTTGTACTTATTGATGTCACTTGTTTCTATTATTATTGATCGCCGTGCCTTTATGGTGTCATCACTGATATATGTATTGTATGCATTATCAAGCTTAATGAGTATGTATGGTGACGTAGGTACTAATTTTGCCATTACTGGTGTTGCGATTGGTGCGGCATTATTACTGTTATCTGCATTATGGCATCCTGTACGTGGCATGATCGTAACGGTATTACCTAACGCGGTGAAACAATTAGTCCCTGATGCAAACTAGTTTTTAATTGCGTTCAGTTTTAGCTATGACGGTGAGTTAATGACTTAACTCACCGTATTTTAGTTATCGGTATCGATAATTAATGGTACAAAAACATACCCTGGATATTAGTGGTAATATTCAACCTCACCTTGCGCTATTTTTACTGCATTATAGGCACTATTTAGCCCTGTAATGAGCATGCAGAAACCTTGATCTAGATCAATAACGGCTAATTCGTAGCATTGACCTGCATATACAGGTAGAATGCCCCCTCAAAAAATTACAATAAAAGCAATAAGTGGGTTATTTCGCATGAGTAGAAAAATAGAATTATTGGCACCGGGTGGTGATGTAGAAGCGATTAAAGCGGCGATTGTAGCTGGTGCAAATGCTGTTTACTGTGGTTTGGATATGTTCAATGCCCGTAACCGTGCGTCCAATCTTTCATTTGATGAGCTAAATGGCGTATTACGACTTGCACACGAACACAGCTGTGAAGTCTTTTTAACCCTTAACGTCGTGATCTTAGAACACGAAGTTGTTAGCTTAGTACGTCTGCTTAATAAACTGGTTAACAGTGGTATTGATGGCATCATTGTGCAAGACTTAGGTGTTTTCAATATTGTTAAAAAGCATTTCCCAACGTTAGATATTCATGCTTCTACTCAGTTAACAACCCATAACGAAGGTCAGATCTTATTCTTACACAAAATTGGTGCCACGCGCGTCAATTTATCTCGTGAGCTAAACCTTGGTGAAATTAAGCAATTAACAACAGTCGCCCATGATCATGATGTACTCACTGAAGTATTCGTGCATGGCGCCTTATGTATCGCGTTCTCTGGGCAATGTTACTCAAGCTCAGTAAGTGTGGGTAACTCAGGTAACCGTGGTCGTTGTAGCCAAGCTTGCCGTGACGAATACGAAGTGACTGCAGAAGGTCACCGTTTCCCACTTAACTTAAAAGATAACTCGGCATACTTTGACTTACCTCAGCTGGTTGATGCGGGAGTTGATTCATTAAAAGTAGAAGGCCGTATTAAAGGCGCACACTATGTTTACACAGTCGTCGATACATGGCGTAAACAGATCAACAACTTTGTTGAATCAGGCAAGTTATTAGCTGACGATGGCAACTTGCATAAAGTATTTAACCGTAGCTTCACTAACTCATTCTTGCAGGGCGACCTAAACAAAAGAATGTTTACTGATAACCCACGTGATAACAGTGTTAATTACGCCGTTGAAAAAAGTGATGCAATCTCTGTTGTACAAATCCATGATGTAAAACAAGATCTTTATACGGATAAAAATGCATTAGGTGCAGAACTCGCAGAAAAGATTAAAGATCTAAGCATTGATAAAATCGGTCTTACATTAGTATTTACGGCGAAAGAAAATGGCCCATTAACAG
>Ga0209292_1005607_pt1 | contig 12741 bp, 13 predicted proteins | sample GOMGulsemesocosm_2_FD_184634 | JGI IMG/M metagenome (GOLD analysis project Ga0209292, IMG submission 184634) | Methane-oxidizing microbial communities from mesocosms in the Gulf of Mexico - GOM9C Gulf of Mexico (SPAdes) (version 2) | ecosystem: Environmental > Aquatic > Marine > Cold seeps...
TTTAAAACGCTTAACTGTGTTTATAAGGCTCTTAACTATGTTTGGCGTTTACTTGCCACTGCCGTCTGCTTTAGTTTATTTGGCGTGGGAGGGTTGATACTGACGCTGTTAGTATTTCCGCTGCAGAAATTATGTATCCGCGGTGAACAAGCACAAAAACGTGCTGCACGTAAAACCGTACATTATAGTTTCCGGTTTTTTATTGCCACTATGGCATTTACGCGGATCTTCGAGTTTGACCTGCGAGATCGGGCTGAACTGGCTCAGCGACAAGGGCAACTTATTCTTGCCAATCACCCGTCTTTGATTGATGTGGTGGTATTGCTTTCTATTATCCCAAATGCAGATTGTGTGGTGAAAGCGCATTTATTTAGCAATCCCTTTATTCGTGGGGTGATAAAAAATGCTGGTTATATCAGTAACGCAGATCCAGAAGCTTTGCTCGATGCGTGTAAATCATCATTAAAGCAGGGTAACAACCTGATCATATTCCCTGAAGGCACACGTACTGTACCGGGAAAAGAGCTGGTTTTTCAACGTGGCGCAGCCAATATAGCCTTACGTTGTCAGGCACCAATTACAACCGTATTAATTAATGTAACACCAAGTACATTAACAAAAGCAGAATCTTGGTATCAAATTCCAAGTGAAAAAGCTAAATTTATGCTGCAGTTAACACGCAATGTACCGTTGTTCTCTATCGCGACAGCAACACCAATGAGTAAACAAGTTCGTCATTATTGCCGTGAACTTGAAAGTTATTTTAAACAGGAATTACTGACCCATGAGTGAATTAAAAACAGAGCTAAAGCAGCTTATTATTGCTGAACTAGACCTTGAAGACATTGAAGTTGAAGATATTAATGATGCTGATGCATTATTTGTTGAAGGCTTAGGTTTAGACAGTATTGATGCGCTTGAATTAGGTCTGATCCTAAAGAAGCATTACAACATTAAAATCGATGCAAATTCGGAAGACATTAAACAACATTTTTCATCGATTAATGCACTAAGTGCATTTATTACGCAGACTCGTGCTACGGCTTAATTAAGGATTTTCCATGCAATCTAGAGAACACATCTACCAAACACTAGCCGATATCTTAGTTGAAGAGTTTGAAATCGAAGCAGACGATATTAGCCTAGAAGCTAATTTATATACTGACTTAGACTTAGACAGCATTGATGCAATTGATTTAGTGATTAAACTGCGTGATATTACTAACGAAAAAATTGAACCTGAAGTGTTCAAATTAGTACGTACAGTAGAAGACGTTGTTAACGAAATTGAAAAGCTAACGTCAGCGAAGTAATCGCTGCCTGTTTAGTTAATAACTACATTATATATGTTGAAAAAACTACTTACCGCGCTATTGGGGTTATGCTTATTGCTGTATCCCTTTGCTGTCTATTTAGGACTAAATTATGTTAGTCCTTTTTGGCTTGCGCTGGGTTTGTTAGCCTTATTGCTGTCACGTTTAGTGATGTTACGTGCTGTCTTGAATAAAATGCCGTGGTTGTTACCTGCTACAGGACTAGGTGGCTTGGCGATTATTACCTCGTTATTCACGGATTCTGATATTGGTTTCAAGTTATACCCGCTGATGGTTAACTTTGCCATGCTCGGGGTATTTGCCTATTCATATCTTAAACCACCCACAGTTATTGAAACATTCGCCCGGTTACAAGATCCTAACCTGCCCGAACATGCGGTTAATTACACCCGTAAAGTAACCTTAGTTTGGTGTGGTTTCTTCATCATTAATGCCAGTATTTCATTGTATACAGCCTTGTATAGCTCATTTAAAGTGTGGACTATTTATAACGGCTTCATTGCCTACATTTTGATTGGTAGTCTTTGTGCGGTTGAATTTATTATTCGTCTGTTTGTGCAACGTCAACATGCCAAAAATAACGAATTAACCAGTGCAGCTCCAACGACTGACGTATGTGTTGACGCACGTACTGACACTGCACAGAAGGAAGACTGAACAATGATAGGAGTGTCGCCAAGTCAGCGTGATATTTGTTTTTACCTTAACAAACAAGCCTACAGTTTTAACCAGTTTAATGCGGATATTAGCCACACTAGACAACTGATCCGCGAAACGGATGCGGCCAGTGTACTACTGTTTCATCAATCGAGTTACCAGTTTAGTGTTGGCTTTTTTGCCTTAGCACTGGAAGGTCGTCACATTGTTATGCCACCGAATGCACAGCAGCAAACGCTCATGCATATTGCGCCACAATGTCAGGCCACGCTCGGTGATATCAAGGTTGATGGGCTAAATGCGATTGATGCTGTATTAATTGATACGCCTTTAATTAACAGTAATGGTGTTATAGCTACACAAATTGAGTCATTACAAGATAGAGCAGATCTGTTTAAGCCATTAGACTGTCAGATTACCTTCTTCACCTCAGGTTCGACCGGGCAGCATAAGCCGATTGTGAAATGCTTTAGTCAGCTTAATTGCGAAGTTGATGTATTGATTAAAACCTTTACTGCGCGTATAGAAGCCTCACAGTTATTATTAAGCACGGTTTCCCATCAGCATATCTATGGTTTGTTATTTAAACTCTTGTTACCGTTGAAAACTGGCTTAGCAATTGTCAATGATACCTTTGAATACCCAGAACATATTAGTCAGCTTTTAGCTGAAGATGCGAGTAAAAATGCATTATTGATCTCCAGTCCTGCACATCTAAAACGCTTGAGTTTAGACAACGTTTTGATGACTAACAAAGCGCAATTACAAGCTGTGTTTAGTTCGGGCGGGCCGCTACCTTTTGCTATCGCACAGGTGTTATTTAGCCAATTATTACAAGCTCCAATCGAAGTTTTTGGTAGTACCGAAACCGGTGGTATAGCCTGGCGACAGTGTCAACAATCAAGCCCGAGTGCGTGGCAGGTTTTTCCCGATATTAGCTATAGCGTGCAGGCTGAAACTGGGCAGCTGGTATTAACATCACCCTACATTAATGATGTGAATTACGTCACTGAAGATCGCGTTCTGCGTATTGATGAACAACATTTTGAAATGTTAGGCCGCGCTGATCGTACAGTGAAACATGAAGAAAAACGCATTAACCTCGACCATATGGAACGCTGTTTACAGCAACATGTGCTGGTTAATGAGGTGCGTATTATCGTACTTGATGGCATTAAAAAGCAAGTGTTAGCAACAGTGATTGAATTGACCGCAGAAGGGCAAACATTACTGAACGAACAAAGTAAAAAATCATTGAATGATAGCTTTAAACAGCATTTACTCGGTGAGTTTGAACGTATCTGTTTACCTAAGAAATGGCGTTACCCAGCACAAATGCCATTTAATTCTCAAGGTAAATTAGTGATTAAAGAATTGGAGAAATTGTTTGACTGAATTAGTGAAAGTGGATGCAAAGATACTGAGTAAAACGCTAAGCGATGAAAGCGCAGTATTAACCTTGCATATCCCGACTGATCTAGATTACTTTAAGGGTCATTTCGATCAAGCGCCAATTTTAGCGGGTGTAGTGCAGTTGCATTGGGCAGTTGAGTTCGCACAGCAATATTTAGACATTAGCGCAGCTGATGTGATGGATATTCAAGTGCTGAAGTTTCAGGAAATGATCTTACCGGGTCAGAACGTGGTGCTTACGCTCACTAAAAAATCAACTGAAAAAGTATTGTTCAGTTATCAATCCTGTGAGCAATTAAGTGTGCCAAACGGTGATGTTAAATCCCATTCTTCTGGTCGACTTATTTTTGCAGAAACCGTTGCGGCACTTAATTCGGCAGGTGAAGTGTGAGTTATTGCATTGTAATTCCTAATTATAATCACACCTTAGTGATTGATAAGCTGCTTGCGTCTTTAGCTGACTACAAGTTACCCGTGATCATGGTTAATGATGGCAGCGACGCTGACAGTAGCGCATTTATGCAGGCATTGGCGGATAAGTACAGTTATGTCACGCTAGTTTGTCATTCCGATAATCAGGGCAAAGGCGCTGCGGTGCAAACTGGTTTAAAACACGCGGATAGCTTGGGTTTTACTCACGCTATTCAAGTAGATGCCGATGGCCAACATGATATTACTGATATTAATAAGCTGGTGGAATTATCACAGGCCAAACCAAAACAGTTAGTCAGTGGTCAGCCTATTTATAACGAATCGGTACCGAAACACCGTTATTACGCGCGTTATTTAACCCATGTTTGGGTATGGATTGAAACGTTATCATTTGATATTAAAGATACCATGTGTGGTTTTCGGGTATACCCACTTGCTGAGACGTTAGGCCTGTTGGCTAAAAATAACAATATCGGTCAATACATGGCGTTTGATACCGAGATCATGGTGCGTTTATATTGGGATGGTGTAGAAACGACATTCTTAGCAACCAAGGTTAACTACCCTGAAAATGGCGTATCGCATTTCCGCTTATGGGAAGATAACGTGGCTATTTCGTGGATGCATACGCGTTTAGTGTTTGGCATGTTAAAACGTTTACCGCAGTTATTATTGCGTAAATTTAGCACTGATTAAGGGCGTAATAACAATATGACAACCACAGTTCACTGGTCAAAAATGCAAGAGCGCGGCACCTATCTTGGTATGAAAACACTGCTGCTTTGCTACCGTATTCTAGGCCGGACGGGTTTATCAATTATTCTTTATCCTGTGATTGTGTATTTGTATTTCACCGGTGGAGAAAGTAAAAAAGCTTCGTTAAATTACCTTGGCAAAATCGCTAAGCGTCAAGACTGGCCGAAACAACCGGGTCATCGTGAAGGTATTAGGCATTTCTATACTTTTGCCCAAGGTGCATTTGATAAGATAGATGCTTGGACGGGTAAGATCACCATGGACCAAGTGGATTATGACTACAGCGATAAATTTAGACACTTATTAGAAACAGACCAAGGCGCGGTATTTATTGGTTCGCACTTAGGCAACTTGGAAGTATGTCGCACGCTCAGTGTTGGTAAGTATAAAACCCGTATTAATGTATTGGTATTTACTCATCATGCCGTTGAATTTAATAAAATAATGCAGAAGATTAACCCCAATGTGAACGTTAACTTTATACAAGTAAAAGACGTCGGTGTTGATCTGGCTATTTTATTAAAACAGCGTGTTGAGGCGGGTGAAAAGGTAGTTATTGTTGGTGATAGAACCAGCACCACGACCCCTGGACGTGTTGTTTATGCCGATTTTTTAGGTCAGCAAGCGCCGTTTTCACAAGGACCATTTATTCTCGCTTCTTTGCTGGAATGTCCTGTGTATTATCTGTTTTGTTTAAAAGACGGTGATAAATATCGCCTTATTTTCGAGCATGTATCAGATAAGTTGAAGTTTGCACGCAAAACCAGACAAGCCGAGATTGGCGAGTTAATTAATCAATATGCACAAAGGTTAGAACACTTTTGTTTGCAGTACCCGTATCAATGGTTTAACTTTTTTGATTTTTGGCAAGAAGACCATAAAGTAGAACGTAAGAAATAGTTTGGAGAAGTCAGTGGCTACCACTAAAGCAACAATTAAGTTTGGCGAATCACGATTAACGATTGAAGATATCGTCGCAATTGCGAAACAAGAAAAGCATGTCAGTATCAGTGATGCACCAGAATTAACTAATAAGATTGATTCAGCGCTAGCGTTCTTAGACAGTTTGTTAAAAGAAGACGGGGTTATTTACGGTGTAACAACTGGTTATGGTGACTCTGTAACTGTAAAAGTGCCACTGAATTTAGTTCATGAATTACCATTACATCTTACTCGCTTCCATGGTTGTGGTTTAGGACAGCTGTTTAGCACGGTTGAAGGTCGCGCCATTTTGGCAACCCGTCTCAACTCTTTAGCGCAAGGCTATTCAGGCGTAAGCTGGGAAATGCTGCATTTACTAGCCGCATACTTAGAACACGATATTATTCCTGCTATCCCACAAGAAGGCTCAGTAGGCGCAAGTGGCGACTTAACGCCATTATCTTATGTTGCTGGCGCATTAGTTGGCGAACGTGATGTGTATTATAAAGACCAGATCCGCAACAGTGGCGAAGTCATGGCTGAACTGGGTCTAACGCCATTAGTGCTACGACCTAAAGAAGGTCTAGCTATCATGAATGGCACTGCGGTAATGACGGCCGTAGCTTGTTTAGCTTTTGATCGTGCGGATTATTTAACTAAACTTGCAGCGCGTATTACTGCCATGGCGAGTTTATCTATTCAAGGCAATAGCCATCATTTTGATGAGATCTTATTCTCGGTAAAACCACACCCTGGTCAGCAGCAGGTTGCAAGTTGGATCCGTAATGATTTAAATCATGCAGAACATCCACGTAATGCAGACCGTTTACAAGATCGTTATTCGATTCGTTGTGCGCCGCACGTTATCGGGGTATTACAAGATTCATTACCTTGGTTCCGTCAAATGATTGAGAACGAGCTGAACTCTGCTAACGATAACCCGATCATTGATGGTCAAGGTGAGCACGTATTACACGGTGGTCATTTTTACGGTGGTCATATCGCAATGGCGATGGATAGCATGAAAACTGCAGTGGCTAACCTAGCCGATCTTGCTGATCGTCAGTTAGCGTCTCTGGTTGATACCAAATACAATAACGGCTTACCATCAAATTTATCTATGAGTGATGAATCGCGCCGTTATATTAACCACGGTTTTAAAGCCATGCAGATTGGCGCGTCAGCGTACACAGCTGAAGCATTAAAACAAACAATGCCTGCAAGTGTGTTTTCACGCTCGACTGAATGTCATAACCAAGACAAAGTAAGCATGGGTACAATTGCATCACGTGATGCAATGCGTGTTTTACAGCTAACAGAACAAGTATTAGCGACGACATTATTGGCGACTGTACAAGGTCTGCGCATTCGAATTGAACGTAAAGAGTTAGATTTAGCAAGTTTACCTGTCGCTGTTCAAGCTATGTATAACGATATTTGCAGCTTCTTCGAACCGTTAGTAGAAGACCGACCAATGGAAAGTCTATTACGTTTTACAATTGATGCGATCCAAACCCAGCGTTGGGCGCTTTACCAATAATTAATGTAAAGCTATGAGCAAGGTAATAAATAAATGAGCAAAAATAGTCTGTTATCCGAATCCGTTATTATTGATGTACCGTTTCATGATTGTGATCCGATGAATGTTGTCTGGCACGGTAACTATGCGCGTTACTTTGAAGTCGCTCGTAGCGCACTATTACGTAAAATGAATTACGATTATGAGGATATGAGTAAATCAGGTTATGTGTGGCCGATTGTTGATATGCGCGTGAAGTATATTGGCTCTGCACGTTATGCCCAGAAGATCAAAGTGGATGCACATTTAGTTGAAGTTGAATCGCGTTTAAAAATGGAATACCTGATCACTTGTTTAGAATCGGGTAAGAAATTAACCAAAGCATCGACGATTCAACTAGCTGTAGATTTAGAAACTGAAGAGCTACAGTTTGTGACACCTGCAATCGTGACTGAGAAGTTACACGGTGAATTGAATGGCTAGTCGTATGGGAAGTTGGTTACGACTACTGTTGTTAATGTCATTGGCTGGCAACGTGTTTGCTGGCGACTTAAACTCGGGTCAAGTTAAAAATTCGTCAGCTCCGTTAACGTTATTATCGCAGTTTAAGCCGTTGACGGTTGCCAGTGGCACGTTTGTGCAAAACAAGTATTTCACAGTATTGAAAAATCCAGTGACGTCTACGGGTGAACTGTATTTAGATCAAGCCTTGGGGTTTGTTTGGCATACCAGCAAACCGATTTCCTCGACTATGATACTTAAAGACGATGGGTTATTTTCCATTGATCATCGTCAGCAACAGAAGCAGATCAATAATGCCACGCCCATTGCAACCGTGCTTATGAGTGCTTTGTCTGGGGATCTTGCTGCGCTCGAAAGTCAATTTAGCTTAGCCGTAGCATTATCCACAAAAGCATCATTAACAAAAACAGTACCTTCAAGCCAAACCTGTATTGAGTTAACGCCAAAAGATGCGACGATTGCCAAAGTGATGCGAGTGATTGAGTTATGCGGGAATGATACCGTCGATCATTTAGTATTATATGAAACCTCTGGTAACCGAACCGAGATTGAACTTAGTTTGACTGCGGTTGATGAACTGCCAAAGGCGATTCGTGAGCAACTCTAATTTTAGCGGCTGTAATAATAACAGCCACAGTGGTAAACATAACTGTGATCGCAACAAGAACGGACTTAAATGTTACTTGCTGCAATTGGCAGTGGTATTGCTATTAGCTGGCTACCAACTCGGCTGGGGTCAATGGCAAATTGAGACCAATATTCTGTCTTTATTACCAACCGACAGTCAAGCACAAGCGAGTCAACAGCAAAGTATAAACCAAGCTAAGTCAGCGTTATTCCAACAAGCCAATCAGCGGGTATTGGTGGCGATTTCTGGTAAACAGGCAATACCAGCTTATACACAATTAGCCAAAACGATCACTGCATTTGATGGCATTGAAAACGAATCCATGACAGTCCCTGATATCAGTGACGTGATTGCATTTTACCAACCTTATCGTGATAGTGTCATGACTGATGACTATCAAGCTTTGCTAGCAGATCCTCAAGCGATTAATAATTTTGTGTTAGGTAAACTGACGCAAGTAAGCGATCCGTTCGTTAGCGGTAGTTTAGCTATGTCCCCACGACTAAATTTGGCCGATTTCTTAGCGACAGGTTTAACCCAGTTACAATCGTTTGAAACTGAACAGGGTATTATTGTCGTCAATAAAAATGAGTTAAAGCATTACATCATGCCGATTAAGGTCGATGTTGATGGCTTCTCAGTGAAGCAAACTCAAGCCTTTTCGCAGCAGTTACAAGCAGAGTTTCAACGATTGACAGCCAAGTTTGATGTGGATGTGCTTTACAGTGGGGTGTTATTCCATACTGCAGAATCTAGTCAGCAAGCCGAATATGAAATGTCGACCTTTGGTGTGATCTCATTATTGGCTGTGTTATTGATGATTTTAGCGGTATTTCGCAGTGCTAAACCTGTGAACTTAGCGCTATTGGTATTAACCATCTCAGTTGTTTATGGGTTAACGGCCGTTGTCACTTTATTCAATCAATTGCATTTACTCACTTTAGTCTTTGCTGTGACCTTAATTGGAATTGTGATTGATTACTGTTTTCATGCCTTTGTGAGCTTGAATACTCGCGGCGGGATTAAATCGATTCGCACCGCCTTGTGTTTAGGGTTTATTACGACGGCACTGGGTTATGCCGCACTTATCATGTCGCCATTATCCTTACTCAGCCAAGTTGCGGTATTCATGATCTTTGGTTTGTTCGGTGCACTGTTAACTGTGCTGCTATTACTGCCTTATTTCAATCTAAATGGCAAAATCAACGTAACGCCAAGTGTTTGGACATTAACAGATAAGCTAAATACCTGGTTAACTGGCCTGCGTCAGCAACGCCGTATTGTCTTTGCAATATTGAGTTTAGGATTAGTCAGCGCGATCGTCATCGATGACATAAATTTTAATGACGATATTCGGTTACTCAATTCCAGCCCCGCGTTTTTGATTGATAACGAGATCAAGATGGCTAAGCTAATGGGTTACCAGCACAGTCAACGTATTGTAATTACAGCTGATGACAGTGAAACCCTATTGCAGCGTCAAGAGGTGCTATTAGCTCGATTAGAGAAAGTAGCTCGATTACAACAGTCAGAGCTGCAAGGTTTAACAGTGAAGAGTATTGCCAGCTTATTACCGTCGGTTGCTAAGCAACAAGCAAATAACAAACTGCTTAAAGATGCAGAGCAACAACAAATTTTCCAACAGGGGCTGGCGATTTTAGGGTTAACAGATACGGTCGATGAATTTAAGCCGTTAACGTTAGATACGTTTAATTCTGGTCCATTGCAGGCTTTATCTGAAGTGTATATTTATCAATATCAAATTAATGATGACAATGAGAAGTATGCTTTATGGGTGGAAACCTCAGGAGCTGCATTAAATAGCGAATTACAGCAATGGATCGCAGTTCAACCTGACATGAGTATTGATAATAAACCAGCAGAAGTGTCTGCGGCGTTAAGCCATTATCGCCAAGCGTTATTATTACTGTTTGTTGGTGCGATTGTGGTGGTGACGATTGTACTGTGTTTACGATTTGGTTTAGTGCAAGGCTTGTTAGGTCTATTAAGTATTGTGGTCAGTGCGGGTGGTGCCTTGTTATTAACACAATTAAGCTTAGGTCATCTTAATATTTTCAACCTGCTAGCTGTATTACTTATTCTCGCGTTAGCCATTGATTATGTGATTTTTTACCAAGAGCACGGATTGCAGCGTAATACCGTTTTAGCGATAACCTTATCGGCTATTTCATCTGCGCTGGTATTTGGTGTGCTTGCTTTAAGTGTGACGCCTGCGGTAGAAAGTTTCGGCTTAACTGTTATGTTTGGGATTTTGTTAGTATTTCTATTAGCGCCATTAAGTGCAGCACAATTGGAACCACTAGGTACGACGCAAGCTGTGCCTGAGGGTTTAGGTAACGATTTGAATACCAACAGCATTGAGGTGGCAAAATGAAGTGGACCTGTTTACCGAAATTAGGTGTATTACGATTAAGCGCTGTGTTATTCACTGTGTTGTTATTAACTGGCTGCATTAGCATGCCACAAAGTCATTTAGTTACTATGGCACCTGGTCTCACCTTGCAACTTACTGCGCCGCCAGCAGCATTACAGATGCAGGCGAAAACGCAGTTAATTGAAGCGCAGTTTGATGGTGAAATACACAGTTTATTGGCACAAGTCGAATTTACCGAAGCACAAATTAAATTGGTGGCAATGACTCCATCTGGTATTCCGCTGTTTGATGTATTGTGGAGCGCGACAGATGAGGCTGTTATTAATCAATATGTGCCAGTACCGGGATTGGATATCAGCTATGTGATCGCGGATCTGCAGTGGGTTAACTGGCCGTTGGCGCAATTACAGTCAGCGACCAATGGTGCGTTTACAGAAGAATTTAAACATAGTGCAGGTCAAGCCGCAACGGATTGGACGCGCACGTTAACCCAAGATGGTCAGGTTATTTTGACTGTAGAAAAGTTCGATAATCGCTATACCCTTAAGCATTTACTGCGTGATTATCAAATAACAATAACAGAACTAAGTAAGGTGTCACTGTGAGTATCTGTCTAAAAGATTTTGGTGTGGTGTGTGCGCTAGGTGATTCAAAAGCATCTGTCGCGGCTGGATTACTACAAGGTTGTCGTGGTGGCTTAGTGCTTGATAGCGAGTTGCCAAACTCAGAACCTCAGTACGTGGGACGGGTGGCTGATTCACTACTTGATAAGACAACATTCGATAAAAAGCTGACCCGTAATGATAAGCTTAGCCAGCTGGCGTATTTACAAATTGCCGACACGCTTGCGCCCTTGATTACCGAGTTTGGTCAACAACGTATCGCAGTAGTGATAGGTACCAGTACCTCGGGTATTGAATACGGCGAACAGGCATTAAAACAAAAACTGGCGACTGGCGAATATCCAGATAATTACCACTACCGACAGCAAGAGATGGGTACAACAGCGCAGTTTATTGCCGACTTATGTCAAGCTAAAGGACCTGTATATAGCATTTCGACGGCTTGTTCATCGAGTGGTAAAGCGTTAGTGAGTGCACAAGCATTACTGGACGCAGACTTAGCTGATGTGGTTATTGCAGGCGGTGTTGATAGCTTAGCAAAGCTGACCGTTAATGGTTTTAAAGCACTGGCATCAACAGCGACTGCAATGAATAACCCATTTGCGGCAGACCGTGATGGTATTAATATTGGCGAAGCAGCGGCGTTATTTGTGATCACTAAAGAGCAGGGCGGCATTCAATTATTAGGTGCATCTGAAACCTCTGATGCGCATCATTTGTCGGCACCGCATCCAGAAGGTGAGGGCGCATTAAGGGCAATGCAAGCTGCATTGGCGGAAGCGCAGTTACAAGGCTCACAAATAGATTACGTCAACCTGCACGGTACAGGTACCCCAAAGAACGATGATATGGAAGCCAAAGCCATGTTTAACGCCTGTGGCAGTGAAGTGTTATGTGGTTCAACAAAAGGCATGACAGGGCACACATTAGGTGCTGCCGGTGCATTAGAAGCTGGTATTTGCTGGTTATTACTTAATGATCAATATAATCCAGAAAACAAAGTACCAGCCAATGTTAGCGATGGTAATATTGATAGTAGCCTTGCACCGATTAACTTAGCCGATTCAATGAACAGCACAGCTAAGAATAAGTTACAAACCTGCATGAGTAATTCATTTGCTTTTGGCGGTAACAATATCAGTTTAGTGATAGGAAAACAGTCGTGAACCAAGATACAGCAGTGAACGCATATCCGATAGCGGATGTATTACCCCATAGCGCACCGATGATCTTGCTAGATGAATTGGTAAGTTATGACGATGAAAGTGTCAGTTGCCGTGTGACTATAGCTCCGACAATTCCATTTTTTGATAACGCTAAGCAAGGCGTACCCAGTTATGTAGGCTGCGAGTATATGGCGCAAACTATTGCTGCTTATGGCGGTGCGCATACGCTGGACGACGCTGGTGAGGTTAAAATTGGCTTTCTACTCGGTTCACGTAAATACAAAGCTGAAGTTGGTGTGTTTAAGCTAGCACAGACTTTGTTGATCGAAGCTAAAAAACTAATTCAAGACGAATCAGGACTATGTGTTTTTGATT
>Ga0209292_1005610_pt1 | contig 12739 bp, 13 predicted proteins | sample GOMGulsemesocosm_2_FD_184634 | JGI IMG/M metagenome (GOLD analysis project Ga0209292, IMG submission 184634) | Methane-oxidizing microbial communities from mesocosms in the Gulf of Mexico - GOM9C Gulf of Mexico (SPAdes) (version 2) | ecosystem: Environmental > Aquatic > Marine > Cold seeps...
ATACTAAATAGGTATTACGGAGCAGTTGCATCAGTCATGATACTGCCGCTGCCCGTTTTTGCCATTTCAGCTAAATCTTTATCAACAAAGAAAAGTGCATGGCCGTCGTGGCCAACTAAGTTGATTTTATCTAAAACGCCTTTAAACAACGTCTCTTCTTCGTGTTGTTCGGCAACATACCATTGTAAGAAATTAAAAGTAGAGTAATCTTTATTGGTAAATGCTTGATGTGCCAAGCTGTTAATATGTTCAGTAATTTCACACTCGTGCTGATAGGTTTTTTCAAAAACGTCAGCTAATGATGCAAATTCATGTGGTGGCGCATCAATACTACCTAGAATGGGTAACGCACCGGTTTCACTGACATAAGTGAACAAACGGGTCATATGATCCATTTCTTCAAGTGCGTGTTTACGCATAAATTCAGCAGCACCTTCAAAGCCTTGTTCTCCACACCATGCACTCATTTGTAAATATAGATTTGATGAGTAGAATTCTAAATTAATTTGTTGGTTTAATTGTTTGACCATTTCAGGTTTTAACATGGTATATCCTCAAGTTTTTAATCGCTGCGAAGTGTGCCTTTTTAGCCCGTAAGATACAAGAACAAAATAAGAAAAATGCAATAAAAACAACGAACTATTAATGTTAATTGTTTTTATTTAGATTATCTTACAAGGCTTGTAAAATGACTTCTGCTTTGCTCACTTCAAATTCTTTATGCTTTTCAATATGTAGGCTTGAAACTATGCCGTCTTCAATAATCATTGCGTATCGTTGAGAACGTAGTCCGCCAAAACCAGCTGTTTGCATATCAAGCCCCAATATTTTGGTGTAACTGCCATCACCATCAGCAAGCATCAAAATATTTTCAGCATTTTGTGCCTCGCCCCATGCGTTCATGACAAAGGCATCATTTACGGATAAACAGATAATGGCATCGACACCTTTTGCTTTTAGTTCGTCGGCAGAAACGACATAACCTGGTAAATGTGCCGCTGAACAAGTGGGTGTGAATGCCCCTGGCACGGCAAACAAAACAACTTTTTTATTGGCAAAAAGTTGTTTTGTTTTATGAGTGATCATATTGCCATCTTTCAGTTGAGATAGTTCACCTGCTGGCATTGGGCTGTTTAGTTGAATCATGATTTACCTTACTGATAATCGTTAATGATTTAGAGGAAGTTTAGCGGCTTTGCATAAAAAACCTCGGTCATGTGCTGCACGTGCACAATCTTTACAAATATAACGAGGCCGATCAACTATGTGTGCTAATTCATGCATTTTTTGTTCAATTTCTTTTTTCTTCCATTTGCACAGTGTTTTTGCCATGAAATTTAACCATATAAACACGCTACCTATAGTTTAGAATATGGATATTGATTCTGCCTCACATCAAGTTACTTATACTCAAATTACCTGAAATCAGCATCTTCAAGTTGCCTGGGTATATGACAATTTCATTAAACTGTAGTCCATTGGTATAAGTCAAAATATTCCCTAGTGGTTTAGCTCATATATAGTGTGCACATCGATTTTGTCTAGAACTAAACTATGCGTTTAATCCTAATATCCTGCAATGAGTCATATTAAAATTGGAGGCGTTTGTAATAGCCTTCTACATAGCGAGTTTCAACGTTTGATTGATATCATTAACCTGACCGGCAACATCAATAGAAATTGTTTCAGCAAGTTCTTTTGATTGGGATACTTCCATATTTACATCATTCATAGCTTGTTCAAAGGCAATATAATGTTCACGTTGATTAGTAATATGCCCCAAAGTATTTTGAGCAACATGAGCCGAAACTTTAGCTTTTTCGACGACCTGTTCTGCATTATCTTTGAGTAAACGTGCAATATTTTGTTGTTTATTTGATGCTTGCTCAATAGCAACGATTGTGGACTCAATGCTTCTGCTGGCGTTTTGCAATTGGCTTAAACGTGCACCTATTTGTTGTAACGAGTCCTGGGTTTTCCCTGCAAGTTGACGAACCTCATCAGCGACAACTGAAAAACCGCGACCATGCGGACCCGCTCGAGCGGCTTCTATCGCAGCATTTAATGCCAATAAATTAGTTTGATCAGCAATAGCGCTAATGACATCAATAATCGTACTTACACTTTCGACTGAAAGCCTAAGCTCAGTAATGTCATTCTTGCCTGATTGTGCTGCCGTATTAGTGGTTTCACTGGCAAGCAATACTTGCGATACCTGTTCTTGGCTGTTGTTCATCGCCACTTGTGTACTTTTGGCATTATCAACGACTTGTTGTGAAAGCTCATTTACAATATCTGTAGCATCACCCAAAGTCTTCATAATTTTACGTACTGCTTGTACATGTTGATTCGCACTATTTGAGGTTTTATTTATATTATGAGCTTGATTTTTCATGGTATGTAAAGCTTTAGAAACTAAGCCTAACTGTTGTGTTTTTTCTTTATCTTTGTCACGTAAATTTTTGACCATTTTATTGAAGCTTTCAGAAATTTCACCCAATTCTGTTTTAATATTTATCCCCGTGATATCGCTAACTTCACCGGTGCTGACCAACTGTACAAAACTGTTACGAAGCAATTGCAGTGGTTTAAGAATAACCCGACGTTGTAAATAATGATTAACTAACAGAAATACTATTAAATAAGTCACCAAGCAGATGATAATAATTCGAATTCTGCTATCGGTTGCCTGTTGTTGTTGAGTTATGAACGATTGACCATCTCGAATAATTTCTTGTAAATTATCTACCTGTGTTTTTAATAATAGCTCGCCTGTATGACGGCTTTTTTCGGCTTGCAAGGTAACGTTAAAATCTTGCTGGTAGCGTTTAATAATGGATAACAACTCATCACGTGTCTCCTCACTCAAATCTACGTCATCATCATCGTCAAAATCAAATTCATCGTTATCATCTGTACTTACTTCGTTAATTCCAAGCGATGGGAATTCTAATAAGCTTTTACCTGCAAACTGTAGTTCTTTTAAGGCAAGTGAAATACTATGGTTAGTATTATTTAGTATGGCTTTTTCTCTGGCGTCAATGAGTGACGTTAATGCTGTTGATATCTTCTGAGTTGCTTGCGTATAGATTAACTTTTGATTGACAGTTAATAGCAGACTTTGTTGGACAAAAATGGTTAATTGATGATTTAAAGCGTTTATACCTTGTTCGCTATTGCGCAAAAGTGCAAAGGGATCACCACTTAATTTTCCAATAGCTCGAAACTTTGTTGCTAGCAATTGTTTTAAATCTTCTACATTTGGGTTGATATTTACAGCAACAGTTCGAATGGATTCATTTTTTGTTTTTTCCAAAATTTTTATCAATGAGTGCTCTGCTGCCGTTAATAAGGTCACTTCACCTGTTTGCAGAAACTCGCTAATAATTTGATGAAATTCTACAGATACAAGTGACGTTAGTATTTGATAGTCGTCGTTTTGAGATCTGCTAGATTTATATGTCTCGGCAATCCAATACATGGCGACTAAAAGTGTCAGTGTAAAAGCGACAATAGCTATCGTTGATGATTTAAAAAAAGTTGAAACTCGCACGACTTCATCCAAAGAATAATTTGCGTGAATTCTCTCTTTGTTGTGTTACGAAAATATGACAATGATTTAAATGATATTAATATCTTGATGTTAACAGGGCTGGTCGAATAGCAATTGAAATAATTAATCGATTATTCTAAGACAATCTATATATCCAGAGCTTGTATGCGCTCAATCACGATAGCGAGCTATTTTTCAAGCGGGTGCCTTGTTATTGAACAAATTATCCTTGCTGAAAATTAGTCAATTACCTAATTCAATTGGTATAATATCAGTAGTGCACTAAAATTATGAGAGTCTCTTAATTTATCACTACATTACAAGACTAAATTAAAATGTAGATGTTTAAGTTGAATGTTCAAATGTTGAATAAATTCTACCTGAAAGATCATAGCAAAGGTTGACGGTTGTTATCATTTCTATAAACTTTCACTAAAATTAACATGGAGTTTTATTATGACCACATTAGCCGCCAACACGGGCACGAAAGATGAAGTTATTCAGTGGGTAACATTTCAGTTGAGTGATGAAACCTATGGAATTCGTGTACTTAAAGTGCAGGAAGTACAACGATATAGTGAGGTATCTCCGATACCAGGAGCACCCAGTTATGTGCTAGGAATTATAAATTTACGAGGTAGTGTCATTAGTGTTCTCAACACTCGTGAAAAATTTGGTTTACCTGATATTGAAACAACGGACGATACCCGCATTGTGATTTTAGAATCAGGTAAGCAAGTCATTGGCATCTTGGTTGATTGTGTTGCTGAAGTCGTAAGCCTTGCAGCTAGTGACATAGATGATGCTCCTAATGTGGGTAATGATGATTCTGCGAAATTTATTGATGGCGTATCTAATAAAAATGGTGAGTTGGTTATTTTATTGGATTCAGACAAAATTTTAAGTGAAGAAGAATGGCAGGATGTTGCTAACCTCTAAATATATCCCCGTGCTATTTCAAAATGCGAGTATCAGTTGAAATCCCGTATTTTTAACTAATACGGGTATAGGAGCTAGTGTTTATTGATGCTTGGGAATTGCCTGATTAACATAAACGTCAAAACGATTTTTTTTCATTTTTATACTGGTTGAAGGTTTTTGATTGTTGAGTGGCGGCGCATAACTAGGTCGTTTGACCACAACGCGATATTTTGCCAACGCTAAAGCGGGTGCAAGTAATGCATCGGCATCAAGATCCTCTCCCACTAATGTCTGAAAAATTCTCATTTCTTTTTTTATGGCTGCTGACTTTTCTCGATGTGGATACATGGGATCTAAATAAATGATATCGGGTTGTTGTGCTAGGTTCATGTTATTAATTGAAGAGGCTTGTACAATTTCCATTCGTTGCGTGATTTCATTGACATCAACATTTAAATTACCACGTAGTAAGCCATCTTCTAGCAAAGCAGCAACTATCGGCATACGCTCCATCATTGTAACAGTGCAGCCCAACGTAGCTAAAACAAAAGCGTCTCGTCCAAGCCCTGCAGTGGCATCCAATACATGTGGTGTAAAACCATGTTTTAAACCAACGGCTTTTGCAATATCTTGACCTCGACCGCCTCCATATTTACGACGATGAGCCACAGCACCATCAACAAAATCGACCTTAATTGCTCCTAACTTAGGTTCATCTAGTTTACATAGTTCTAAATGCTGAAAGTTAACTTGTAGTAAAAATTCAAGATTTGGAAAATTAATTTTTGCGGCAGCGTCACCGATATAAGCTATTTGCCATTTATCGGCAATCTTCTTAGCGAGATCTGCATCGGTTTTGTCGACATAAGCAATGGCAATATTTTCCATGTTATGCATTTTCTGTTTGTTCAACATGGATATGATTGTCACCTGTAGCATAGGCAACTAAGCGGCTTAATTGTGTAAGTGATAAATCACACTCATCTTGCCACTGATTAAAACTATTTTGAATAGCATTTAAACTGGATTTCGTTTGAATTCCACCTGAAATAATATCATGAGCACGAAAATAAGCTTCAATGTCTCGGGTTACTAAAAAAGTATCTTTGCCTAATGCGCGTAATGAGTATGGGCCAGTATTGCCACCCAGTCGTTGACCGTGTTTTTTTAAATAGGCCCATAAACCAATAATATTATTACTTGGCCAATTTCCCAAAAATTCAGCAAATGAGTGCCCATTTTGTTGTTCTTCAAAGATCATTTGTGCGTTGGCTTTAATGGTTTTTACCTTATTAAAGTTACGAATTATTTTAGGATCTGCAGCTTTTCGTTCCATCATTTCTTCAGGCATCATCAGTATTTTTTCAATATCAAAATCAAAAAAGCTGTCTTCAAAATTTTCCCATTTATTTTCAACCACACGCCATACAAATCCAGACTGAAATACCTTTTTAGTAAATGCTGACAAAATACGATCATCACCAAGTTGCTTTAAAGGCGTAGTGTCGCCGTAATAACGATTATCGTTTAATAATACGTTTAAATTTTGTACTCCACCTTTACGTTCGGCTGCTCGATGGTATAACGTTTGAAATGATTCCATGGGTTCTAAAAGCCTTCGGTAGATGTTTATTCTGTAATTTGTTGCATGATATCTTATCCAGCCAATTAATAAAGGCACAGCGTTAACAATGATCTTAATTTTATTTAAAGAGATGCGTGATTCTGGTGCTGTTCAGTTAATCAAATTAATATTTATACCCAAACCAGAACAGACTAAGGCTTATCTTAGAAGACAACATTTAAATCATTTGTTGCTGTTCCTTTGGTTCGTTATTTACATACATTTAATTCGTAGACTAATCATTCTTAGTCGAGTTAGGTCCATTATATTGTCGTATGTAATCGATTAATTGCGTAGAAAACCGAGATATGCACCATTCTTGCTCTCAGGATTATATTTCATCGACGGTTGATAATTTCTGTTCTAACTATTAGAATTATAATTAATTGAACGTTCAATTAACAATAATTTGAGAATTAAGTGCCAAAAATCGGAATGAAACCCCTGCGTAAACAGCAGTTGATAAATGCGACTTTGGAATCTGTTGCCTTATATGGATTACAAAATACTACGATTATTACTATTAGCAGGATAGCCGGTTTATCTTCTGGAATTATCAGCCATTATTTTTCGGGTAAAAAAGGTTTAATCGAAGCGACAGTTAAACACCTTTTAGAGCAGTTGAAAGAAGCGTTACTTGCACGTGTTGTTGATAAGAATCTTAGCGCTGAGCAGCGGCTAAAAATAGTTGTTGAAGCTAATTTTACCCAATTACAGCGTTCAATTCCGGCCACAAAAACTTGGCTTAGTTTTTGGGCGCAGTCAATGCATGACGCTGAATTAGCTAGGCTACAACATATCAACAGTAAACGTTTATACAGTAATCTGCTTTTTTCTTTTCGTCAGTTATTACCTCATGATTTAGCGATATTAGCCTCAAAACAGGCGGCAGCGATGATTGATGGCTTTTGGTTACGAAGTGCTTTAAGCCCTTGCCCAGAGGATGAATTTAAGCAGGCCGAACAATTATGTAAAAACTTTATAGACCATTTGATCAATCAGTACGGAGATATTACTTGTCATTAATACGTTATAAAAATTATGTCGACGGTGCTTATATTGACAATGCCAGTGGCGAAACATTTGATGTGCTTAACCCTGCTACGGGAAAGGTAATCTATCAAGTTGAACTTGCTGATGAAAAAATTAAAAACGAAGCAATAGTCAGTGCACAGCGCGGTTTTGCTATTTGGTCAGCAATGAGCGCTATAGCGCGTAGTCGAGTATTACTTAAAGCTGTGACTCTGTTACGTGAACGTAATGATGAACTAGCCGAAATCGAGGTGCTAGATACCGGTAAGCCATGGCAAGAAGCATCAGTTGTGGATGTATTGTCTGGTGCAGATTCTATCGAATTTTTTGCAGGACTAGCGCCTGGCATTGAAGGCAATCAACAATCCGTAGAGGGAGACTTTTATTACACCCGCCGCGAAGCTCTAGGTATTTGTGCAGGTATTGGTGCTTGGAACTATCCATTGCAAATCGCTTGTTGGAAAGCGGCTCCAGCACTAGCCTGTGGCAATGTTATGATTTTTAAACCCTCAGAGGAAACACCGTTGGGTGCATTGAAACTCGCCGAAATTTTTACTGAGGCCGGTATTCCTGATGGTGTATTTAATGTTGTACAAGGCGCAGGTGAAGTCGGAGCGTGGTTAACACATCATCCAGAGGTTGCCAAAGTTTCCTTTACTGGAGAGGTGGGTACAGGTAAAAAAGTAATGGCTGCCGCCGCCTGTTCACTCAAAGATGTCACGATGGAACTCGGTGGTAAATCGCCACTAATTATTTTTGATGATGCCGATATTGACAATGCTGTTTCTGCGGCGATGTTAGGTAATTTTTATACTCAAGGTGAAGTTTGTACTAATGGTACTCGTGTCTTTGTGCAACGCTCAGTTTATCCAATCTTTATTAAAAAATTGCTTCAGCGCACTCGTGAAAATATTATTGTCGGCGATCCAATGGATCCTAAAACCAATTTTGGCGCGCTCATTTCATTAAAACACCTCAAGCTTGTGCAGGAATATATCAATATAGGTATTAATGAAGGGGCAACCTTACTGCATGGCGGAACCTTACTTCATCCTGAAAATGCGCTTAATGGTTATTTTATAGCGCCTACGATTTTTACTGATTGCAGCGATAAAATGAGAATTTGTCGTGAAGAAATTTTTGGTCCTGTAATGAGTGTACTAATATTTGATGATGAAAACGAAGTGATTGATCGAGCTAATGCGACAGAGTTTGGTCTAGCTGCCGGTGTCTTTACTCAAGATATCAGTCGAGCTCATCGTGTTATTCATCAAATGCAAGCCGGTATTTGCTGGATAAATAGTTATGGTGCCTCACCAGCACAAATGCCTGTGGGTGGATATAAACAGTCAGGTATAGGTCGTGAAAATGGCCTAGCAACACTCAATCATTATACTCAGCTAAAAGCCGTGTATGTCGGTTTGCAACCACTTGAAAGTCCTTTTTAAGTGGTTAATTACCGTAAATGATATGCGTAGATTGATGTTTACAAAAGACCAAAATTAATAGATATGAGTGTTAAATGAAAAGCAAAAAATTTGATTACATTATTGTCGGTGCAGGCTCTGCAGGTTGTGTATTGGCTAATCGTCTGAGTGAAGATAGCCAAAATCAAGTGTTGTTACTTGAAACCGGTGGCAGTGACAAAAGTATATTCATTCAAATGCCTACAGCACTGTCTATTCCGATGAATACTAAAAAATACGCTTGGCAATTTGAAACTCAACCTGAGCCTTTCCTTGATAATCGCCGTATGCATTGTCCTCGCGGTAAGGTATTAGGTGGTTCTTCCTCAATTAACGGCATGGTTTATGTTCGTGGCCATGCCAAAGATTTTGATGAATGGCAGCAGCAGGGCGCGGAAAATTGGGATTATGCGCATTGTTTACCTTATTTCAAAAAAGCAGAAACATGGGCATTTACTGGTGATGATTACCGTGGAAAAAAAGGACCTCTTGGCGTAAATAACGGTAATCAAATGCAAAATCCACTCTATCAAGCGTTTGTTGATGCAGGTATTGAGGCCGGCTACGCTGAGACTAAGGATTATAATGGCGCCCAGCAGGAAGGTTTCGGACCAATGCACATGACCATTAAAAATGGCATACGCAGTTCTACGTCAAATGCTTATTTACGTCCAGCAATGACACGCGATAACTTAACCGTTATTACACATGCCTTGGTACATAAAGTTCTGTTAAACGGTAAAAAAGCAGAAGGTGTCCGCTACGAGCGTAAAGGCAAAGTGTTTGATGTTTTAGTTAATAAAGAAGTCATTTTATCTGCAGGTCCGGTTGGTTCTCCACATATCTTGCAACTTTCAGGTATAGGCCCTCGCGATGTTCTTAAAGAAGCTAATATTGAAATGCAGCATGAATTGCCTGGTGTAGGCGAAAATTTGCAAGATCATCTTGAATTTTATTTCCAGTTTAAGTGTAAACAAGCCATTTCACTTAATGGCAAGTTAGACTGGTGGAGTAAACTACTGATTGGTACTCGCTGGATATTGACTAAAAAGGGCTTAGGTTCAACCAATCATTTTGAGTCCTGTGGTTTTATTCGTTCCAAAGCCAATATTGAATGGCCTGACTTACAATACCATTTTCTACCTGCTGCTATGCGCTATGATGGTAAAGAAGCCTTTGCCGGTCACGGGTTTCAAGTACATATTGGCCACAATAAACCAAAAAGTCGTGGCGTTATCAAAGCAATGTCTGCGGATCCTAAGGCGCATCCACTTATTCGTTTTAACTATCTTGAAGATGAAGCTGACCGTGAAGGCTTTCGCGCTTGTGTACGTTTAACTCGAGAAATTATGCAGCAAAGTGCATTGGATGATTATCGAGGAGAAGAGATTCAACCTGGCGTCAATGTGCAAAGTGACGAAGAAATTGATGCCTTTGTACGCCAATTTGTAGAAAGTGCTTATCATCCATCATGTTCTTGTAAAATGGGAACGGATGAGCTGGCAGTTGTTGATCCACACACTCGAGTTCATGGTATTGCAGGATTGCGTGTTGTTGACTCTTCAATATTTCCGACCATACCCAATGGTAATTTGAATGCACCAACGATAATGGTCGCTGAGCGCGCCGCCGATCTAATACGAGGTCAGGAAATATTACCTCCATCCTCGGCTTCTGTAGGCCTTGCGGTTAATTGGCAGCAACAACAGCGTACAAAAAATATCACTAAAAAATAGATTTTATTGCGAGCATTCTTATCGATATTAAGTATATCAGGGTTGATTTTATCGTCATTGCGATACTTAATATTTGAAACACTTTAAGTGATAAGAATGCTAAAACTATCACGAAAAAGAGGAGTTATCTGTGTTTACAGCCGTTAAAATAATAATGAGGGAACAGTCATGACCACTTGGTTATCTGCAGGAATATTATTTACTTTTCTCGCCATCGTATTTGTTTTGTATCGTTGGGGAAATGTTCGTTGTATTGGTGTGACACCGGTAAAAACGTTTACCTTTATTGCTATTTTATTTACTTCTGGCCTCGATGTGGGGCTTATTATGTTCCCACTAACTGAATTTGCAGGATATGCGGATTTAGCGACCAGTCCCGAATATGCATTTACCAATCCTCTGGCAATTGAATTTGGCTATTGGGCGTTTCTTATTTGGGGTTTTTACTTTCTTACTTGCTTTTACTTCTGTGTTATTGAACCTCGTGTTCGTTTTTTTGAGCTGCCGTTGATTAAGTTGATTAATAACATTGTGATCATAGGTACTTGTGCATTTACGGCGTATTTATTGTTAACCAATTTACCTTGGTATATCCCCGAGCTGGGCGATGGTGAATCTATTATTGGTAGTTTCTATTTAATTGTATTCTTAGTGATTGCTGCTGCCGTGTACTCTAGTACTAACATACGATATGTACGCCTTCTAAGCTTGGCAACTAGCTGGTTATTTTTAGGGTTAATAGTCTTGATGTGGGGAGGTGCGTTTCTTTCTGAAAGCTCAGGCATAGGTGAGTTTGCAAATACCGTAGCACTGCTTGGTGGTTACTTTGGTAATATCCATGAATTTGTTTTGCCGCTAAATGATTATCATGAATTCTATCTTTATTGGTGGTTTGCTTGGAGCATTATGATTGGTCAGTTTACAGCGCGTTTTGTAGGTGGACTGCGTACATATCAAGTATTCGCGGCGATGTTGGTATTTCCGTCTATTCCAATCGCAATTTGGTTTACTGTTCTGTATTACTACAATGCTCATGGGCTTGAAACTGCGGGGTTTTATAATATTACGATGGCGATTGTTGGGGTTGTTTTTGTAATTAACTCTCTTGATTCATTGATCCGTTTATATACCGATAATTTGAATTTAAATGTCGCTCGTATTGGAAAAATAAAGTATTTCTTTGGCAATTTAATTGCTTTGAGCTTACTTACACTATTATTTAAATTGGATTTCTTACAAATTCAATGGGTTGGAGCCGTCGTTATTGGACTGTATTTCACTTGTTTCGGTTATATATTGTTGACTAAATTCAAAGTAGTCAGTGAAATTGAATGTTCACCCAAAGAAAATAAAATCGACTTTACTAAAATTGAACACGTTAACTAGTTCGACTTTAGATGCTAGTACACAATTAAATGGAAAATAAATAATGAATAAAACGATTATTGCGGTAGCAACAAGTTGCTTACTTACACTTTCAGCCGGCGCTAAGGCAGATATATCCTCAACAGTAAAATTAGCGTCTGACTATACGTTTAATGGGGTAAGTCAAACGAGCAATGATCCCGCACTGCAAGCCAGTTTAGATTATGCTGCGGATAGCGGTTTTTATACTGGAACTTGGGCTTCAAATGTTGATTTTGGTGGCGGTGATGATACAAACATTGAATGGGATATCTATGCGGGTCAATATTTCCAGCTTAATGATAAAGTTGGATTAGATGCTGGCATTGCCTATTATACTTACCATGGTGATTCCGTATCCGATAGCTACAACTATCCTGAAGCTTATGCAAAATTTGGTTATAGCTCGTCTATGGGTGATAGTGAATTAAATTTCTGGTATAGCTGGGATTATTTTGGTCAAGATGTAAGCCACTATATTGCTATGGTTGCTCATACCGTGGAAGTCGCTAAGGGTCATAATATTAAAGTAAGCTTTGACCGCTCAACTTCAACAGATAAAGAAAAGTGGGCATGGGGTAATAAAGATGCTTACAATCATTATCGCATTGCCTATATGACAAATTGGCAAGGCTTTGATATAGATCTTGCCGTTGAAGATACAAGTATGGATATGAGTATTGCTGATACTCGCGCCGTTTTATCAGTCTCTTATACATTTGGACTTTAATTCCGAACGGACGAGTATATTACTCTGTTTGTTATCAATTGGTATAAAGTTATAATAAAGAAGTGCTTACTGTAGAGCCCTTATATAGGGCTCTTTTATTTATTAGACTATTAGAGCAAGGTCAAATAATTAGTATGATTGTTATGAATATAGTCGACTTCTTATTTTTAGTGTAGTTGCACATGTTTTTGATATTGTGTAATAGTCATTGAGTAGAGTTTTATGGAAAAATACGAACAACTATTAGTATCGCTGCGACAAGTTATCCGAGCT
>Ga0209292_1005611_pt1 | contig 12736 bp, 9 predicted proteins | sample GOMGulsemesocosm_2_FD_184634 | JGI IMG/M metagenome (GOLD analysis project Ga0209292, IMG submission 184634) | Methane-oxidizing microbial communities from mesocosms in the Gulf of Mexico - GOM9C Gulf of Mexico (SPAdes) (version 2) | ecosystem: Environmental > Aquatic > Marine > Cold seeps...
ATGGTTATTGGTGATGGAGAAAAAATGCCAGCGGCATTTATTCAACCCAACTTTGAATTTATTGAAGAGTGGGCAAAGCTGCACAATGTAAATCTTGGTGATTCAAATGAGGAAATTATTAGCAACCAGCAATTAATTGAACGCATTCAAAAAGAAGTTTCAGAGCACAACACAAAGTTTGGTAAATGGGAACAAGTAAAACGTTTTGAATTGACCCCTGATGTTTGGAGTATCGAGGAAGGACACCTTACCCCTACCATGAAAATGAAAAGAAAAATCATAAAAGAAAAATACATGACTTTATATAATAAGATTTACGAAAAGAATTAAGTCCTTATAATTTTCTTAAAAGTGTTAAATAAAAAAACTCCTAAATCAGGAGTTTTTTTATTTAACACTTAATTATTATGCACGCATAATATATTTTATTATATTTGGTAAAATATTTATACCCCTAATATACAAATAAATGACAGAAAAAACTATAGATCATGTTTTAAGAGCAACATGGCAGGCAGTTTCTAAACTATATAATGAGGAGGCCGGAAAGTACGGTGCTACAATGGCAATAGCTTTTACACTATTGAACATTGATAGAGAAGGAACAGCTTCTACTGCTTTAGGTCCAAAAATGGGTATGGAGGCTACTAGTCTTTCACGTACCTTAAAAAACATGGAAGAAAAAGGTTTGATCACTCGGAAAAGAAACCCAAAAGACGGAAGGAGTGTCTTGATATTTATAACAAAGCTTGGTAAAGAAATGAGGGATATTTCAAGAGAGAAAGTCATTACTTTTAATACCGAAATATACAATACTTTAGGTCCTGAAAAAATTGCTCATTTTCACGAAGTATCAGAAACTATAGTAGACTTAATACAACAACGAAAAATATTTAATAAAAATTAAAGGAAATAAAATGCAAAGACTCATAAAAAAAGTTGCCGTAATTGGATCAGGAATAATGGGAAGTGGTATTGCTTGTCATTTTGCCAATATTGGTGTTGAAGTTTTATTGCTTGACATTGTTCCAAGAGAACTTACTGAAAAAGAAAAAGCCCAAGGGTTAACTTTAGAAAATAAAGCGGTTCGTAACAGATTAGTAAACGATTCTTTAAAAGCTGCTTTAAAGTCAAAGCCCGCTCCTATTTATCATCAAAAATTCGCCAGTAGGATTATTACGGGTAATATTGAAGATGATATTGCTCAAATAGCAAATGCAGATTGGGTTATTGAAGTTGTTGTTGAGCGTTTGGATATTAAGAAAATGGTTTTCGAGAATATTGAAAAATATCGAAAACCTGGAACCTTAATTACATCAAACACTTCAGGGATACCTATTAAATTTATGAGCGAAGGAAGAAGTGATGACTTCCAGAAGCATTTCTGTGGAACACACTTCTTTAACCCTGCCAGATATTTAAAATTATTCGAAATAATCCCAGGACCTAAAACATCAAATGAAGTTTTAGATTTCTTAAATAGTTATGGAGAAAAATTCTTAGGAAAAACTTCAGTAGTTGCTAAAGATACTCCTGCGTTTATTGGTAACAGAGTTGGTATTTTCAGCATCATGAGTTTGTTCCATATGGTAAAAGATATGGATTTAACTATCGAAGAAGTTGATAAATTAAGTGGTCCGGTAATTGGCCGTCCTAAATCAGCAACCTTCAGAACTGTTGATGTTGTAGGATTAGATACTTTGGTGCATGTTGCCAATGGTATTTATGAAAACTGTCCTAATGACGAAAGTCATGAACTATTTAAACTTCCTTCATTCATTAATACAATGGTGGAAAACAAATGGCTTGGGAGTAAAACTAAACAAGGGTTTTATAAAAAAACTGTCGATGCTAATGGGAAGAAGGAAATTCTATCGTTAGACCTGAATACCTTAGAGTACAGAACTAAGAAAAGAGCAAAATTCGCTACGTTAGAGATGACTAAAACCATCGATAATGTGATTGATCGTTTTAAAGTTTTAGTTGCAGGAAAAGACAAAGCAGGTGAGTTTTATAGAAAAAGTTTCGCAGCATTATTCGCATATGTCTCTAACCGTATTCCAGAAATATCAGACGATTTATACAAAATAGATGATGCCATGAAAGCTGGTTTCGGATGGGAACACGGTCCTTTCCAAATTTGGGATGCTATTGGTGTAGAAAAAGGAATTGAAATAATGAAAGCGCAAGGGTTTGAACCTGCTGCCTGGGTTAATGAAATGTTAGTCTCAGGTAATAAAAGCTTTTACTCTGTTAAAAATGGAGCTACTTATTTTTACAATATACCTTCTAAAACTCAAGAAAAAATTCCTGGACAAGATGCTTTTATCATATTAGATAATATTAGAAAAACTACAGAAGTATTTAAAAATTCTGGAGTAGTTATTGAAGATATTGGTGATGGGATTTTAAATGTAGAATTTCAATCTAAAATGAATTCTATTGGAGGAGACGTATTAGCAGGAATAAATAAAGCAATTGATTTAGCAGAACAAAATTACCAAGGGTTGGTTATAGGTAATCAAGGACCTAATTTTTCAGTTGGTGCTAATATTGGTATGATTTTCATGTTGGCTGTAGAACAGGAATATGACGAAATGAATATGGCTATTAAGTATTTTCAAGATACCACTATGCGTTTACGTTACTCTGGTATCCCTACTGTCGTTGCTCCTCACGGAATGACCTTAGGTGGTGGATGTGAATTAGCTTTACATGCCGATAAAGTTGTGGCTGCAGCAGAATCTTACATGGGATTAGTAGAATTTGGTGTAGGTGTTATCCCAGGTGGAGGTGGTTCCAAAGAAATGGCTTTAAGGGCTTCAGATCTTTTCCAAAAAGGTGATGTAGAGCTGAATGTGTTACAAGAACACTTTTTAACTATAGGTATGGCTAAAGTCGCAACCTCAGCCTATGAAGCGTATGACTTAGGATTATTACAACAAGGAAAAGATGTGGTGGTAGTTAATAAAGATAGACAAATAGCTACTGCGAAAGCACATGCAGTATTAATGGCGGAATCAGGATATACACAACCTGTAAAACGTAAGAATGTAAAAGTATTGGGGAAACAAGCTTTAGGAATGTTTTTAGTAGGTACTGACTCGATGGAAGCAAGTAAATACATCTCTGCTCACGACAAAAAAATAGCAAATAAATTGGCTTATGTAATGGCTGGTGGTGATTTATCTGAACCTACTTACGTCTCTGAACAATATCTTTTAGATTTAGAAAGAGAAGCATTTATGTCCTTAACTACGGAAAGAAAAACTCTAGAAAGACTAGAGCAAATGTTAAAAAAGGGAAGACCATTAAGAAATTAATTTGGTATTTTAACTTAACAACATCTAAAGCAAAAACAATGAAAACAGCATATATAGTAAAAGCATATAGAACAGCAGTAGGTAAAGCACCTAAAGGAGTGTTCAGATTTAAAAGAACTGATGAATTGGCTGCTGAGACCATCCAATACATGATGAAAGAATTACCTAACCTTGACAAAAAACGTATTGACGATGTTATGGTAGGTAATGCAATGCCAGAAGGATCTCAGGGGTTAAACATGGCACGCTTAATTTCTTTAATGGGATTAGACATCGTTGATGTTCCTGGAGTAACTGTAAACAGGTTTTGCTCTTCTGGAGTAGAAACTATTGGTATGGCAACAGCAAAAATTCAAGCAGGTATGGCCGAATGTATTATTGCAGGAGGTGCAGAAAGCATGAGCTCAGTACCTATGACAGGATTTAAACCTGAATTAAATTATGATACCATTAATGCAGGCCATGAGGATTATTATTGGGGAATGGGAAATACTGCAGAAGCAGTTGCCAATCAATTCAATGTATCTCGTGAAGACCAAGATGAGTTTGCATTCAACTCACACATGAAAGCCTTAAAAGCACAAGCGGAAAATCGTTTTCAAGATCAAATAGTTCCAATTACTGTTGATCAAGTGTATGTAGATGAAAATGGAAAAAAAGCAACTAAGAGCTATACTGTTACTAAGGATGAAGGTCCTCGTAAAGGAACAAGTATAGCTGCTTTAAATAAATTACGTCCTGTGTTTGCTGCTAACGGAAGTGTTACTGCAGGAAACTCATCACAAATGAGTGATGGAGCTGCGTTCGTTTTAGTTATGAGTGAAGACATGGTAAAAGAATTGAATCTTGAACCAATTGCTAGAATGGTAAATTATGCCGCTGCAGGAGTTGAACCTCGTATTATGGGTATCGGACCAGTAGCTGCAATACCTAAAGTGTTAAAACAAGCAGGGTTAAAACAAGATGATATTTCATTGATAGAATTAAATGAAGCATTTGCCTCTCAATCATTGGCAGTAATGAGAGAATTGAATCTAAACCAAGACATCGTAAATGTTAATGGTGGAGCAATTGCACTAGGACACCCACTAGGATGTACTGGAGCAAAACTATCAGTACAATTATTTGATGAAATGAGAAAGCGCAATATGCAAGGACAGTATGGTATGGTAACTATGTGTGTAGGTACAGGACAAGGAGCTGCCGGAGTATTTGAATTCTTAAAATAATAAAACCGACCAAAAAAGCAAAAAATGGAAACACAAACAGAAACACAACAAATGGAAGCACAAAAAGATATATTAAGAGGTGGGCAATTTTTAGTTAAAGAAACAAATTGCGATGATATTTTTACTCCTGAAGATTTTACTGAGGAGCAAAAAATGATGAAGGAAGCTGTGATGGAGTTTAATGATCGTGAGATTATCCCTCATAGAGATCGTTTTGAAAAGAAAGATTATGCATTAACGGAAGAAGTAATGCGTAAAGCTGGTGAGCTCGGTTTTTTAGGTGTTTCTGTTCCTGAAGCTTTTGGAGGTTTAGGTATGGGGTTTGTTTCTACCATGTTAACATGTGATTATATTTCTAGTGGTACTGGTTCTTTTAGTACTGCTTTTGGAGCTCATACAGGTATTGGTACTATGCCAATTACATTGTACGGTACTGAAGCACAAAAACTAAAGTATGTGCCAAAATTAGCCTCTGGTGAATGGTTTGGTTCATACTGTTTAACAGAACCTGGTGCAGGATCTGATGCAAACTCAGGAAAAACTACTGCTACGTTATCTGAAGATGGGAAAAGCTATAAAATCAACGGGCAAAAAATGTGGATTTCTAACGCAGGTTTTTGTAACGTAATGATTGTTTTCGCTCGTATTGAAGACGATAAAAACATCACTGGTTTTATTGTTGAATACGACAAAGTCAACCCTAATGGAGTTTCCATGGGTGAAGAAGAGCATAAATTAGGAATTAGAGCATCTTCTACTCGTCAAGTATTTTTTAATGAAACCATGGTTCCTGTTGAAAATATGTTATCTGAAAGAGGTGATGGATTTAAAATTGCTATGAATGCGTTAAATGTTGGGCGTATTAAATTAGCAGCGGCTTGTTTAGATTCACAACGTAGAATTACTACCGGAGCAATTAACTATGCTAATGAGCGTAAGCAATTTAAAACACCTATTGCTGAATTTGGAGCTATCAAGTCTAAAATAGCAGAAATGACTACCAATGCTTATGTTGGTGAATCTGCTTCATATAGAGCTGCTAAAAATATTGAAGATAGAATTGCAATTCGTGAAACGGAAGGAAACTCACACCAAGAAGCAGAATTAAAAGGAGTAGAAGAGTATGCTATTGAATGTTCTATTTTAAAAGTTGCCGTTTCTGAAGATGTACAAAGTTGTGCTGATGAAGGAATTCAAATTTTTGGAGGTATGGGATTCTCTGAAGAAACTCCTATGGAAGCTGCTTGGAGAGATGCTCGTATTGCACGTATTTATGAAGGAACTAACGAAATTAACAGAATGCTATCTGTTGGGATGTTAGTCAAAAAAGCAATGAAAGGTCATGTTGACTTATTAGGGCCTGCAATGGCTGTTGCTGATGAATTAACAGGTATACCATCTTTTGATACACCAGATTATTCAGTATTGTTTGCTGAAGAAAAAGAAATCATCGCTAAATTGAAAAAAGTATTCTTAATGGTTGCTGGTTCAGCTATACAAAAATACGGTCCGGATTTAGAAAAACACCAACAGTTATTAAATGCTGCTTCTAATATTTTAATTGAAGTATATATGGCAGAGTCTGCTTTATTAAGAACTGAAAAGAATGCTAAAAGAGATGGGCAAGATTCTCAAAGTGTTCAAATAGCGATGACGCAATTGTATTTATACAATGCAGTAGATATCATTACTAAAAATGCTAAAGAAGGGATTGTTTCTTTTGCTGAAGGGGATGAACAACGTATGATGTTAATGGGACTTAAACGTTTCACTAAATATACAAATCAACCAAATGTGATTGCTTTAAGAAATATGATTGCTGATAAAGTTTCTGCAGAAAACAGGTACTGCTTTTAAGCAATAGTTTATTTATATGTAAAGGCTACTAGGAATTATTTCTAGTAGCCTTTTTTGTGAGCATAAAAAGTTCAATTCTTATCCTTATCTTTATAACTAAGCAGTTATGCCAAACACAATTTATTTGACATAAAACAGTAGCACTTATGGAAGAACAAGAAAACATTTTAAGAGGAGGACACTTTATTATAAAAGAAACAAATTGCGAAGACACCTTTACTCCAGAAGACTTTTCTGAGGAACAACTAATGATGCGCGATTCCGTTCTAGAGTTTGCTGAAAAAGAATTATGGCCTAACAAAGCTCGTTTTGAAACAAAAGATTATGCTTTTACAGTAGAATGTATGCATAAAGCGGCAGCACTCGGCTTACATGGCATTTCTGTTCCAGAAGCCTATGGAGGCTTAGGAATGGGCTTTATCTCCACCATATTAGTATGTGATTATATTTCCGGAACTAGTGGTTCTTTTAGCTCCGCTTTTGGTGCACATACGGGTATCGGCACTACACCCATTACACTATATGGTACTGAAGCACAAAAGAAAAAGTATGTCCCAAAATTAGCCTCAGGTGAATGGTTTGGATCCTATTGTTTAACAGAACCTGGAGCTGGATCTGATGCGAACTCTGGGAAAACAAAAGCTGTTTTGTCAGGCGATGGGAAACACTACCTAATTTCTGGACAAAAAATGTGGATTACCAATGCTGGTTTCTGTAGCTTAATGATTGTTTTTGCTCGAATTAAAGATGACAAAAACATTACTGGATTTATTGTAGAGCATGATAAAGAAAACCCTAATGGTATTACTTTAGGCGAAGAAGAACATAAATTAGGAATTCACTCCTCTTCTACTCGTCAGGTTTTCTTTAGTGAAACTAAAGTTCCAGTAGAAAATATGCTAGCAAAGCGTGGTGAAGGTTTTAAAATTGCCATGAATGCTTTAAATATTGGCCGTATTAAATTAGCGGCTGCATGTTTAGATGCGCAACGAAGAATAACCACCGAATCTATAAAATATGCTAATGAACGTATTCAGTTTAAAACACCTATAGCTAATTTTGGGGCTATAAAATATAAACTAGCAGAAATGGCAACTGCAACCTATGTTGACGAATCTGCTACCTATAGAGCAGGGAAAAATATTGAAGATAGGATTGCGATGCGTGAAGCAGCAGGAAACACGCATCAAGAAGCAGAACTTAAAGGTGTAGAGGAATATGCCATTGAGTGCTCTATTTTAAAAGTTAGAGCTTCTGAAGATCTCCAAAACTGTAGCGATCAAGGAATACAAATTTTTGGAGGTATGGGATTCTCTGCTGACACTCCTATGGAATCTGCTTGGAGAGATGCACGTATTACGCGTATTTATGAAGGTACTAATGAAATAAACAGAATGTTAGCTGTTGGTATGCTGGTTAAAAAAGCCATGAAAGGTCATGCTGATTTATTAGGCCCATCAATGGCTGTAGCTGATGAGTTAACAGGAATCCCTAGTTTTGAAACACCTGATTATTCAGCCGTACTTTCTGAAGAAAAAGCAATGATTGCTAAATTAAAAAAGGTATTTCTAATGGTTGTCGGAGGTGCTATTCAAAAATTCGGACCAAATTTAGAACAACACCAACAGTTGTTATTAGCGACATCAGATATTTTAATTGAAATCTATATGGCTGAAAGTACTATTTTAAGAACAGAAAAAAATGCAAAACGATTTGGTGAGGATACTCAAGAAATTCAAATAGCTATGGCACAATTAAATCTGTACGGGGCAGTCGATAAAATTATTTCTAAAGCCAAAGAAGGAATTGTTTCTTTTGCTGAAGGCGATGAACAACGAATGTTATTAATGGGACTTAAGCGCTTTACAAAATACACAAGCCAACCCAATGTTATTGCCTTAAGAATTAGAATTGCAGATACCTTAACTACAGAAAATAAATATTGTTTTTAAAAGCCATAAAAAAACCAATATTAAAAGCCTTCTAATCAAATAGATGGCTTTTTTTCCTTAACTTTATATATATCCCTAATTGAAGTTAGCCCCCAAAAGTTTTTTTAATCATATAGAATAATAAAAAAACTATGTTGTTTAACCTATTTGTATTTCTACTATTTTGCTATTTACTCCAGATTTGTTATGCCCAAACTTTAACTACAAAAAACAGCTATTTATTTATTATCAGTGCGGTAAATCATCCTAAGTTTACTTTTAAAACTCAACTAAGTAAGCTACAAAATTGCTTGATCAATAAAAACAATACTATATCCCCCCCAAATTCATGTATAACCCATAAAGTAGTGTAATTATGGGGGAATCTGTTAAAATATTAGTGGTTGAAGAAGATATGGTTATTGGAGCAAATATATCCTTACAGTTAACTAAGTTAGGTTACGAAACAAGCGGTATTGTACCCGGAGGAGAAGATGCATTACTACATGTCAAACAAAATCAACCCGATATTATTTTAATGGATATACAGTTAAAAGGAATCCTTGATGGCATAGAAACCGCCAAAGAAATGCAAAAAGACTTCAACATACCTATCATATACTTAACTACCAATACAAATGATGCGCTTTTTAATAAAGCTAAGGAAACAAAACCAGTAACTTTTATTACAAAACCTTTTAAGAAAACTGATTTAAAACATGCAATAGAACTAGCCACAACAAAAATTAAAACTAATGGCTCGGCTATCGCAACATCTACAAACATTGAGTCTACCCTTATACTTAATGACCGAATTTTTGTTAGAAATCATGAACGAATGGTCAAAATTTTCATCAAGGACATATTGTATTTCATTGCAGAAAGGAATTATACACGTATTTTTTCAAAAGATAAAGAACACTTACTTGTAATGACACTGAAGGATTTAGACAAAAAGCTGCCCATCGAGCATTTTTTACGAATCCATAGATCATATATCATAAACCTATCTCAAGTAGATGAAGTTGCAGGAACACACGTAGTTATTGCAAATAAAGCCATTCCTTTAAGCAAATCATTAAGAGGGAATTTATTGAATAGATTACAAACAATTTAAATGCTTTATTATTGGATACATATCATCTATATTTTTATTGTTGCAAAATTCTTTCCAAAAAAAATACCAATAGACACTACTTTTACCAGAAAAAGAACAGTTAACATTTTTGATTGTGAAGGGTTCAAGTATATGTCAAATACTAGATATATCTCTTATATGGATTTCATTAGATTAGAACTTACTTTCAAATCTAATTTATTTGATAATACCATTAAAAAAAGAATAACTCCAATATTGGGCTCCCAAAAAATAATTTATAAAAAACCATTAAAACTATGGGACACATTTACCATTACCTTAAAAAATGAAGGTTGGGACGATAAATGGGTGTATCATAGTCATGTCTTCAAAAAAGAGAATACCACATATGCTATTGGTTACACTAAAGTAGCCTTTTGGAAAAATAACGAAATACAAAACTTAAGAGCCATTATATCCGATTGTGGGATAAAAACTCCGCCAAAAATTCCAAGTGAAGCAATTAAAAATATTTTTAATAATGATTATAAACTGCTAAAATCAACCCACTTATACTAATTTATAATTTTCAAATCAACCAATCCTAAATAAACCCATAATGACTTGTATATTAGTCTTTTAATTATTATCTTTATATCATTAAGATGGGATAGTTGATTTTATCAAAAGGAATGTTTTTTGATAAAAGTAGTAAGAAGAATAAATGTTATCCCATGAACTTCGTGACTAATTAAAAAGGCTTTTGAGCTAATTGAGGTATCATTTTATTAAATCATATTTCAAGAAAAGTTAATTAGAATGCGAAAGTTAGAAAGCCGTATCAAAGATTATTTCGTTGATATGGCTTTTTTTTGTTGACTACAACTCACCTAAATAAACCCAATGTTCATTTTCACGGTTAAACTTAGAGTTTTCATGAATTACTGCCGCTACTCCATTCTCCTCAAAATAAGCTTTAAACTCAACTGTCCCTTCTGTATCACCCACTCCACCTTTAGCTGTATTTAATACTTCTAATCGCAACCATTTTACTGACTTAGTCCATTTTAATATTTCTTTCTTCTCTTTTATTGGGCATGTTGATGAATGATGACTTTTCATTAAATACTCAATATCTCCCACTACATACGCCGTATAGCGTGATCGCATTAACTGTCCTGCCGTAGTAACCAACTCAATATTTTTATGTGCTATTGCACAACAATCTTCATATAGTTTACCACTACCACAACTACAATCTTGCTTGTATAAATTACTCTTGGTAATCAACGCTTTTAAACGCTGCTTATTTAACGCCTTTGCTTCTCTTATTTTATTCTTTTTTTGATTCAATAACTTCGTATGTTTCGCTTTGTTATTTCCATTTTTAATTTTCCCTTGTTTTGACATAACGCAATGAATATTAGAAGTGAATTTTAATAATTAGCAAATTTAACATTTTTAAAAATAGCGACCATTCCTATATGAATTAAAGTACCTTTGCTGCTATGGATAATAGCAACAAAAATCAAAAGCAAATACTTCAGAAACTGGGAATTGAAAAATTAAACCCAATGCAAGAGGAAGCAAAACTTGCCATCTCTTCGTATACTGATGTAGTAATACTCTCCCCAACTGGGTCAGGAAAAACACTTTCTTTTTTGCTACCTATAATAAACGAATTAGACAAATCTTGTGCCGAAGTACAAGTATTAATCATAACTCCTTCCAGAGAACTTGCTATACAAATAGAGCAAGTTACTAAGGAATTAGGTAGTGGTTATAAAGCTAATGTAGTTTATGGAGGAAGACATTTTTCTAAAGATAAAATTGATTTAAAACACACTCCAGCGATACTAATCGGAACTCCAGGTAGAATTGCTGATCATATTAGACGAGAAACATTTTCTGTAGCACACATAAAAACAATTGTGTTAGATGAGTTTGACAAATCATTGGAAATTGGTTTCGAATCTGAAATGAGAGAAATCATTGATGGATTACCAAAAATTGACAAGCGCATATTAACCTCAGCAACTCAAGAAGTTTCAATACCCAGATTTGTTGGATTAACCAACCCACTTACCATAGATTATTTAGGTGAAGGCGTTGCTAAATTGGATATACAAACGATACTTTCTTCTTCAAAAGACAAAATGGAAGCATTAGTTACCCTTTTGAACCATTTAGGAAACAAACCTGGAATAATTTTTTGTAATTACAAGGATACCATTCAGCGGGTTAGTGATTTTTTAAATGATCATCAGATTGCTCATGGGTGCTTTTATGGAGGGTTAGAGCAAAAAGATAGAGAACGTGCCTTAATAAAATTTCGTAACGGAACCCATCAATTACTGCTAGCTACTGATTTAGCAGCTAGAGGAATTGATGTTGCAGAAATTAAATTTATCATACACTATCACTTGCCCTTAAAAGCTCAGGAATTTACGCATAGAAACGGTAGAACTGCTAGAATGAATAGTGAAGGTACAGCATATGTGTTACAATGGGAAAAAGAAGACGCTCCTGACTTTATTGAAGCTTTACATACGGACAGTTATATTGTAGACGAGCTAACACAATACAATCAACCAACTACTGATAAATGGGAAACGCTCTTTATTTCTGGGGGACGAAAAGATAAAATTTCGAAAGGTGATATTGCTGGTTTATTTTGTAAGCAAGGAAAGTTAACAAGAGATGAACTAGGCATTATCGAAATTAAGCCAGATTGTGCTTTTGTTGCAGTAAAAGCCTCCAAAACCAAACAAGTTATTTCACTAACAAATAACAGTAGGCTTAAAAAGAAAAAGGTTCGAATTTCTGTTATATAATTGATGAAAAAAAGTTATATTCGTGACACTAACACTTAAAATAATTTAAAAATGACAAAACAAATTACACTTACTTTAGCCTTAGTATTCGCAATGTTTTCATACGGGCAGAAGATGAAAGTACAAAAAGGAGATTTTTCTTTTATAAAAGGACAACAAGATATTAATGTTGAATTTGTCTATGACAACCTAACAATAAACAAAGATAAATTAACTGATGAAGAATATATTAAAGAAAAATCGACCAAACTAGAAGAAAAAACTCGAGGAAAAGGGAAAGCTTGGGCTAAAAAATGGGTTGCTAGTAGAGAGTTAGTTTTTGCTCCAAAATTTTTAGAATTGATTAACAAATATGTTAATAAAAAATCTAAAAAAAACTATTTTGCTGAAGAATTAACTGACGCAAAATATACATTATTAGTAGAAGCTGTATGGATATACCCTGGATATAATGTTGGAATAATGAAAAAAGGGGCCAAACTTA
>Ga0209292_1005616_pt1 | contig 12729 bp, 15 predicted proteins | sample GOMGulsemesocosm_2_FD_184634 | JGI IMG/M metagenome (GOLD analysis project Ga0209292, IMG submission 184634) | Methane-oxidizing microbial communities from mesocosms in the Gulf of Mexico - GOM9C Gulf of Mexico (SPAdes) (version 2) | ecosystem: Environmental > Aquatic > Marine > Cold seeps...
ATCGTCTCAACCATTCCCAACGCCGTCAGCGGATTAACAAACGACGAAGCCGCTGCATGAGGTGTCGTACCGTCGTGATGCACTATGCAGGCTTGCATTGGCACGCAGCAATACTGGGTGTAACTCGCCCCCGTCAACACCGCCACCGTTTTACCGATTAATGCCTGAGCTTGTTCGCTATCACCCACAGCAACCACCACACCCGCACCTTCGTTGCCGATCGGTAACGTTTGATCTAAGCGAGGTTTAATACGAGACAACATGCCTGGATACATGGGCGCGGTTAATGTTGTTTTATCATCGCTTAATGAAGCTTTAGACAAATTAGCAGGACCAAACATAGGCCACATGTCTGACGGGTTAATCGGTGATGCTTCCATCTTCACCACGATCTCGTGGGCTTTTGGCGCAGGAACATCGACTTCATTTAAACTGAGTTTTAGCTCACCGTCGGATGAGATGTGAGTGAATAGCTGCTTTGATTTGTTCATGTTTGCTGTGTTCCTTTTTTATTGGCCTGTCAGGTTGCGCTTCGAGTGCTAGGGATGTCGTATCGCTGCGCGCGAATTGTTTTTAATAATAGATTAAAAAATCACTAAAGAAGCACCTATACGAACGCAGAGTTTTTGACCTATTTATTCTATGTTTTATTAAATCCAATTCCCCATATTAAGTTCATTGTAAATCTAAAGAGAGCGTAATGAACTAGGCATGACTCATATTAGAAATCTTTTTCATATACTTAATATCATATTTAACCTTATCACCCTCAACTACTTCAATTACTTTTCTTTCCTCTAATGATTTTAGCAATTGAGATGAATCACCCTTTTTCAAGGTATTTATATGATTCTTTAGTGTCTTAATTTTTCTAGGGCGCTTATTACCGCTCATATTTTTCAAATTAATGATTAACTCTCTAAAACCTTCAACACATTCATCTATAGGCATAGAATCAACACTAACTTCGTAAGTAACGGCACCTGACTTCTCATAAATCGCACCATTAGAAATTAGCTTTTTAACTATCTCAGCTACATGATCTTTTTCTATCGTTTTTATATAGTTATTTAATGCTTGTATTTTCCTTGGTCGCTTATCACCTGACAATTTTTTTAATTCATCTAAAACATGATCAACCTTATCATTTAAGATATCCTCAGAAACTCTTTCTATATCTTTACTATCGTTAACAAGTCCTTTACTAGTTTTTTCTTTTATTCGAGCGCCCTTATCTACAACATCCGCGTTGAAATCTGTTTTTTTAACTTTGATAACATCCTCTACTAGTGACTTTCTTGTTTCTCGATAACAGATCCTTCCATTATCATTTACATACTGGATTAAGTGGTCAAACCCTTTATCAGCAGACAACACTATAAACTCGACATCCAAATCTGATATTACATCTAGCTTTCCAAGATAATAGGCTAAATGAAAGTCTAAATTATTCTCACCAATTTTCTTTATCTTAATTATTTCTAAAGAGACATTATCATTAAGCTTTATGAAATTAATTTTCAATGTTTTATGTGTAGCACCCACAAATACAAATATTTTATCAATACCGTCTGATTCAAAGTCATTTAAATGGCCAATATTTTCATGATCAACGAAAACCCACTTTTTATTTTTCATAGTCTACCTTTGTACTTTTCACTTACACACGTATATTTATACTTGCGATCACTAAATCCTTAATAACCATAGATATCGATCTTAAATTAATCGCATGATAAGCATTTATAGATTTATTTATATGTGCACTATTATGCAGCAGTTGTTTCAAGCCCTTGCAAACGTCGAGTTTCATAATAGTCTTCAGCAAGAGCAGTCATTTTAAATTCAGCGTCAACTCCAGCTATACTTTCAACAGCCTTTTTAATTGACTGTAAGTCCGTTCTAAAAAATTCCTTTCTTAAATTAACTGCATTGACTCGTGATCGAGTAAATTCTCTATGTAGTGCAGATTCTAATGCTGGTGCATCTTCAACATAAATCATGGCATGAACATCAAACGAGAAAGGAACACTAGCATCACCTAATTCTTTAACACGATCCATAGGTTCAAGTCTTCGAGTCAATCCAATTTTATAAATATTTTCACCAAATGAGCCTACATTGCTAATAACATAAACGTGACCCTTTCTGGTTTGCTCGGCCATACTTTTTGCTCTTTCTTCTTTTGCCTCAGCATCAGCTAATTGCTGCTCTAGCTCTGCAATTCGTTGCTCAGCAATTAGTCTATTTTCATCAGATGCTGTTCCTAATTCTTCTCGAGCTTTATAAAGTAAATTGCGGTACATTTTCTCTTCTTTTTCTGCTTGAAGTATCGCTCTTTCAAATTCCTTTATTGCTTTCTGTTCTTCTCTAATTTGCTCCCGTATTAAACGCTGTTCATCTTGCTCTTCCTGCTTTTTCAAAGTAAATTGATATTGAAGCTTACATTCTTCATATTTAAGCTTCACATACTCAATGTTGAATCCACAATGAAGCGTTGCCGCTGACTTTTCTAGGGAACCTGCTAGCTTATCGATTCGCTCTAAAGTCCTTGAAAAATTACTTGGACTTACCTTACCTATTAAAGTATCACACTCAATATTGAAGGATGTCAGCATAAGCTTAATTTGCCCATCAAGAATTTTTTTACTGTATGCCTTGTCATTATTAATGATAACCGATACTGGATATTCGATTGCCTTCTTATCTTTAATCAATATCTTTTGATTTTGGCGAACTCTCTTAATTTCTTCTGAAAACCTCAAAGAAGTTTCATGTAAATATTCTGGAATTTCAAAAAAACCATTACTAACCAGCTCATCTATTCTGCTATATAGATCAAGTTTCTCCATAAGGTTATTTAATTCATTACCTTTAGCAGTGATATCATTCGTTACACCTTCTAATTTCTCTGCCATAATATCTAGATTAGATGTGCTTTTTTTAACATCGGAAGCCAATTCTCCTGCGCTAATCTTTAGGGCTTGTAGCTCTTTTGTTTCCAGGTCTATTTTAGACAACTCCTTCTTACTTTTATCTATGACACTTTTAACCTTATCTATATCTTTCTCACCCTTATCTATAGAATTTCTGATTTCAGTCAAGCTAGCATTAGATTCAGAAATGGCCTCTAGTACTGATTTATAGTTTTTTATATTGATGTTAGCTCTCTTATTCGTAATAAAATACGTTAAAGAAATTGAAATAATGAAAATAACAGCAATGGTTAATGTTAAATTAATGTCCATATATTATCTTAACTCCTGATCTACAAATTTATCTCTAAGGTTCTGTCGTTCTTCACATCTTTTTTCAAAAGCATTTTTAGAGAGCTCAACATCATGTTGAAATCGTGCTTTCTCTGCTACAGCTTTACTTTTTTCTCTAGCAATTTGTTCTTTTTCCTGCTGGCGAAGAAATCGCTCATGTTCACGTTGTTTTTTAGCACCCTCTCTTTCTTGCTGGCGAACTTCTTTCTCGTACTCGCGCTCTCTTCTAGCGCGATTCATTTCTCGCTGCTTGCGCTGTCGTTCGAGCTCTCTATTTGATTTTTTATTTGCCTTATCAATAGCTTTGACAATTTTTATCGCAGTTCTAAATCCACTTCCTCTTGCCATACTTCCTCCATTAAATTAGTGTAACTTTCGAAAATAGATACATAAATACCCACTGACATACCTCAAATAGCTATCCAATCAGATGTTATTCGATATATTACAAATAGTATCTTTTCTTACTTTTAAACTACATCGCTCATCTGATTGATGTGCAGAAGCTAGTTTTACTAAAAACGAAGAGGCTGAACCTATACTAGCAGCAGTTAATGCAGCTATTGGATTGCCTCCAGATAATAATCCACCAGTTAAACCCGCCATCAATCAAAGCAATCTAATCAAAGGGTCAGAGTACTTGATTTATTGGGTAACCACTGCAGCCTGAGGGATCAAGTACTCGGATCCCTTGATCCTAAATTTAGAATTACTGACAATGCTAACGCCCAAGTTAAATTGCGTAGCAATCTTGCGGGATTTTTTTAAGATCGTGACTGATTACGGATTTAGTTTTCAGCTGTTTGTTATGCATTAAACTACCTTCAAATTTCAACATTCTCGCCTGAGAGTGTACTTTCTTCTAAGTACTTCAAAATCGAATATTATTTTTATACATTCATTACTCTCGAGATTCATTGTCAATTGGAAGTATTAAAGGCACTGTAAATTGCACTCTTGTAACTGCAACATGCTCTACGCCTGACTCATTTTTTTTGCCTAAACTAATACTACCAAGAAATACACCAATCCCCTCAGAAGAACCTTCTTTGTCAGTAGATGTTAGCCCTACATCAAAATTTACATCTTGTGGCATAGCACTATCATAACGATTGAGCGCCCCATCTCTTTTAAATGCGACTTTAGATGGATTTACATTCCCTCCAAGATTTTTTATTTTCTCCTGAGACTCTGAAACGCCTTCAACAATCTGCTCCAAAGTTGTTTTTACAAAATTCTTTAATTCCATTTATTAACTCTCTATCTATTGTGTATAACGCCGGCAAAACTGCAGGCAAAAAATAGCGTTTGTTTTTCGGATTTTAAATCAAAGGGCCAAATCACTTGATTAAAATAATTTTCAAATACGCTACGTGATTTTTTAAACTAAAATCTCACCTAAAAATCAACAGGATTATTTGACAACCGTTGCAGTCGGCGCAGTCAGAAAACGTTTCTAAGATCAAGTACTCTGACCCCTTGATTGTTTTACAGGAAAGAGACTGATAATTCGTGGGGTCAGACTATTTTTCTACAGCCTGAACGCCTCAATCAGCTGACGCTTCAGCGGTATGCTGCATTGACTTGTTAGCAGTATCTCGACGTGTAGATTTAATTACATCCTTATGAATTGCTTGACAAGATACAAATAGAACAGCAAACCCACCTATGACGATGTAAATATCAATCCCGCCAATAAGCTCTTTAATTGAAGGAAAGAATGGGCTTAAAGCTAGTGCAATACCGCAAACAATTCCACTAGAATTTAATACTGAACTGACTAAAACCGCATTATTTGCTTCCGTTTCTGAAAGCCAGCAGCGAATAAGATAAATAGCAATCATAGTAATGGCAATTATTACTGATGGTATTAAAATGGTTTTATCCATTACGATCTTCCCCGGTTTTTTTCGAGTCATTTGCGATCTCGCCTGCAACGGCCCCAATAATTCCACCCAAGACTGCGCCAAAAGGACCACCTACCGAAGCACCAAAGACAGCACCTCCGATAGCGGCACCAGTTGTTCTAGTATTTTCTTCTTCGGACCTGCCATTTGTATTTTTTTTCTTTTCCAATTTAAACTCCACTTTCAATCGATTCTGTTAACGTCCATTTCAGCTAGGCCGAAACTGGAGCAGTTTGGTGTTAATGCTTGAGCGCACTGAGTAACACAAAACCGCGGAGGCTTTAGCGTCAAACGGCAAACATTTGTTAAATTATTTACTCTCTACTGGCAAAGCGACAGGAATGGAGAATTTGAGTCGGCTACTCATACTTTCCTCATCCGCAGTTTGCCCATCTTTCCCCAATTTAATTCCAACCACATTCACGCCGATGCCTTCTTTCCCATCTTTTTTCGTCGAAGATGATACTGCGACATCAAAATTGATTAGATGTACGGGACGACGATAATCCAAACCCTCATCCTCTTTAAGTAAATGCCCGTACACCTCCTCATTTTTATTAGCTGGGTGTACATTTTTTGGATTCACTATCGCTCCAACTTCGGATAGCTCATCATTACTCTCAGAGATAGCTTCTGATACATCCTTAATAGCTTCTTTTATAAAATCTTTGAGTTCCATACTCTACCTTTTTAGAAGTTTAACACCCAATTATTCAGGTAATTGAAGCTCAATAAAAATTGAGCTTCTGCAATTGTTTCTTAAGGATTCAGTCACGCATAATATTTCTAGTAACAAGTCCATACTGTTTTTTAAATTTTTCCGAACTGGCTTTAACCCCTGCTTTCTTGGCTAATTTCTTAGTCAGATTCCAAAGTTTATTTGGATGGCCAAATGAGTATTCAGACAAGTTCGCCTTGCTCACAAATTTTGCATCACTATCAAAGCCTATTGGAGAGGCAATACCGTAGTGAATTTCAGGTGTAGCTAAAGTAAGGAGCTCTTTGGATGCATACACAGGAGGAAAAGCATAACCTCCAATATTTGGCATGCAAACTGATGCATCAAGAATCACATTATCAATCATGACCCATGAGTGATCAAAGAAGTTTCTGTCGTTAATTTTAACTTCCCCAATACAAAGCCTAGAGTTTACTCCCAGCTCATTAAGCAGCATATAAAGGGCAGCTGAAGTATCATGGCATCCACCTCGATATTCAGTTTTTACCATCCAGGTTAAGACCACCTTAAATGCTTTTTGGGCTTTGTAATCGAGGCTCACTGAGCCTAATGAAACTCTATCTAGGTTTTTCAACCAAACCTGCAATTCCATATTTTCCTTAATACTGCAAATTAGCCGGATTGCTACGCCTTGTTGAACAAAGCCGCTTCGCGGCAATTAAAACATCCAGACTTTCCAGACATTAGTAATATATTTTGATACTAAATTAGCTTTATCTACACCAACATTATTTACTATATCTAATAAACATCGGCTTTAATTCTAACTTAAGCTAAGCGCGAATATCACTAATAGTGCTTATGCAAAAGTGATATTTGACAAACATACTCTCCAATTACTTATTCCCTATATAAAGTACACACTGGTAACCTTAATCGGGGCCTGCTCAACAAATCGAATAAATAGCGACTGCGCACTATCTATTCTTATTCGTTATGTTCTTTTTTTCCACGACTTACCAAAAGCTAATTTTTCTGAACCAAGTACTAAAAACTTATTATCTTTTACTAATTCCTGGGTTTCTTTTTTAAATCTACCTAGCTTATCAATTGCTATAAAAACCTGCTTATTTGATAAGGAGTACTCTTCAAATATTTCTTCAATTGCATGATCTTCAATATTAGAAAAAATAATCAAATCATGAATTAATATTGGGAGATAAGTCTCCTCAAGAAAGCTCATATCCAAAGCTATCATATTCGCGTATGCCTTACCTGTCCCAGAGTCTTCATTATGTCTAAATTCATATCTAGTTTCAGACAGCTTAATTTGAGGAACAACCGGATCGCCTTCATAGAATAAACTGATATATTTTGACATTTTTGAGTTCAATTCCCTCTCGATGTCCGCCAGTGATTGAGTTGTTTTCTCAGTAATCTGTTCCGAGATAACAGTAACTTTACTATCAATCGATGACTTAATTTCACGAAATCTAATCTGATCACGCAAATTCCTTTCTTCGAAAGAAAGATCCAGCATTTTATCGACTAATCCCGAAGGTTTTTCGAGCATTCCAGTAGATTCAAGCAACTTTTTCTCAGTAGCATTAATTGCCAACTCAATCGATTTAGCCTGCTCATCCAATATGAATTTCTCATCTCTAAGCTCAGCTTTAAGAATCTTGGAAACTCCAGAGTGAAACTGGTCTATTTTAGCTAATCTTTCACTGTTGACCTCAGGAAAATACCCTTCAAGTTTCTCAAAAAATGTTTTATTAACAGTACTCCCATAAGTTAAGTTATCTTCTATTCTTTTCTGACGATTTTTTACTTGATATAAAGATTTTACAAGATCATCTTTTTCAGACTTAATCTTGAAGTTTTCTTCGTTGATAATTTGATTGGCGTTTATAGAGTGGATTTCTATACTTTCCTTAAACCTCTCTATCTCGGATTCGACTTCCTTAATTCTTTTCTCACTTTTCTCTTTTTCTCTTTTAGTCAGAGGCGTTATATAACCTTCGTCAAACGCACCTTTTAGAATACTCTTCTTCTTCACAGTTGCGGTCTTTTCTTTTTCCAATATCTTTAATGCACCATAAAAAGAGAATAACTTAAGTAAATTCGGCTTAATCTTTTGGTAGGGTTCACCTGCAAAAGAATTTAGAGGTTTGTTTGGGTTATCGTTTTCTTTCCCCCATATTCTAAAAAATGGATTAACCGCACCTCTAAAACTTGCTCCCTCTTCTGGAAATATATACCCCACCTTAAGAAATTTTCTATACTCATCTACTGACTTTTCGGGCTTCCCATCTTCATTTAAAAAAACAACTATTTTAGGATCATTTGTGCTTCTAGAGAAACAATGCTTTACACCATCAAAAATAAAATCCATTTCAATGGTTATTACACCTACATTATCAATCACATCTGAACATAGATTGATAAAATCCTCACCTGCTAAAGCAAAATCAATTAACATCAAAACAGATGATTTTCCAATAGAATTAGCACCATCTTCCGGTCCAATTAGAGCATTCAAGCCTGTTTCGAATTCAAGCTTTCCCGTAGCTAATTTATCGCACCTTAACTCTTTCAGCATTTTTTTATTCTCCCTAAATCTAGATCTACATCAATCTTGCCCAAAATATAGAGGACGTCTATAGCATATATAAATTCATCTAAACCTATGAATTTTCTCTTAGTATTCTTGTACAATTCAGCTAGAGAGGCATCCTCAAAATCCACGTCCAGAATATATGTCATTTTAAATATTACGGATTCTTTGAACGGTATAGTTTTGCTAGGAGTAATCATGAGTAGACCTCACAATTTTGGACAAAGAAAGAAACAAGTATTTCTGACACCTCTGTATTTTTGCAGTTAGTGCTATTATTAAGCCAGCCTGTCAAGGCTGAAAATATCTGCGTCTGATCTAGACCTTCTTTCTTAAGCTTTACGTAGTAGGTTTTTATCTGGCTATAAATGATCTCGGATGTATATGGTACTGCCTTATCAAGATCGGCGAACTTAGATTTTATTTCCGAATAAAAGTACTTCACGTTATTTTTTATTTTCAGCTTTACTAAGCCATTCAATGTTTCATCTGACTTAGCATCGATTTTAAGCGCTTCTAATGACAACTCCTCCGATGCTTCACCAGAAAACGAAGCCAACGATGCTATAACATCGTTTATCTCAGTATCAATAGAGTTACTGAACCAACTATTTTTCAGATTAGTTAAGCGTTGAAGTTCTTTTTTAATCGAAACCACTTCACGATAGCCACCAATCGTACGAGGATTATCAAAAATCTTATGGCAATCACGGCAGAGGGCTATTAAATTGTCTTCATGATCAACATTATCATTTAAGAGCTCTTCATCTTTAAGTAGCTCAATCTCATGTGGTCGAGGACTATGTGGATAAATATGTGCAACTTCAAAAAGATTTGTCATTTGCACCTTGCCCTTTTTCATAAGAGGCTTGCTACACTTAGGACAAATACCACTGACTTCATCGAACAAGACAAGTCTCATATTCTCAGTTGGTTTCTTTCTCTTCGGATCTAATTTCCCCACTCAACCTCCTTATACCTTTCGAAAATTTAGTTTCCTCAACCGAGTTATAAATCGGTAACGAAACATTATGCCTGAATCAGAGGCAAACATAGTTGGTTAAAATTAACGACACAGGAGAAAACTAACTATTTATTTTCTCTACCGAATTTACTTTTTATGCACTATTTCAAACGATACACGCCTTTGAGAAATTGGATAAAAAATCATAATAACCAGTTAATTGAAAATATCTATTTTCGAAGTTCTCTTGGCTCTCTCCTCTTTGGCTTACAAAATTCCCATCACCAAGTATAAAATCAGGAATTAAATTTTCATCAAGATTAATAAAGTGACTACCTATGAGACCAAAGTTATTATGAAGTTTAATCCCTGCTTCAAACAATGAATTAATATGCTCTTTCTCTAAATCAAAGCTAACTGGCGAGCATATTTGACTTACTTCATCCTTTGATCTTTCAAACACGTCCAAAAGCGTTAAATTAAGATGTTTTTCGAATATCTCACCTAATAACTGCTCTAAGTTGTCACTAGTTACCTGCAAGCCCTTTATTTGATACGCACTATATAGGGAGTCCACAAGAAGTGAGAAAATAGCTCCATGATCGATATATTTCAAGGCATTTTCATAGGGCACAATAAAACCTTCAAAATGGGGGTGTAACATATCTTTCGGTTTTAATGACGTTATTATGTCATCAGGTAGATTTAATATTAAGCGAGTTAGTTTAGCTGCAATATTATAGGCTTCTATAGCATCAGAAATAGTAAAGGAATTCGATATTTTATGTGCTACAACGGAGTATTCAACTAGGTTCTCATTATATAGTTCTGCCATTGTATCTTTTAATAATTTGTCAGTTTCTATTTTTCTAGAAACAGGATCTTCGATCATACCTATGATTCTTACCTTGGCATTAAGCTCTTGAGCTACAGCCGAAGATTCCAACAGCGAACAAAGGCTAAAAGGCACCCTAGCAATTAGCTCCCCTTTTTCATTTGCAAACCTTGTAAAGAATAAATTTCTATCGGTTGATTTTCCATATTTAGAAAACATTATTCCTGCTGAATAATCATATTTCCAAGGTGCAGATTTATTAGCTTCTTGGTTAGCTGTTGAATAATATTTTGGGAATTTTATATATTGCACTCTATCGAACAGATCTAACTGTCGATTAAAATGGGGTAACTTTGTCGATATGCCACTTTGCTCTGCTTCATGAAGATCATTTCTACAATGGTATATATCGCGTAGAAATCGTAGACCCCATAACGTCGAATGTGCGTCGTACCAATGTTTAACTTCATGGTTTAACAAAGGACCAAACTTGAGTATTGCTTGATGGTTCTCGTCTATAGACTTACTAGAATCTGAAAACGCTAATAAGTCTCTTATTTCTAAATCGTTTAATTCGATACACTGGCTAAAAAAGCAATAAGATCCAGCGGCTGTATAATTTGGAAGTGAATTTATTTGGCTCTCTCTTCCCGTTTTTCTTTTTAAATAACTCATATAATGATGAAATCCTGATTAAATACTCTACGAGTATACGCTTGGCTAACTGAGAAATTTTGTTGACAGTATTTTCTCACCAAAGGTGACATCGAAAATTTTTCCGATACAGCCATTTATTAGACTTTCTCACCAATTCGACTTAATAGTCGTCGAAACATTGACGGAGCACCTGTTTCAGCATTGTTATTTGGGATAGTAGAATTATTGATTAGAGGGCCACCACAATCCACATAACGTCTAGCAGCTTCAAGAGAGGCTAGTACTTCTCGGGTACATTCCTTTAAATCAGATTCGCCATTACTATGAACAGCCTGTATTAAATCGTGCGCTGATTTCATCAAGTCTGAAGTTGAGTATTTTGAGAATATATGATCACTTTCTGGATACATTTTTCTCGCTATTTCAAGTAACACCATTGCATCTAAAAGCTTGTCATTATTTTCAAACATTGTCATTTCTCATTCCTTTTGATTTGCATAAATACATTTAATAGTTAGCCTAACGCCAAAACAAGGGGGCTAAAAAAAGGAACACTATTTTTAGCCCTTCTTAATTGACTTATTAGTAGTTTTATACACTGACTTGTACGTTTTATAAGAAATACGTTTGGGCTCTTTAAAAGAAAAAAACCACGGTTTTGCTTCTTTCTTTGCTCGTTGCCAATCATGTTTTAGCAACAATGAAATCCGTTCTATAAATTCAATATGCTTTTCTGAATTTAAATCATTTTCTTTAAATTCTTTAAGTAAATCTAATATAGCAATATCCATATCATCTGTTGGGTTGAGTAAATGAAAAAACTCAGTATATAACTCACACAATCTGGAAATAGATTTGCTTTCAATTGAAGTCGTTACAGCAAGAGATTTGATTCGAATTGTATCCCTCCAAATTTCTCGCTGTTTCGTAATATGCACCATAGCTATATTTCTCTCAGTAGTTCTGAGAGTAACTAATCCAGCGACTAATCCAGCAACAACTGCAGAACCTAAAATCACTCCTAAACTCATGTTTATATCCATAGACTTTGAAAGACTGCTAATTCAGAGGGATATGCGAACCGAAATCGCCTTTCCCTTATATATGGGAAAGACGAACAAATAGAAATTTTCTTTGAAATCATCAGACCTTCCCTGTAACGATGTTTATTGATGGCACGTACACTATACACTCCTGAGTTTTGTGTCAATTTGTAACTGACCATATCACCGACACCTTGCGCTACCTCAAGCTAAAGGTCTCCAGTCTGCTCCCAGCCACTCCACCGTAACCAAGCTCCTCTTGCCCAAACAAGTGAATCATGGTTCACTTATTAACAAATGAACTAAAATTCACACCTTCAGGAGCTTTGTATTGGCTTATCGTGAAACCGAACATACCTTGGCTAAAAAGGCCGATACCCGCTTACGTTTGCTGAAGGCGGCGCGCCGTTTGGTTCAGCAAGGTGGCTTTGCGGCGGCGTCTGCCAGTGCGGTGGCGAAGGAGTCTGGGGTGGCGTCGGGCACGATTTATCGGCACTTCCCGAATAAGTCGGAGTTGGTGGCTGAGGTATTTCGTTATGCCACCGAGCGTGAGGTGGCGGCGGTTGCGCAGGCGTGTGATGCGCAAGATTTAACTCAGGGTAAAACGGCGGCGGATAAGTTAACCGCGGCGGTCGAGACCTTTGCTCAGCGTGCGCTATTGGGTAGAACGTTGGCGTATGCTTTGATCGCCGAGCCTGTGGACCCTAGGGTTGAGCAAGAGCGTTTGCGTTATCGTTTTGCTTACGCTGAGATTTTTG
>Ga0209292_1005618_pt1 | contig 12728 bp, 15 predicted proteins | sample GOMGulsemesocosm_2_FD_184634 | JGI IMG/M metagenome (GOLD analysis project Ga0209292, IMG submission 184634) | Methane-oxidizing microbial communities from mesocosms in the Gulf of Mexico - GOM9C Gulf of Mexico (SPAdes) (version 2) | ecosystem: Environmental > Aquatic > Marine > Cold seeps...
CAGAACACACATTTCGATACTTGTCGGAATAGTTAACTGAAATCACCCAGGTGGCGGAATTGGTAGACGTGCACGCTTGAGGGGCGTGTGCCGTAAGGCGTGAGGGTTCGACTCCCTTCCTGGGTACTAAGCGGGACAAAATCTTAATTTTAGAGATTGTCCCGTTTTCTTTTCCCCTTATTTCCTCCGCTATCATTGGGATTACCTTAAAAATAGTATTGACTCTAAAAGTTCGATAACTATCTTTTTCTCGATTGTACAAAATACCCTCTGGAAATACCATTTTCTGTATTCTCCTTTTTTCTTCCAAATTTCCAGAAGCCCATAATTTAGGGAGATTTAGCGCTAAATTGACTGCTTTTTCAATCGCTAATTCTAGGTTCGATAAATTAAATTTAGATTTCTCCATTTCTTCACGAATAGTTAACAATTCCTTTTCAAATTGGTTTTTATATTTTAGATACAATTCTTTATTAATTTCGCCAATTACATATCTTTCTTCAATTTTTTCAAGGTTCGTTTCTAATTTTGGAACTTTCTTTTCTAAAGCAATTATGTCATTAATACTTTCTTCATGTAAATCAATAAACATTTGCTGAAGAACTAACTTAATTACAGAAATGAATTGTTTTTGCTTTAACTGAAATTTACCTAGCAAATCTTCAAACATGGTATGTAGTATTTTTGCATTTCTATTTTCTTTAGCACCAATACGGTTGTTTTTATAATAATACAATCCTTTCTTCTTAATTAAATACCCAGTAAAGGGTGTTCCGCAGTTCTCAGACTTCATGAATTGCTTTAAAGGTAAATTTACATCATCTGTTGTATATTTCCCTCCATAGTTCTTCTGTTTCAAAATATCATTCACTTTTAAGAATAATTTTTTAGACACCAAAGGTGGATGTTTACCTTCAATTACCTCATCAGGAATTAATGAACTCACTAACACACCACAGTAAACAGGATTCCTGAAATATTCACTTAACTTCTTATAGCATCTTGTCCAGCCAAATTTTCGCAGACGCTCTGTGATTTCAGTATAAGATAGATTATGCTTGGCTTTCAGTTCAAATGCTTTTTTAAGTAATTTGCCTTGTTCATTAATAACAAGAACAGCATATTTTCCTTTACCAGGATTAGTGTTTGTATAACCAAAAGGAATTGAGCCAGTAACAATACCAGCCCTTAATCGCTTTTGCATACCATGAATACAACTTTTACGTTTATCTTCATTATCCATTCTACCCATTTCCATATACAAATGTTTATGAAAAAGACCTGAGGAAGTTGTACCATCCACTTCTTGAGTAGCTGAAATAATTTGTATTCCCCTTTCTTGTAAATCAAGGTAAGTCATACTTATTCCTGTACGTGAAAATCGTTTAAAATTATATACAATGATATAACCAACATCTTTATGACGTTTAACATAAGTGATCATTTCGTTGAATTGCTTTCTTGAATCCGTTTTAGCTGACTCATGTGTACCCCCAAAATACTTAATGACGTTTAAGTTTTTTTTAGCAGCACATTTATCGCAAAATTCTAATTGTGTATCTAATGATGCATTATTCTCCGCTTGTTCTTTAGTGGATACTCTCGTGTAGATAACAGCTTTAGTTTTTCCTGAATGTTCTGGAAGGTTTCCCTTCTTTGCAAATTGATTAAATATATCGTTAGTATTCATCTTCATTTATGGTTTTAAGCATTTTTAAACGGTTCAATTGTTTTAAAACAACTGTGGCATACTCTTCCAATTGCTCAATTACTTCTTGAGCGATTTCGTCTGTCAAATTTTCAAAACCTCCCATTGTCTTTAGCTTTACTATAGTCATTTTACCACTACACTTAGCTTTTAACTTTTTAAGTTTTGAAACTTCATTCTTTATATATGCTTTTGTATTGTTTCCCATTTTACTTATTTATGGTCTGAACCGCCCTATTTACATAAGGATAGTTATCAAACGATTATCATAGATTCTAAAATTTCATTTCGTTTATAATATATTTTACCGCCCAACTTATAGCTTTTTATTATGTTTCGGACAGTCCACGTTCTTAGTGTCGTTAGTGAGACTGACAGCATTTTAGCTGTTTCTTTTCTAGTCATCAATTCTTTGTTTTTACTTGTTTTCATTGTCTTGTATTTTAGTGTTAATAAATTTTACTACATCTTTTATTATTTCAGGGTTCTCACCTGCAATCAACGCAATTCCTAATACATCATTAAAAACCTCCTCTCCAAACTTTTTTCTTGCTTCTCCAATCATTTGCATCATTTTGTCAGGAGAAACATCATTTGAAACAGGTGTTGGTGTATTAAACTGTGTCCCAAAAACTTTCATCATTTCTTTTAATTCTCCTGAATTCTTTGCTTTTAACGCTTTGTTTTCAGTTTCTAAGTCACTTATCAGTTGGTGTTGAGTCTCATTATCAGATCTTAATCTTTCCAACTCATATTCGGTCTCTTTAATAGCTAATATTTCTTTTACTTTCTGGTCAACACTTTCTTGTGTTAATAGCTCAGAATTTGAATTCTGATAGTTATTCAAGTAGAAAATAAATTTATCGTACCGTCTAGCTTTCCCCTTATAAAGTATAATGTGCATTTCACTTGAGTAATTGGTAATAGACTCTTGTAATAAATAGAATTTACCCAGATCATTGGTTCTATGAACAACTGTTAAATCATCAATTCTAATTTCATAGTCTTTTGGAACCCCTTGTGAATTAAGGGATACAAGATTGGCGTAAATATTTTTGATATTAGCAGCGTTATAGTTCAGTGTTTTAGTCATACCACACAAATTAAATTAGAGACAAGTCTGGGGTATCATCAATTTCAGAATCTATATCCTTTTGTTGATTATCTTTAATTTGCTTTTCTTCAAAACTATCTGCTAATGATTCATTGTTCAATTCAAAAAAATCTAAGCCAAATAAATCAATATCTAAAGTGTCATTTACCTTTTGGGCATCTGAAGTTTCAACTGTTGATTTAATAGGTTTTTCTGGAATAGATTCTTTTACCTCAGCCGTTACATTTTTAACTATGCCATTCTGTTCAGTTAGTTCTTTATCATTGTTCCATTTTAAATGAAAAGCCGTTAGAAAATCATCTTTTGCTTCAGAGATTCTTTTTTGAGCAGTATCTAGATTTGGATTGTTTTGATATGCTTTGGCTTTAGCTATACCATAAGCCAGTGTACTTGCTCCTGTTACTCTTAACACTCCAGACTCATCTCCATAATAATGTCCAAGAAAAATAAGCGCTAAACCTGCAAACGGTGCTTTGTCTCCTACAATTGCTCCTATTCCAGTTCCTACCACAGAACTAGCAACAGCATCTAATCCGCTCTTTAATAATGTATTTTCAACATTACCCTTAGTTTGTCTTTCGTTATATTTTTCTAATAGGGATTTAGGTTTTAACTTCTTTTTATCTTTCATAACTCGATTTTAACAGTTCTTGTTCGTATTGAACTGCTCTCAAGTTATATTAACCTTTATAATTTCATTTTACAATGTGCAACAATTGCAAGTAATTATAAATATTTGTTGGAATTAGTAGTGCTGTTTTATTTGGATAAATCGAATATTATCTGCAATGACTTAGAAATTCAACGACCTCATCAAAGGGAATTTCAAAAAACGAACTATATTCTTTTATAGTCAAATATTTTCCTTTTTTGTTCAGCGCTTTTCGCACTTTTTGATGCTCTCTTCTAGCCACTTCATAACTAGGAGATCCATTCAATATTTGGATTTCCTTAACCGTTATAAATATACTTCCTTTGATTTGCATTACTAATGTAACGCCAATTAGACCTTTTTGGTACTTAACAAAGTTTACAAACTAGTATTCGGTTGCTATACGGTATTGATTGGTATTTAATTGTTTTGATACTATTAATTAGCAATTAAACTATTTAAGCCACTCCAGCGTTTTCATTAATGCCTTTTACTATATCAATTACTTTACGTGCATTGGTGTTATTAAACATACCCATAACACGTTGGCTATGTAATTCGTTAAAGGAAGCTCAAACAGCATTATATTTAAGCACTAATCATTCTTTTCATTGTGTCAAAAAAGGCTTGTTTAAACGCATCATCTTTGGCGTAAAGTCTATATAAATCTAACTCGTTTCTACGTTGTTTTGACATGACATCATTTAGAATTTTTTCAAATGCTAAATCTCTGTTTTGTTCATCTTTATTTTCTGCAACTTGGGCTAAATAATCAGGATGTGCTTGTATGTTTTTACTCAACGTAATAAATTTCACTTTTTGATCCTCTGGCGTGGCATCCCAACCTTGAAACCATTTTTCATTGAAGCGTGATATAATTTCTTCTAAAGGGTCCGTTTCTTCTTCACTACCATGTGCCCCTCTTGGGTTTGGATTTTGTGGGTCTACTTCTGTTTCTGAATCATCTAAACCAATAGATTCATTTAGTTTTAAGCGTTCTAAACCATAAGTCGACAAATCAACAGATTCTAATAATTCATCCAATACTTCTGCATTTGGGTCTTTAATTACTAATTTTGGGACAAGGAATTTAGCGAACCAATATAATTGTTCCCATTTTAAAACCTCATAAGGCATAATAGCCGCCATTTGTCCGTAAATCTTAACGAATTGTTTAGCTTTAATTTTAAAATCTGCTTTTTCATCATCTTCTAACCCTAGTGAATTATTAAAACGCTCGGCCGCAACATCTATTATAACACTCAAATCTTCAGCAGTGACACCGTTAAAATATTTCTCATTAAAATTCTCTACCTCAAACCATTCGTAAACGCCTACATCATCTAATGTTCCTTTTAATTCGTGTAATACGTTTACATCAGTCGCTTCACTTAATGTAGTAGAGGTGTAAAATGGATCGAATGATGCTTTAATATCATCTGTACTGTTGAAAAAATCAAGCACAAAAATATCTTCCGTTTTTTTACCCAATTTATTAGCTGCACGATTTAACCTTGATAACGCTTGAACAGCCAATACGCCTTGTAGTTTTTTGTCCACATACATGGCAGTTAGCTTGGGTTGGTCAAATCCTGTTAAGTATTTGTTGGCTACTACTAAAATTCGATATTCATCTGTATCAAAAGTGTCTTTCGTGTCCTTTTCAGGAAAACCATTCATATCGGCTTCAGTATATTCAATCCCGTCCACTTCTTTGGTACCAGAAAAGGAAACCGCAATGCATTAAATGTATCATTTGTGATATTGATTAATTTTAAATGTGATAAATCTAAATTGTAATTAATTTTTAATTCTCCCCCTAATCGACCTCCACCAGAAAAAGTTTCAACAATTGCTTTGTTTTCTAGAAACCTTAATGGTCTTTTCTTCTTAATCAACTTTGAGATAACGATTTCATTATATATCCAAGGCGATTCTGTTTGATTCAAATTTTTATACCCACCAACAATCGAATTTGGCGTATTAAGTAAGAAGTAACACTCAGTTTTATCTATCATCATAGTAAGCGCATTAGATAACATCATATGCACATGGCTAGTTGAGTATTTAACCTTCCTATAATCAAAATGTGTTTTATTATCATTTGACCATGAATAAGATTGATCTATTTCTCGTAATAAATCATCAGAATTCCCCCAAATACAAGAGTCTATGAATGACGTTATTCCATTTTCTTTTAGTAATCCTGCTAATGCGAAAGCTTGTTCTTTGTCGGTATGTGAATGAGAAATAAAGACATCTGCTTCAATTTTTGGAAACCATTCTTCTTGCATTTTAGAGCCGCTAATTGCTCTATCATGAATGAAGTCATGTATTCCTTTCCTTATTTTCTCTTTATTTTCTTCAAACAGTTTAATACCTTCTTCTACGTACTTTTGAAAAATAGCGTTTTGAACTGGTTCGTATTGAACATTAAATCCTTTATACATAATTTTAGTATTTATTACCTTTTCCTCTTACTTTTTTACCTTTGTCCCAAACTTGGTCTTTTTTACTTTGATATGTCATATATTTGATTTTTATTTGACAAAAACAAGTCAATTATTAAACCAAATCAATTATTTGAGTATCTTACGTTGAATATGGGTTGCAGCCCAAGATAAATTGTCAGTTGTCATTGGTTGCAGCCCAGTTTTTTCTATTTATTTGTCAAAAAGTGTTTTTATTTCCACTTTAAGACCCTTAGCTATTTTTTCAATTGTATCAATTGTAACATTTTTTTTACCTTGTTCAATATTACATAGGTTACTTTGATCAATGTCAACATCTCTACATAGCTGTTCCTGTGATATGTTTAATTTTTTCCTAATAGAACGCACGCACTCTCCAAATTCTTTTTTATGTGGCATACTTATTAAGAATTTATTTATTAAACTTCAGCATATCCAAATAACCAAATTTATAAGCTATAGTAAGAAGAATAAACACAACCCCGAAAAAAATAATTTTCTTTATGAACTGTTTTTTTTCTCTATCCTTAACAAAAGAATGTCCACAATTAGGGCAGTTATCTGCAGAAGAGCTTACTTTTTTATTACATGATTTACAATTGATTTGTGTTGACATATTATTAGATTCAAATTTATTATTAGAGTTAATGAGGTTAAATTCCCTCTCTATATTATACTGTATTTTGATTACTCTTAAAGATATTTTTTAATTGAAACATTAATCCCCTTTTTTATGTTTGTGCGGCTTAAGAGAAGGTGTATTCCCTGGTGTTTTCTTATTATCTCTTTGCCTCTTATCTGGTTTTCCAGTTGATTTTGCAATTCTCTTTGGCCCTTTTTTAATTCCCATGATAGTTATGAATATACGTGTCAATTGTTTGACAATTATTTTCTTCAAATTTATCGAATCCAACCTAACAGATTACCGTATAAATACGCATAAAAAACATAAGTAAATGTATTTATACTAACAACCTAACCTTTTACACAGACTACAACCTACCTCCCAAACAATTAAAAATCAAACCCTCCCTCTTCTAGATAGACATTGAAACTCCCTGTAATTTCATTTATACAGGGAGTACATTTTTCATAGGGAACGACTAGATTCAACAAAATAAATCGCTATGTATTAATACAAAACTAAAACAAGAATTAATTAAGATACAAAAACTCAAGGTGATATTTCATCAAAATAAAACTCTAAAATCAATTCATTCATCTTAGCTCTATACTTTGATTGTATTAAATTAGATTGTACTGTATAGAGTCTATTTTTAACTTCTAAGAGTGTAGAATATGTTATTATACCATTTTCAAATTGAATTTGACTATTATGATAATTTACTTCATTCGTTTTTACCACAGATTTTAGTGATCCGAATTGTGAATTGGAATTAACAACATCCATTTTAATAAATATTTAGACAAAGTATTTTAATAAAAAAACTATAGATATAACTTATATTCTCTTAACAATTTTTTTTATATAAATAGTCCAGAAATATTATCTGGTTAATCCAATATATAAAATACTACAAAAATTAAAATTACTTTACTACTTTTCCATTATATACACTCAATCCTGTATTAGTATCAACCAATATATAAAAATATACACCTTTGATAAAGTCTGAAGTATCAACAGTAGTTGCGTTTGAGTTATTTATGATTTCAGAATGGACTAGTTTTCCATTAACATCATAAATACTTAATGAACCACTACTAAGGTTATCATAACTTAAGTTTAAGCTATTTGTAAAAGGGTTAGGGTAACCTATATTATTTTTATACTTTGAAAACTCATCTGTCCCTGCACCCGAACCATCTTCAATTCTTATATCGTCAAACATTAATCCATCTAAATTATTGTCAATTCCATCACTAATAAATGTAAATTTAAATTGAACAGTATCCCCAGCGTCAAAAATGGTATAATCGTAGCCCCCTAGCGTTATTTGAAAGTCCTTCCATCCATAACTATCTCCTGTAAACACATGATTATAATCAATATTAGGCCATGAATTAGTGCCATTTTGAAGTGTTAGTGTATCGTCAGAAATTAAAATCCAACTTAACCCATTGTCTGGAGAAAATTCTATTTTACCAAAATCATTTAACGTGTCAGAATTTACATAATACTTTCCCGCCAAATACACCACCGGATAGACTTCACCATATAGATAATACCCTGCACTAACCTCATGCTTTATTATAAATGAAGAGGTATCATTAATAGGATATGAATTTAGAGTGTCTGTAATTATGCAATTTGATACCGAAATAGGTGTAGTAAAAACCGTTTTTTGAGGAACACCTACCTGCCAAACACAATTAGGATTCGAAACAGTATCTCGATACATAAAGTATTCATGTGTTGTATCTTCAAATGTAAAATTATAGTGCTGAATATTTGATTGAGAAATTCCTAAAAATGGAAAAACAAATAGGATTAATAGGATTGATTTCATAATAGATTAGTTTTTACTTTAATGTTGTATAATTATTTTTTCTGTACGTAATATATTTCCAATACTACTTCTAACCTTAAACACGTATAAACCACTAGCAAGGTTGGAAACATCAATACTATAAGTAATATTACAATCCATTAAATTGAAGTGTTGTACCAATTCGCCTTGTAAATTATACATATAAGCAGTTTGTTGTTGCATTGTGTCAGTTTGCGTATGGTAATAGTACAAAGAAGTATTAGCAGGGTTGGGATATAATACATTTTCGGGTATAAATTCTGGTGGTTGTACAACTGTTGTATCTGTAGTAGTTGTGTCCACATTATCATACTGTTGGCAATTTGGTACTAAACAGCCATGTTTATCAACCTTAACCAACCAACCTTGTTGGCCACCTTGACCATTACTACTTACTAAATTACGGGCTTGCCCTACCATTACAAAACCACTATCTTTTGTCATATCCACATCATATAAAATGTGTTTTGCATAATTATTGTTATCAGTATCAAAATGTGGAATATTTACATATTTACGTTCCCAAATTATTTCACCGGCTATATTAAACTTCACTAACCATCCATTTTCTGTAAAATCATAATTTTCTTGGCTTTCATAAAAATAACTATGTGTATTACCTACAGCAACAAATTCTGTATCATTTATAGCTTTAATGTTATTTAAAGAGAATGTTTCACCACTAAAAACACCTAATTTTATGCGCCATTCTAAATCAAAATTTTCATCTAACTTTGTAATGTGCGACTTATAATCTAACCCAAGTAAACCGTCTACATTATACGCCCCATCTCTACCACAATACAAAACACCGCCATCAGTAGTTTTAGTTAAACCACTACAATAAAAATTCAAGGTATCTTCCCAATACGTACGTTGCCATAGCAAATTCCCCAAAGTATCTACCATTATAAGCTTAGTATGACATCTAGTATCTTCATTATATACTGCTGGATGAATAAGTGAACCTCCAATTAAAATTTTATTAGTATCATATTTTATTAGGCTCTTAGAGTCTAATATACGATAATTTGTTGGTGATAAACCTGAAAAATAGGTATACCACAATAACACTCCTGCTTTGGATAATTTAAAAAATACAGTTTTACCAATTATACTGTTTAAGTTGGACACAACTGCTATGCAACTATATGATGAATCACTATTTTGAAAAAAAGCAGAAGGATTTATAGATATATTATTGTCATTGGTATAAAAATCATCAATATACGTAGTAAATAAGGTATCACCGTTTGGTTTAATTTTTAAAAATAATAAATTCATTTGATAGCTACCACCACTATAATTAGTGTTCACTGTACCAAGAGTAGCAAAATTACTATCTAAAGTTTCTATTAGATTTGGGCTTTCCCATAAAATAACTTCCATTGTGTCGCTAGTATACATTTTTTGAGTATGAATACTACCATCAAAATTAAAACGTAACCAAGCCCCTTCTTGAAGTTGCAGTCCAGAAGCATTAGATCCTTTCCCTAGTACATAATAACAACTATCTGTAGCTTTAACACTCCCAAAAATAGTAGCATCATACCCAATAGTGTAACGTTTGTTCAAAGATTCTTGTCCAAAACTTATAAAAGGTAATACACTTATAAATAGTACTAATAATTTCATTATTTAAAAGTAATTAAAAACCCTCAGTTTACCAAAATAAACTGAGGGTATACTTATTGTTTTATTTAATAGTATCAGTTCGAGTGTTTTAATTTTTTTTCGCTAGAAAAATCATTAAAATGTATCGAGATACTAATGCTGTATAATTACAGTTTCTGTTCCTATTGATATATTATGTTCTATGTTTGTAACCTGAATTAGGTAAGTTCCACTTGGAATATTCAAAGTTTCCCAAATAAACACTGGCTTATTAACCGTATTGTTAAACACAATTTTACCCATAGCATCTACAATTGTAATGTTAACAGGATTAACGTCTAACGGTAATTCAAAAGCTACCCAATCACTAGCAGGGTTTGGATATAATTTAAATCCTAAATCTGATGGTAGAGGTTTTTCAATTGGCGCCGCCATAGATCTAGTTTCTGCTATAACATCAAAGTCATAAACGGTACATTCATCATAAAAATAACACAACAATTCTTGTGCTTGTACCTTTGCTACCCCTTGTCCATTAGTGGCCATATTAACCATAAACGTATGGTTAGCCTCTGTCATATTAGCTAAACCACCTACATTACCAACAATACTTATCACTTCTGTTTTAAACGAAACCACATCTTGCATTTCAGCTTGTAAGTGAGTAGGATAGTTTGAAATTGTTGAATTTAATTCATTAACTTTAGTTTGTGCTATAGTCAATTCATTTTTTTGTAGATAAACATCAATTAATCTCACTTTTTTATCAATATCATCTTTTTGTTCAATCCAAAATTTAACACTATCTAAATTGGTTCCAGTAGTATCATTTTTTAAATCACGAATTAAAAAATCGGCAGCCGAATTACGTTTAGTAATTAATCCTGAAATTTCAGTCTCTTTAATCATTTTTGGCGTAATACTAATGCCATTTACCACATACCAATTAATTGTATTAATCATCCAAGCTGGCATAGGATTAGATTTACACATTCCTAAAAACTTATTAAATCATACAGATAAATTAACGCTTTTCTAATGATACCCAGGCAGTCTAAGTAAGTTTTACAATACCCCATGAGGAATTAAAAGCATAATACAAATTAGTTCAACAGACTACTGTTCTATTCAAAATCTATTCCAATTATCACACTATTTTAATTCAAAACCATTACATTTGTAACACTGATCAAAAGAATAACTTCTTGATTTAGACGCTAGAATATAATGAAGCTATTTACATATATACTTGTACTAATTGGATTACAAAGCTGTGTTAACTATTCCTTTATGGATGGAAGCATTAATGCAGAAACATTTTCGGTATCCAACTTTGAAGAGCAGGCTGCAAATGCACCAGCAGGCTATGGTGGTCAATTCTCTGATTTTTTGAAGGACTTTATGATTGGACGAACTAAATTAAAATTGAAAGATTTAGATTCTGACATTAAGATTAGTGGCGTAATTAAAAGTTATAACACAAGTCCAGTTGCGCTTCAAAATGACGAAACAGCTGCTTTGAACAGATTAACAATAACCATAAAAGTAACCGTTATCAATACAGTTAATGATAAAGAAAGTTTTGAACAGAATTTTTCTCAATTTTCAGATTATAGTTCAGCACAAGATTTAAGTAGTGTCGAAACTCAATTATTGGAAGATATAAATAGTAAAATCGCTCAAGACATCATCAATAAATTATCATCAAATTGGTAATGAATACAGAAAAGATAACATATTTTATTACTCACCCTGAATCTATTGAAAAATCTGATTTAGATTCTATTGTAGAGTTAAAAAATAAATACCCCTACTCTAGTACATTACACATTTTGTATCTTAAAGCTTTAGCTAATTCTAATAGTTTAATTTTTGAGGAAGAATTAAAAAGATCAGCTATTCAAGTTAACGACAGAGAAAAACTTCATGGAATAATTCATTTAACAAAAAAAACTGAAGTATTATTAAAAGTAGATAATGAGATTATAAATCCAACTGTAGAATTATCGATTATACAAACTGAATCCAAAACAACAACAAATACAGAGTCTATTACTAATGAAAGTAAGACACCTACTGAAATAATTAAACCAGAATCAACAGAAGTAAAATTAGAATCTGAAACTAAAAAGCCTGATATGGCTAAAATTATTGAAGATATCAGATTGAAAACTGAAGCCGTAAGACTAAAAAACGAACAACAACAACAACAACAACAACAACAACAACAACAACAACAACAACAGAAAGAAAAAGAATTTCAAGTTTCAGACCAGCTTTTAAAAACTAATTCTGATTTTGACGATAATTCAAAGCGCACAATTAATGAAGAAGACACTCTTCTTGAACCTGACAAGACTGAATCTTTTGAAAAAACAATCAATGAATACGAAAGTATAATCGACAGTCCAGCTCAAGAAAAACAGTCAGTGGGCAATAAAACTAAAGATGAAGTTGATGTTGACATTATGGCACAAGCCATGGAAGTAGCTTTTGAATTAGATGTAGATAACATTATTAGAGAAGTAGACTCTTCTGTAGGAATAGAAGAAAAAGAAGTACAAGCTACGGAAAAAATTAGTATTGAAAAACCAATAGAAATTTCATCAAAAAAATTAGAAAACTTATCCTTTACGGATTGGCTAAAAGTTAAGCAAGGTAAACTAAAAATTGAGGA
>Ga0209292_1005626_pt1 | contig 12715 bp, 7 predicted proteins | sample GOMGulsemesocosm_2_FD_184634 | JGI IMG/M metagenome (GOLD analysis project Ga0209292, IMG submission 184634) | Methane-oxidizing microbial communities from mesocosms in the Gulf of Mexico - GOM9C Gulf of Mexico (SPAdes) (version 2) | ecosystem: Environmental > Aquatic > Marine > Cold seeps...
AGGTTACCTTTTTATACATATAGTTACTTCAATTATGAAAATAATTACACTTTTTTTATCGGTCATATTGGTGAGCACTTTTAGCTTTAAAACCATGGCTACTCCAATTAGCTTGTATTGTGAACCTGATAGAAATAACCAAGCTAATAAAGGCCATGTTTTTATTAGTTTTGATATTAAATCAAAACAAGTGTTTAACCTACTTGGATATGATAGTAAAAGCACTTACGGGAAAAGTGTTGGCTATTTCGACGTAGAGCCAGCTTTTATACAAATCGGTCTTAGTTCGACAATACATAGAATCAATAGAATAGATCTAACCTACTCTTATTATGATAAAAACGACTTTAATTATGGTACAAACGACTACAAGCCTGAGAAGTTTTACTGTGAAAAAGACATTAAACCACAGATTTGATTTAACCAACCGCATTAGTGAAAGTTTAAGACCGCTTAGGCTCTGAACTGTCGTTAGTCAATCTAAAGCTAATGTCCGTAATTGGCTATCAGTTGACCTAAAGAATAACGAGTAGCTAACGTCAGCAAAGCGTACTCTTCTGTTCTGTACGTAAAGTTACAATATCTATCATTTAAGCATGCCCTAAAGATATATACATAACAACCTATCATAAATGAGTTGACAGACCCTAATGATAGCATTATCTTTAGGGTCTATTATGATAGACTGCAAGGGAATTAATATGTCGGATTACATTTACAGCAGAGTTAGTACTGTAGGTCAAAATATAACTCATCAAACTGAGGATCTAATAAGTGATTACCCTAATGCTCAAGTAATGGAAGAGAAAGCATCGGGTAAGAATGTCACTGATAGACCTATCTTCCAAGAATTACTAAGAATAGTTAAGTCTGGTGATCGTATTATCGTTAGGGAGCTGTCAAGGTTAGGTCGTAATACACAAGACATACTTAGCCTATTCACTGACTTGGAAACTAAAGGTGTTTCTGTGTTAATTCAAAATCTACAGATCGACTCTACAAGCGCCACAGGAAAGATGGTTCTTACGATCATGGCATCTGTTGCCACGATGGAGAGAGATTTGATGAAAGAAAGGCAAGCTATCGGTATTGCTCAAGCTAAAGAGAACAATAAGTATAGAGGACGCCCTATCAACCCTAATACAGCCAAAAAATGTGAAGAAGCACTAGGGTATATCAAGAGTGATATGAGTAAGGAGAAAGCATCTAAAGCTGCTGGAGTTGGTATCGCTACATTGTATCGGTATATCAATGAAAATAAGCTGTCTAGTCATCTCTAAAAATAGTGTACATTTTAAATCAGGGATGTATGGAGAGACTGTCCGTACACTTTATAAAACCACTTTAAGTGACGATTATGTGATAAATACGAATGTACACATAATCTATGCTCTAAATGTACGCTGTGATTTTGGTTTCAGACTACTTTCCTTCTTAATGTTATTTGCGACTAAAAGTCCCAATCCAATGAAAACCGATTACTCGCAGGTAAAATTGTTTCTGCAATTTTTTTATATTTAGCTTTCACTCTGCCTTGGCTTTGACCAAAGGCTTTTAGCTGGTCAAAGCCCGCCGTTGTATCGGCAATAAAGTTTTCCTGATAGTAATGACGTGAAAGTATACCCAGACTATAGGCTGCAGCAGACCCCATCTCAGTATGCAAGAGGTTTGTAAATTCTGGTACAAAACTATCTGCCTGAGCTTTGTTTAGTCGCTTTAACGGCTTAGCTTGCAGCTTGGCCATTAACAACAAGTAGTTGGCTTCATTCATACAATTCGCCTGAAAATGATGGTGCTCCAGAATTTTAAGCGCCGAAAGTGGGTTTGCAGTTTTTAAAGCCTTTATAGCCTGTTTGAGATATTGCGCATCAAGAGATTCACATGAAAGCGTGTCGCTAGTTGCCATCATCTTGGCTATTACGGGCGCGAAATCATTCAGTGCCACCGCCGCGCAAATATCAACCCATTGCAATGTGGACATGTGATATTTGTAAGCATCATCAAAAGCCGAAGGCGGTGTATCGTCAGCTTTTAATGGTATCACCTTGCAACCAAACTGCTGGGCCAACTCAATTTCTTTGATAACTTCTCTTGAGCCAACGAGGTTTACCCGGGCATCTCCCATTGAGTTTTTCGTACATAGCACTAAAAACAGCTCAGCCTCATTTAATCCCATAGGGATACGGGCAGCGTAATGCTCGCCACCCGCTATTTTTTCTTGATCAAACCAAACCTGATGACCCTGACTTTCTATACCCGCCTTAAGAGATAAAGCGAGTTCACGATCTTTAGAGCTATAGCTGAGAAACAGTTTCTTCATCGCGTTCCTCCTTGTGATGACGGATTTGGTTACGAATATTTTTAATTGCTTCATCAGCCTTGGTGGTTGAGACAACGCTATCTAAGGTTGCATTCTCTTTGTTCATCGCTTTGATTTGCGTTTCAATATCATCGAGCTCTTCTTCCCGCTCTTCCTCATCCATCTCACTGTTTTCTAAAATACTTTTCTTTCTTGCTGACAGTTCCATTAATATGGAGTGGTCATTAACTTTCTCTTTTTCTTCATTTTTTCTTGAAGCTTCTACGAAACTTTTCAGACCATCTTTATTGAGTATTGTTAATCGAATCTTGTCACTACTCGCCACCGACAACGAAATTTCAGTCGCCGAAATGCTTTCATTATCGATTCCGTTTAGACGATCCACTTCACGCTTAGAGATATTAGTGACGTCTTTGTAATAAAAGGTGTTCGCCTCTTTTCCTATACACTTTTGACTAATAAAGTCATAAAAAACAGTAAACAAATCAATTTTCTCAGACGTTAAGAATATAAACTGAATATACTGAACCGCAAAAACTAGTGAACCGTCTTTATCGCCCCAAAAACTAAACTCATTTTCACTGTGCAATTTGTTTAGTACATCCTTTCGTTTTTCATCAGACTGAATCAGTGCCCAGTCACTAAGTACAATGGCTTCATGATTCGAGTAAATGACATCAGTTTTTTCTAGACCACACTCATCTAGGCCGAGTTTTTCGAGTTTATTTTTGACGATGTCTTGCATGATGGCATTAGCAGACTTACCGCTATATAGGTTGCGATTTAGTTTTAAAGGAACACTTCGCCATAATTTTGAGCGGTGCGCTTTTACATTATCGATTAGTAGGTGGTAGGCCGGTAAAAGTGCATTTAGCAAGGTCAAATTACCGGTTTCAGTTAACTGTTTTTTCTTTTGATTTTTGTTTTTCAAAAAGAAGATAAAACAGAAAAAGAAAGCCAAACTCGCACAGGCCGCAAAAACAACCATTACATTTTCTAACTTGAGCGCGCGGTAACCCGAGATATAATCACTCACAACTTGATTAAACATATCAGGTGCGTTGGCTTCTGTGCAAAAAAAAGCGCCAAGCCCGGCAATGGTCATAGTTAAAAAGAATAGCACCAGGCTAACAATTTTATTAAAACCACGTTTTTTCTGATGAGTGGCTATCGACTCTTGTGTCATTTCAATTTTTTCATTCAGCGTTTTCTCTGCCGCACGTGCTACCTTCACCTCTCTTTTCATCGCGGTAGTAAGCAATCGCGGAATGGGACGGTTGAAAAAGTCCCATAATTCTTTATGCTGGGCGTCATTATCAAAGTTAAGTTCTTGTGACGACAATTGCTCAGCAGGCACCAAAATGCTCTTGCTTCTTTTTGAGCCGAAAGAATTTCTAAAATGATCGTAATGATTAATTGTTGGGTACAGCTCGATATGCCTTTCGACCTGACTTTGTGACTTTGACAAAGCCGAAAACAAGTCAGAGATCTCAGAACACTTGACGTGGCTATCAACTAAAGTACCGTCACTCTGCCATAGAAAGACTTGGCCACTCGCACTTTGAATGAGCAATTGCTGCTCGGCGATTTTTTCTATAAAGCCATCTTCAAATGTGAAGTTAAAATTAAAGCGCTTTAAGCAAGTGCCTGAATTAGACCAAAGGCTAGGGTTTTCCCCTTTACTCCAGATTAACCAATTGCCGTTACTTAGCTCGTAAGCAAGAGTTAACGGTTTTTTTTGCCCTTTAAGCTGTATAACTTTCTCGCCAGAAAAACGCCAAATACTAATACCACCGGGTTCTGTAATAGCCAATTGCTTACGATTAGTGAAAAATTGTATCGCATCGATATCATCAATCTTAGCTTCAATTGTCGAATGGCAATCCCCTGTTTTAGGATTCCAGAAACGCAACGTTTCATCCTTACTCACAGTAACAAGCTCACCATTTTTGAGCTCAATTGCTCCGAGAATTACATCCTCATGATCGTCAAGAGTTGCTACATTTTCGCCATAAAATTTAAAAACCTGGATGCTATGATCTAAGCCTATTGTGAGAAAGTGCCCTTTATTCTCCTTGTGCTGGAGCGCCATAACCCCCGTCACTATGTCCTGATGCAGTGTTATACCTAGATTGATATCTTCATCTTCACACACGACATTAAACTCGCTACTGTTGTGCCATTCAACATGATAGTCGTTAATTAAATAAACCTTTTGAAGCTTCTGCTTGGCGATCTGCTCTGGCGTTTTGGCAGTACAATTTTCTAGAATTGGTGAACTCATTATATTTCTTCCCTGTTGCTTCTCGTATTCTATTGTTTTTGCTTTAAATCATTATTCATTTCTGAACTTGTCCAGGTGACATGTTCAAACATCGCTTCATGTGCTAAATCTAACAACATTTGTTTTTTTGATGACGTTAACTCACCAGCAAGTAATGTCAGCGCACGGCCGTAAAGCTCTTCTAGGCTTTCATAGCCCTTAGCTGTCATTTCATATCCTGCAAGCTCACTCCATAACATAATCAAACCTGCAATCATTAAGCTGTATTGGAGCAGCAACACTAACCACTCGTTTAGTTGCGAAAAAACGGTTATCTGCAACGCCTGTTGAAACAACATCAACACCAGTAATACAACCCCAATCCCTATTGCCCCGTGAAAAAATCCTCGAGCATAACGACTCGCGATACTGGCAGCATAACTTGGCCTCTTGTAAATAAGCTCTTTAAAAGAACCTGCACTTTGCTGAAGTCGAGATTTTAAAAAGCTAAGTTGGTCTCGCAGCCATTTTTGTTCAATATCCTGCCGATGAAAATTGCTTTGATGCCACCACCAGTCAAGTTCTGCGATGCTAATAGCATGATTGAGCAAAGGTAAGTGCAACCTGAATCGACGGGGAATTAAGGTTGTTGCGGACGGTTCGATATCAGCCATATTCAAAAACCCCCGAATACGCATCGCCTCAGCCACCCCGCGAGCAAGCTGGTAATTCCACTTCATATCTTTTTTAGCGGTGTGATTTATTACCCACCAACAACTTAAAATAACAACAAAAATAAGCGAAAATATTCCAAGGCCAATACCTGAATTTACCCAGTTACCAGCAATTTCATATAAACCATAGCCCGTGATTGCCAGAAAAAAGAATATTATTACAAATTTTCGATATTCAGCTTGCAACGCCAAAGCAAGCGCGTCGGCTGTTTTAAATATCAGGTTGCTTTCTTTCAAACCCACACTATTGTCAATCTCATGTGCTGTAATGTGCTTACTTGCCTGGCCATTATATACCACGAGCTCTGCAACCAGGGTCTCAAATTCTTTTGATAAAAAGTCTTGTAGGTAACTTTCACTTTGATCGCTTTTACAAAAGCTTGAATACAGCTTTCCTACTGGCACGCTGCCCCCCATTAAGTGTTTGGTAAACTCTAAAGAGGCATCTTCATCTGCTGATTCGTTTTGGGTCAACCGAGAAACCGCAATATGATGCACCAGACCTGAGGTTTGACCATCAAAGTCTGATGTAGGTTGCAAGGCAGGGTTCTCAGTTCCTGTCGGGAATGACACTTCAGCCCCTAGTTTATACATTACAATATCAGCTGTGCCTCCAACACCTTGAGCAGGTTTACCATCCCAAAGCGACAACAACACATTGCTGTATTTGGCAATAAAAATCCCCTGATTTAGATACAAACTATTGCGCAATTGGCCATATGAGTGGTCTGTGATGGCCGCTTGATACTCTTCGTCGCTCAGGCTATGGCGTACTTCAATAATCTCGTTATTGTGTTCACCAAGGGCTGTAACTACTTTGTTAAGCTGTTCAGCTGCAGAAGGTGCGTAAGTTAGCCCATTAAAGTCTGCTTGGTAGTTTTTGAGCGGCATCGGCAAACAACCTATTATTTTAAGCGCCTTATGCTCGGAAGATTGCTGCAGTTCCAACGCCACTTCAGCAGCAAGTAAATCTGCTCCTGCAGCTAAGCCGGTCATCAGCCAAATAGGTGTATCAGGGCCAACTACCTTGCGCCAGTGACTCAATGCGTTTCGGATGTCGTCTTTGTAACTGGGATGTTGATCTGAATTGGCTGAACTTTTTATATCGCGATGTCCAGTAATGCCAATTATAAAGGGTAAGCAGTTTCCTAAAGTACCGTTTTGAGAAGTCATCAATTAAATCCATTAAATCCATTAATAAATTGCAACTTAAACATACTACCTAAGCCAACAGAAAAGTTAAATAAGAATTTGATAAACTTTAGGATTTCTTCTTTTCATTGCAAGCCGCTAAGTACAAATCCCTGACGGTTTGTAGTTCGCTCAACACAGCCGCCAACTTTTAACTTTGTAATCTTCAAAGTGTAGAGGTTAGTCAGCAACCGCTTATGTCATCATTAATATACCTTTCATTAGCTACCCTTGCGTAAGTATTACTAGATCTTCACTTCAACCGATATAGGGCATTGATCACTCAAGGATTGACTTAGATGTCTTGAATATTTACCGTCAGATACAAGTTGTTCAAACGAATCTTTCACGTACCGTTGTTTAGCTTTCGGGTCGAACACGATGTGGTCAATGTAGTATTTATAATAACCGGCCCAACATTTTGATTCTTTGGTAATTGTCGGCGCCCACATGTCTTCTGCGCCGTCATCATCAATAGCTTGCCATAATCCAGCCTCTTCACTGCGATTATTAGCAATGTTTTTGTTAAATCTACGGTTAAAGTCGCCTATAACGACGAAGGGGACGTTTTCTGTGGCTCGTTGATCAATCCATGCTTCTAAAGGTTTTATTTGCTTAGCGAGCTTCTCACAAGCACTTTTATTTTTCTTGTCACTTGTACTTTCGCCAGCCATATTATCAACGATCAAACGATCAAGTGGTTTTTCAAAACAGCCTGACTTTAAATGCACCGCTAGTAAGCGAAACTTATCACTCCCTTTAGTCAATGTGATGTCCATACCATTACGCATTCTACCGACGTCCAATGCTCTGTATTCACTTGCGGTTACCTGATAACCTTTTGATTTACGTACAGCTACACCAACGCGCTGTACCCAGTGCTTTGTCGAGAAGTAGTATCTTATTCATCTCCGAAGACTTTACGCGCGTAATCGCTGTTCTCGATCTCCTGTAGGGCTATTACATCATCGTCAAGTTGCTTTGCATATCGAGCAAGTTCTTTGTAATCATTTTCGGTTCGTTTGTTGAAACCATGCGAACCAAGCCAGGCAATATTCGATGAGGCTACTTTCAATGTTTCCGCATAGCTATAGTTCGACGGTAACGAAAATACGAATATTCACAACTTAAAAAACTTCGTGTACTTGAATTTAAGAGGATAAATCAGAACCAACCGGCGATGACATGCAACCCCAACCAAAAGCCCAAACACGAGCCCTACAGAGCCTTTTATTGACAATAAATTACCTCCATCATAAATAACTTCACTTCCCGAGACTTTAACGAGGCCATTTAGAATAAATTAAAAAAACATGGGTACAGACGTGCTTTGCCATATTATTATTAATATATATATATGTATTTAATAGTATATATATACTTAACAAAGAGCATCTGTACCCATGTTTTTGGTTTCTTGGTCAGGTTTTTTGGTAAGTCATTGATAAATCACTGGAAAATACCATTAAATCGCGGAGCCAATGATTAAGCGACAAAAACGAGCGGTAAACGCGGAAGTTCGATGTTGAAAATGGTTATGCGTTACCTGAAAGGTAAACTATAAAATACAACTAGCAAACAATGTTGCTACTGTTGTAAAAAAGTTATCGGTACATCCCAGAAGCTAGTTTGTTTTGGTATATGACACTTTCAATACGCGCTTCCATTTTTTTGACGAGTGAACGGCTAATATAAAAATTTCGCCCAGCTCTCGGTAACAAAATATCATCCAGTTGTTTTGATAGGTAATCAGCTATGCCGACGTTAATGCCTTTAACTTTTTTTACGAATGCTATACCGTTGAGCGCTTGACGAAAATTGGAATGACCCCATGCTGTTACTTCTGGGTAGTCATCTATTTCCATTTGCATTAATTCAACTTTATCTTTAGTCATGTACCTGTGATACATAGGTACTTCGTAGTCAGTCGCAACGTAAACAGCTCGCCTTTCACGCTGACCTAATCCGTTATAATACACTTCATTTCTGTTCGACAATATTAGTTTTAATCGTTCGGTAGACTCATGATTAATAGCTAAGACGATATGAGCATGTAAACGCCTTCCTACTTGATTTTTTCTTCGCTTACCTTCTTCTATCACTAACCAAAAATAATCAACCCCCAGCTCTTTCAAATAGCCTTTAACGCGCTTCCCGTAATAACTGATTGGCTTATTCATTTTCTCTAATCTAGCAGTGAAACTTTCACTGAAGTTGACTGTAGCATGTACCATAATGAGTTTTTCATCTTTAGCCGAATGTTCTGACAACTCAAGCATTGCAGCCCTAAGGCCGTAATTAAGTCTTAAGCCTTTTTTCTTATCAAGTGTGTGTGTTATATAACGATTACGCCATGAGCATAGTAACGGTAATGTGCTAACGTTATATGATGAAAAGTATGAATCAGTAGAGGGTACTTCAAGGCGGTCATCAAATGTCCGCACCAACTTCCCTCTCGCCATTGCTATCCTATGTACACCGTAGAATTCACCCGTCATAAATACATTCACTCTCAATCGAAAAAGTACACCTTGTTAATAACTGTATTTTGAGTTTCGACTTGGGATCAACCTTTACTTTTTATAATCGGCATCCTAATTTAAAGAACACTACGACCGTTGCTACTTTTTAAGCGAATAAGGAAGTAAAACATGACGACAAAATATGTCACCTACCGACGAGTCAGTACAAAAGAATAAGGACGCTCTGTGCGTATCTTGGGCGGTCAACAACAAGATATTGAACTTTACCCGCAAAACTATGCCGGCAGCCCTTACGTCGTCATTGGTGAGCTTGTGGTGGTTAAATCTGGCAGAATCAATGCCTGTACTGAATTTAACAAAGCGGTTCATCTGCAAAAGCTGAAAAGGCAATATTGCTCGTTGCTTAGATAGACAGGCTTCTCCGTACAGTTTCTTTCATTTCATCGCTGATGGATGATAAGCGATTGCAAATCAAAGTTTGATCAATGCTACACGCTGATAATTTCCAGTTGCACATCTATGCAGCCCTAGCAGAGAAAGAACGAGAGTTTATTAGTGTACGTACCAAAGCGGGTCTCGCTGCTGCAAAAGCCAAAGGAGTGAAGCTGGGTGGCTTACAAGATAAAACAAATGCGAGAAACATTGCCAAGCGTAAACAAGCAGATAAGTTTGCGGATAAGGTGCGTGTAGCTATTGAATCAATGCACCAACCAGGGCTTAATTACAGCCAAATAGCTAAACGATTGACTAGCATAGGTACAAGACATCAACAGACAGAGATTTCGCCCTCAGACGGGTAAACATTATTCCACGAATGGCTGACATAAATAATTAGCCTTTTCTCCAAAATCGTTTACTTAGAATTCCATTTTCTTTTAATCTCAATCAGCCGTTCATCATTCCTGAGAGAAAAATCAGCCTCCTCAATTGCATCAAATATATCATCTGCTCGATAAGGCCAATCTATAACGTTATGTGGTAAAATTTTGAATACAATCGCTAGAACTAATTCAGGTTTACTTCGTATAATCTGACTATCTTTATTTACCATGATTGGCAATGACGTATTATTGGAGTTCAATTTAACCAGATGCGAGATAATTAACAGGGCTGTATTTTCAAACATATCCAAGGTGCTAAAGGCTAATTCGCATAAACGCAAAGTCGTTGCCGGTGACTTAACGGATATTTGCTTTGGCCATACATGAACCAATAGCTTAATTAATTGATCTTTCCATTCGTCATCCCCGCCATTTTTTATACACCATGCTCTAATTTGCCAAAGCACATTAGCTCGGTAGCCATCGTCGCATTTAACCAGAAACTCACGAAACTCTTCATTCGAAATAAAAGGCTCATCGGTAGTTTCGTCAATACTTTTCCAGCCGGATAAAAGAATCCCTGCATGAACTTTAGAGTATCCAGTACGATAAAATTCAACACCTTGTGCACATGCTAATAAAGATTCTTTTAGCTCACGATAAAGCTCGGGCCTTGGCATTTTTGCTCCCCAAAAGAAACCAGACCAAAATGCTTGCACATCTTCAGAATTATTACTTTCTCTAGTCGAAAGTAAGTTTACTCGGGTCCACTCGGCATCTCGTAAGTAGAACCAACCTAAGTTGTGATTACAAATAACCAAAGCATATCGAGCAAGATCTCCGCCTAACTGCAATATATAGCTTACTCTTGCTAACCAACCATCGGGAGTTGTTTGCTTATCAACCTCTAACTTTGGGTCATCAAACAATGACTGTAATAACGGAGATATCGGTGAATTAATGGCTACCGAAACCCAATCAATTTGTTTCTTACTAGAAAGAATGCTTGACTGTAATAGAGTTGGTTTTCTTTTCCCAATATCCAATAATTTATCAAAGAGACGATAAAATGCCCCAGGATACTTCTTTAGAAGTATCTTACTTACTCCTCTCAACCACGATGTAACATCCCGGTTGAAAGAATCAAACGCCACAATAGGGTAACTATATAAACGTTCAGCGACTAACATCATAAACAGCGGTTTATCTTCCTTTCGCTTCTCGCTGTTTAGGAATAACCGCCATGCCCACTCAGGATATTTGTTATTCTGCGCTGCCAAATTTAGACTAGAAAAGGCTTTTACTGGAAATGCATCGACAAACCCCTGAAATGGCTCAGCTTCAACCAAAAAGTCTTCCGTTCTACCTCTCAAAGCCTCTGCTTTTGTCAAAATATCCTTTAGTGGTAAGTTTTCTAATGTAGAATAATTCGTCTCTGTTCTAATTACACCACCTTGTACCCTACCAGTCTGCGCTTCACTATCAGCACTTTCAACATTCCATTGTGGAACAAACTTCTTTAGCTCCTCTGTAATTCCATCTAAATCACAGTTAAGATCACAACCATTCTTGCTTAGCCAATGAAGCCTATCTAAGACCGACCAAGCTCGATGAGTTTGAAATTGTTCATCATCATGATAGTCTCGTTTTTTAGGGCCTTCGACAATTCGTCCCTCAATTTTCAACTGTCCAGCCTCATTCATCTCTGACCATCTGGCCTGAAGAGTTAATAAACTATCACGTGTGAAACTGCTAGACCAAAATAGCTCATGATCTAACTCTTGACCAAACAAAGATTCCACAATGTCAATCGATGCAATTTTCGGATTACGAGAAGCCCAAACGCGCAGTAGTACAAAATGCTTCGAACTGTTATTCCTCCATGCTTTATACTCTTTTGATGCTGCGTCAATATCAGTTTGAACTAAGAGTTCAAATGACCTTGCGATTCGTGATAGAAGAATATATACGCTGTCATTTCCTAGATGGTCATCTTCATCACCCTCAGATGTTAGTGAAGAAAAATCAAATGTGGAAAATGGTTCTATATCCAACTCAAGCTGAACGACCGTTTGGAGGTGCAGACGTAATCCTTCTAGAACAGGAGATAACCACTTTTCAGGTACCATAATCCTACCATTTGGGTTCGGATAATAAATGATAGGGTGAATAATTGACTTGATATTTAGATCATTCAATTCATTTAATATTGGTGCAAATCCATGCGTACTATCTATGGTTAACCGCGGGCGTAAACACTCCAAATAAGTTCTTACAGCCTGCCAGTTCCATTTTTCTTTAGCAACCCGTCTATTGAACTGATACCAATCTGAATCGTGAGGTTGTATTTTTTCATTCTTCGCTTCTAATAAATAACGCCACGCCTTATATATTTCAGGTTTGTCGGCTAAGTCCTGTCTATCCAGATGAAGTTCAATTTGATCCATAACGAAGGGATGTAACTCAGCTTGTCGATGGACCCACCATAAAGTGACTGGATCTGCAGACACTTTGCTAATCCATATACATATATTGCGTAAGCGTGTACAAAGCACAGGTACATTAGAAGAGTAACTACCTCGTAGTGATAACAACTGGCTATTCTGCTTGTCTGCTTTATCTACATGCGTAAGGTCGAACGCGTCCCACACATCTGATGGTAATTCACGCTTCGTATAATAATCATCTGAGGAAATTTTATCAGGCACAGGATCAGAATCTAGACTGTATAGCTCAAATGGATCAACAATCTGATCTGAGTAGTTCCAAGGTAAGGTTCGCGAAGGTTTTTCATAGCGACACAGCTTATCAAAAACTAACAGCCATTCAGCCGAGGGCGACTTTTCTGCCTGTGCAAACAGCTTAGCTCCTTCCGTAGATGAAATAACGTGAGCGACTAGGCC
>Ga0209292_1005627_pt1 | contig 12711 bp, 11 predicted proteins | sample GOMGulsemesocosm_2_FD_184634 | JGI IMG/M metagenome (GOLD analysis project Ga0209292, IMG submission 184634) | Methane-oxidizing microbial communities from mesocosms in the Gulf of Mexico - GOM9C Gulf of Mexico (SPAdes) (version 2) | ecosystem: Environmental > Aquatic > Marine > Cold seeps...
AGGTACTTTGGGCTCAATCTTTTTTTGTTTTTTGGCTGTATTTGAAGGAGGGTTTACGGCTGTCAACTCATCCCCTAATTCATCCTTAGTAAAGCTATTGCTTTCAACACTATCGTCTTTAAACCAGTCAGATTCAAGACTGTCATCTAATGATTTAATTGAGCTACTCACAATATTTTCAGATTCAACGGCTGCTGGTTGTCCTGATATATCAGACAAAATATCATTTTTTATTATTATTTGGCTTTTAGATAGATCGTCAGATAGCTGAATATCAGCATTCAAAATGTGCTCTGAAATCGTCTCGTCTTCATGAGTAATATTGTCACTTTGCGCTCTAGGCTTAACTTTAATTTGGCCAACGCCATCTTGGTCAAAACCTTTTCGGTCAAAATCTCGTGTTATTGGATCAGTTTTATCCTTTGAAGTTTTTAATTTATAAGGATTCTTTTGCTTCCTAATTGTCCATAAACCGTGGATAAATATCGCGGTAATGACAATGGCGCTAAGTATAATTAAGACGTTTCTGAAGTTATCTTCCATTTTCGAGCCTATTTACTCTCTTGATGACTGTTATTCATACGATATTTATCGCTATATATTAACAGAAAACTTTACCAGAAATTTAGAGGATTTGTAACAAGTTAATGTTGTAACAGCATGAAAGAAGTTTATATCCCCTTTATCATTCAAGATGCATGGTTCAGAGTGCTTAAGCACTTTCAACTCAAGGCGTTGTGATGAAATAATGGTCATTCCACTGTACATCATAATAACGATGAAGTTATATTGCTCAAGCGCTTATTCTTTGAGGGTAAAGTGACTTTATACCGTAAAACATAAATAGCTACCCTCAAAGTATTCACCTTACCTACACTCATTTTAAGCCCCACTGAAAGGCTGCCCTTTGATTGATAAGGAGTATATAATCACGCGACCAATATCAGTTACTTAGGATTGTTTTCACTCTATGCCGCATTCACAAGCTCAAAGTAAATTTTCGTCGATTGACCATAGCGGAGCAAGCTACTTTTTTAAGGGCTTTAGCCTCATAAGACAAAAAGGCGTGCGTCGTTTCGTATTTATTCCATTAATTATTAACGCCTTACTGTTTAGTGTTGCCTTTTATTTTATGTACTTAGAGTTAAATACTTACATGTCTAGCATTATGGCTTGGTTACCAAGTTGGCTTGACTGGTTGAGTGTTATCCTTTGGCCTTTGGCCATATTAAGCATTTTAGTCATTTTTTCATTTATTTTTAGCACTGTGGCTAATTGGCTTGCAGCACCATTTAATGGTTTGTTATCTGAAAAAATGGAGGCCATATTATCTGACCAAGTTGCGCCAAAGGGGAATATGCTCGACATAGTAAAAGATATTCCTCGAACACTCAGTCGTGAATGGCAAAAACTTCGCTATTACTTACCCCGTGCTATCGGCTTTTTTATTATTCTATGGTTGTTACCTGTTTTTGGTCAAATAATTTGGTTTTTATTTGTTGCTTGGATGATGGCTATTCAATATAAAGATTACCCCTTTGATAACCACAAAGTACCTTTTTCAAAGATGAAAAAAGTACTAAAAGCGAATCAAGGCCTTAGTTATAGTTTCGGGGCAACTGTTGCTGTTTTCTCTATGATTCCAATAATAAACCTAATCGTAATGCCTGTAGCCATTTGTGGCGCAACAGCCTTATGGGTAGACTATTATCAGGACAAGGTATAGAAGCGCTTAATCATCAAACATCTGTGAGAAATGAACTATTTTCATTATTTTATGCTAAATTTTATGCTGTTATCGCGTTAGTGAGTAAAATCGTATATATTTAAAATATATACATAAAAATCAACTTGAACGGAAGTAACTTAAATGAAAGTAAAACAAGCTGTTAAGCATCTTACCTTACTTAGTATTATAGCTGTTGGTGTTAGTGCTTGCTCTTCATCACAAGATATTGAAGAGCAGCCGACTCAGGCCCCTATCCCGGTTGTTGTAGAACCGTTCATTGAAGAGGTTGAGGAAGAAGTGGTTAGTGCTGTCATAAATAATGGCGTTATTGATGTTCCAGTTATTGAAGACGCACAAGTATTTGCTGAATTTAGTGACTCCTTACCCGCGGTTATTAATTATTTTACTCATTCGACAGAAACACAAGTTATCGAATTTTATCAACAGGTATTTGGCGAAGCGCAATCACAAGAGCGTAAACGCGAGAGATTAACGTTGAAGTACCATAATGGTGATGAAAAAATGCGTGTTGTTATTTCACAACAAAACAATAAGCGTCAAGTCGACGTCATCATTGAAAGTAATAATTAATATTGTGATAACTCACATAGTTTAATTTTAATTAAATGTTAATAAAAAAGGCTCAATGATTTCACACTGAGCCTTTTTTTATGCGCTATTTATCAGCAATGATTATTGCTACTTTAACACAGCATCAAGAGTTCCTTGAGCTAGACCATGATAACCTGGTCGTGCTAGTTTATAGACTTTAATAGCCCATGCTTTATTCTCTGGCTCTTTAGCCAGTTCCTTATATAAAGGAGCAATGAACTTACGACGACCAATGCTTTTTAAGTACTCGGCCATTGCAGGATAAGCTTCATTGTAACCAACACGAATTGATAACAAGTACCAAGCATGTGCAATTTCGGCATTTTGACTAATGGTTAAATCAAAGGCTTTATCTAAGTTCACCATGCGGTCATGATTAATATCTAATGGTAAGTTATTAATAAAATGTAGCCATTCATGCAGAGTCCATTGGTTGGTCGGGAGCTGAGCTAACGTTAATTCATCAGTAATTAACTGTTTAATTTGCTTATCGATAATCGTAAATGCATTAGAGGTTGGTTGTGGTGCATAGCTTGGTAATCCTGCGTTAAAAATCCATTCGTTGACTTCACTATCACTTACAATATTTGGGTATTTATCTGTTAAGTTAGCTTTTAAATATTTAATAAAGTTAGCAGTGCCTAAACTTTCAAAGGCATGGCTATCAAAGTACGCTAAAACAAAAGCGTCAAAACGTTCTCGACCAAATTTTTCCTCTAGGAACATTAAGAACAACTGACCTTTGACATAGGGTACACCAGAAAAAGCATCATCAGGATCACGACCTTTTAGGTCGATGTAAAGCTTAGTATCCCCCGAATCAAGTACTGCTAATTCAGCATTTAAGTCTTGCGCACCTAGTGCTTGCTCCATTACCGCACGTTCAGTGCCAAATACAGCTTCCATAATACGGTTTTCAACATAGCTGGTAAAACCTTCGTTTAACCATAAGTCACGCCAGCTTTCATTTGTGACTAAGTTGCCAGACCAAGAATGAGCAAGTTCATGTGCAATTAAACTAACTAAACTTTTGTCGCCTGCAACAACTGTTGGTGTGATGAATGAAAGACGTGGATTTTCCATACCACCAAAAGGGAAGCTTGGGGGTAACATTAATAAATCATAACGACCCCAGCGATATTTACCATACATTTGTTCTGCTTTGTCAATCATCGCTTGAGTATCATCAAACTCTGCCACGGCAGCATCCAAAATATAAGACTCCGCATAAATACCGGTTTGATGACTCATTGCTTTAAAATGCAAGTCGCCTACACCTAAAGCAATTAAGTAAGGGGGAATAGCCTGAGGCATTGAGAAAAAGTAATCTCCGTCACGTTCAGCATCCGGTTCATTGTTAGCGCTCATCACAGCAATCAAATCTTTATCCGTGGTGATACGTGCGGTATAAGTAACTCGTACACTCGGCGTATCTTGAATAGGGATCCAAGATCGTGCATGGATTGCTTGGTTTTGGCTAAATAGAAAGGGCTTTTCTTTACCGGCTGTTTGCTCTGGTGATAACCATTGGAGTCCGGAAGCATTTTCAGTTGAGTGGTAATATACACGGACCTTTATAGCATTGAAGTCAGTATTAAGTGTCAACTTGCTACCTAGCACATCATCACGCTTTGCTAGGTCGTAACTTACTTTTACCCAGTCCCCTGCACTGTTTTGTGCCATAGCACGGTGAATAACAAGATCACGTGTATCTAAAATCAGCGGTACTTTTTTATTGGTAATCCAATCAAGTGATAACTCAGCAAAACCAGATAAAGATTTTTTATCAAAATCAACATTAAGATCAAGGTAAACGTGAGTGGTTTTAACTTGATCATAATTGGCATAACTATAAGCATCGGTTAACGTTGATGCACTAGTGTGCTGATATTCACCCTCTGAATTTGCCCAGCTACTGGTTGAAACAGATAGGGTAATAGAGCTTAATAACAAGCAAATTTTTGAAAAATGTTTCATGACATTTTTTCCTTTAAAAGAATACCTATTTCATTAATTTGGTTCTTCACAAAAAACAAATTAAAGCAAAACGCTCATTTGAGTAACAGCAGGCTAGATAGAATGAGTTCAGTGCTGCCTTCAAGGATATATTAGTACACGTGGTAATAATTTAATGAACAGGTATAAATAATATGTCCAAAATGAACACATAAAAAAACAGGCAAGTAGATTACTTCGAATCAACAGGCCTGTTCAATGATTAGCTTAGAATATTTTATTGAATTAATTCTTTCTTTTAGCAAGTATTATTTACAGCGTTTGTCAAATATTGCACCAGAGGAACTAGGGCTTTTGCATTTGAATAACTACTCTACGGTTTTTTCCTCTGCCAAGGGTCGTATCGTTTGAAGAAATATGGCGTTTCTCTCCATAACCCTTTGCTTCAATTCGGTCAACTTCGATACCATTTTTAACAAAATAATCTCTAATCTTAGCTGCTCGGCGTTCGGATAATTTTAGGTTTGACCAACGACCACCATAACTATCAGAGTATGCATCTATCAGCACCAGTTCAAGGTTAGGGTCTAAACTAAGATACTCACGAATCATATCGATACGTCGCTGTGATGCTTTGGTGAATTTATCACTACTTGATTGATAGTTTAGTACTGTGTAAGAGATATCGTCAAAACTGTAATTGAGTAAGTTACCAACACAACCGACAAAATCTTTATAAGCCTTTTTAAAGCGTGCCGTTGATAAACCTACTGATATTTTATCTTGTTCGCTATACCAGTCATTGTAATAGAAAGTGGGGCTCATCCCCTGCTCAAGCTCACTTAACATAGTCCAAGCAACTTTTTTAGGTAAACTGGGGTTAAATTGTTTGTGCAATTTCATATTGGCTAACGTACGAGAGCTCACACCAGGTTGCCAGTTAGGGGCGACACTTCTCACTTCAGCTAAAGAATAATTATCAGGCAATAACATCATATCTAGCTCAAATTCCATATTAAGTTTTCGGCTTGCTTTGGCTGAAAAGCGAGCTTCACCATAACGAGGGATTTGATGCGACAATGTACATTGCAAACGAGAATCGTCTGAGAGTTGCCATTGAGATGTATGAATGTCAGCACTGTACTGACGGATCCCCGCATGTGCTTCGCTAACGAGCAAACTAGCAACCAAGCTAGTTATCACAAGAAAAGAAGAACTTAATGCAACGATTATTTTTTTCATAATTTGGCACAAATTTGTTAGCGGTAACAGGGATAAAGGATTTAGCCTTTACTTGATATAGTAAGGTATCGCCTTTAACTTAGATAACTTTAGCATTTTATCAAAAAAATATCGATTTTCAGGGTGAAATACAGACAAATTGATTCGAATTCATATTCATTGTCGTTTTTAAATTAACTTTCTGCGATAATCACCCGCATTACTTTACAGCCTCATTACAATAGTGACCAATGTCTAAATCAAGCTCTATAGATAGCCAAAACAATTCCCCTGCCAATAAAGAAAATGATAAAAGCGTTTTCGCCCAAAGATTCCGTGGTTACTTTCCTGTCGTCATCGATGTTGAAACTGCAGGCTTTAATGCTCAAACAGATGCACTACTTGAATTAGCAGCCTCAGTTTTACATTTAGATGAAGACACTGGTGACTTTTCAATTGATGAAACAATACAATTTAACATAGAGCCTTTTGAAGGCGCTAACCTTGAGCCAAAAGCATTAGAGTTTACCGGAATAGATCCAACAAATCCGTTACGTGGTGCAGTTGATGAAGATGAAGCGCTAAAATCGCTTTTTAAGCTCGTTAGAAAAAAAATGAAAGCGGCAGGTTGTCAACGGGCGATTATTGTTGCGCACAATGCTTCGTTTGACTTAGGTTTTTTAAATGCAGCCACTGAGCGCTGTAAAATTAAACGCAGTCCTTTTCATGCTTTTGTTAGCTTTGACACTACAACACTTGCAGGCCTTGCACTAGGACAAACAGTTTTAGCAAAGGCTTGTATAGCTGCCAATATCGAGTTTAATAATAGTGAAGCTCATAGCGCTTTATATGACACTGAAAGAACAGCAGAGCTTTTCTGCCATATTGTGAATAAATGGCGTGCTTTAGGTGGTTGGCCAATGGCTGATATTGAACCGGAATCGTAGTATTTACGACCATTGAATTTCACACATAAAAAAACCGCATTCGCGGTTTTTTTGTTTTGCAATCTCTGTCGTAAAAACTAAGCGACAGAGCGTAACTTATAACTTATCAGCGTTATCAGTTAGGTAAGATGCAACACCTTCAGGAGAAGCTGTCATACCTTTGTCACCTTTATTCCAACCAGCAGGGCAAACTTCGCCATGTTCTTCGTGGAATTGTAATGCATCTACCATACGTAACATTTCATCAACATCACGACCTAGTGGTAAATCATTTACTACTTGGTGACGAACTGTACCGGCTTCATCAATTAAGAATGAACCACGGAAAGCTACACCTGCTTCTGGATGCTCAACATCATAAGCTTTACAAATTTCATGCTTAGTATCAGCAACTAAAGTGTATTGAACTGGACCAATACCACCATCATTTACTGGAGTGTTACGCCATGCGTTATGAGAGAATTGTGAATCAATTGAAACACCAATTACTTCTACACCACGGCTTTTAAAATCTTCCATGCGGTGATCAAATGCTAAAAGCTCAGATGGACATACAAAAGTAAAATCTAATGGATAGAAAAATACAACAGCTGTTTTACCTTTAATCGCTTCACTTAATGAAAAGCTATCTACAATCTCACCACTTGCTAATACTGCTGCTGCAGTGAAATCTGGCGCTTGACGACCAACTAATACACTCATTTTATGCTCCGTTTTCTTTGTGTTAAAAAGTTTAATTTATTTACTTACAAACATTGTGACAAACAATACAATTATTCCGCTGCAGCATTTTTAGCAGCAGCATCTTTTACTAAGGTTTGTAACTCACCTTGTTGAAACATTTCCATAATGATATCGCAACCGCCGACTAACTCACCTTCAACCCATAACTGTGGGAAGGTTGGCCAATCAGCATACTTAGGTAATTCTGCACGAATATCTGGATTTTGTAGAATATCTACATAAGCAAATTTCTCTTCACAAGAAATTAATGCTTGTGAAGCTTGTGATGAAAAGCCACAACTTGGTAATTTAGGAGAACCTTTCATATATAGCAAGATTGTATTTTCACTAATTTGTTCTTTAATGCGCTCAATTGTATCCATAGTACCCTCTATTAATTAATACTTATTATATTGCGTTGCATTGATATATATTACATATGGAGATAAATAAAATAATTTCAATACAAGATAATAGAATAAGTACTATTATCTAATCTAGCTAAGCAAGCTTAGCTATTGATTTTAAAAAATATAGCCTTGAAAGTTAGCTTATCAATACCTATATAATAATAATACTTGAGTATTTTACTCAAGTTTATAGTAAAACACACTCATTTTTAGCGTAAATTTGTAATACACCGAGGAGAGCATAATGGCTATTGAATTACCTTCGTTACCTTTTGAACAAAATGCATTAGAGCCACATATTTCATCAGAGACCTTATCATTTCATTACTCAAAGCATCACTATACATATGTGATGAAACTTAATGGCTTAATTAAGGATACAGAGTTTGAACATAAGAGCTTAGAAGAGATTATTAAAAGCTCTTCTGCTGGTATTTTTAATAATGCTGCTCAGGTATGGAATCATACATTTTACTGGAACAGTTTAAGCCCAAACGGTGGTGGTGAACCATCGGGAGATTTATTAGCAGCAATTAATGCTAGCTTTGGATCTTTTAGTGAATTTAAAGCCAAGTTTACTGATAGCGCTATTAATAACTTTGGCTCTAGCTGGACCTGGTTAGTAAAAAATGAAGATGGTGGTTTAGCTATTGTTAATACCTCAAATGCAGCGACACCATTAACCGACGAAAGTGTTACGCCACTGATGACTGTCGATTTATGGGAGCATGCATACTACATAGATTACCGAAATTTAAGACCCGATTATATGAACGGCTTCTGGGCCTTGGTTAACTGGGATTTTGCTCAGGCAAACTTAAGTTAATAAAACAGCTATCAATATATATAACCTAGCAAAGGTACTTTTATTTTGTTAGGTTTTAATTTAATCACTTAAAAAACTAACTGATGGGGAGTATTGTTTCAAATCAAAAGATAATCAGATAGCCCCACCATAATAATTAACATAGTGTAGTATCGAGCACCACTTAGTTTTCAGCACGGACTCATCTCAATTATGTTTAGTTTTCCAGCAGTCAATAATAAAAACCTTTCCGCCGTTGAAGCGCTATCTCAAGCACAATACATTGCTTTTTCTCCTTTATTTTTCAAGCCACGGTTGCCCTTAAAGAACTAAAAATATTACCCCTTATTGAAGCATCAGGTAGAAATGGCATTAACATTTCTGCACTAGCGGGACAATGTGAGCTATCCCAATACGGTATAAAAGTATTACTCGACTTTGCAATTAGCATTGGTGTATTGGCTAAAAACAATGAGAGTTATCAACTCAGTAAAGTTGGTTATTTTTTACAAAATGATGAGATGAGTCAAGTCAATTTCAAGTTCAATCAACACTTTTGTTATCAAGGTTTAGAATATTTAACTGAAGCCATTAAAACCGGTAAACCAGAAGGGTTAAAAGTATTTGGTCAATGGAAAACACTTTATCCTGCCCTAACGTCTCTTCCTGAAAAAGCTAACAAGAGTTGGTTCGATTTTGACCATTTTTATTCAGATAATGCCTTTGATGAAGCGCTAAATATTGTTTTTAAAAACAGACCTAAAAGTCTTCTTGATATTGGTGGCAACACTGGCCGCTGGTCATTGAAATGTTTGAACCATGATAAAGATGTCAATATTGTTATTATGGATTTATCGCAGCAACTGAGCATCGCATCAAAAAAGATTGCTCAAGCTGGCTTTAGTGATCGATTTACTCCCTTCCCTTGTAATATGCTTGATGAAAATCAACCATTATACCAAGGTGCTGAAGTCATTTGGATGAGCCAGTTTTTAGATTGCTTTTCACCAAAAGAAATTTTAGCTATTTTAGCCAAAGTAAAACAAGCTATGTTGCCAGGCACTCGCTTATATATTATGGAAACCTTTATCGACCGACAGAAATTTGAAGCAGCCAGCTTTAGCTTAAATGCTACATCACTCTACTTTACTTGTTTTGCCAATGGAAATAGCCGCATGTATGAATCAAGTGACATGATTGATTTAGTTACTCAATCAGGGTTAACTATTAATGAGCAAATAGATAATGTTGGTTTAGGCCATACCTTACTCGTTTGTCAGGCATAATGCATTTTCAGTTTATCTAATAAAGTGCAATAACCTTTATACAATAAATCTTTATTACAAATTAATTTAATGTATAAAATAAATACCCAAGCAGTTCAGTAGTACCTAAAACATTAACAAACAACATAGTTATTCAAGTGAATGCGTTATAAAGCATAACTGTAACGTTCATCATGAATATTTATTCACTTGCCACAGCTGGTATTTACAACCGAAAGTAGTATTAGTTTTTCTAATGCGAAAAATGCATTTTTTTTAGTTTGTCGAATAGCAGATAAGCCATTATGATAGCTTTGTTTTCTGAGTTAGCGCAATGATGCTTTTCTCTTACTCCCAAGGAGATATCATTAACTGGATTACGCTGAAACGATAGCTTTCTATCTTTTCTCTCTGACATGTTTCTTGGAATTTAACTTCCTTCTATCAACTTGATATTAGAGTTGGCCCGCAACAAGTTTTGCGGGCTTTTTTTTGCCTGTAATTTAGTGAAATTGTTAATCCGATTCTACTAAGCAAGTTTAAACTAAAGAGGATTATCGGAGAAACAGCTTACTGTTGCCCTAGAACTTGAGCTGGTTCAATTTTTGTTGCTCGCCAGGCTGGGTATATAGTTGCTAACAAACTCATTATAAGTGCTGTTATCACGGTGGCATACACATCACTATAATGTAATACACTTGGCAAGTAGTTTATAAAATAAACGTCTCCAGATAAAAACGTCATCCCTAGAAAATGCTCTAAGCTACTGATTATATCAGTAAGATTTAGCGCTAAATAAACACCTGATAAAGCACCTATTAAACTACCTAACACACCATTAACCAGCCCTTGTGTGATAAACGCTAACATAATAGTTGATGAACTTGCTCCCATCGTTTTTAAGATAGCGATGTCGCCCTGTTTTTCATTAACTGCCATAATTAAGGTGGAAACAATGTTAAAACTAGCAACGGCAATAACCAAGACTAATACGATAAACATTACCATTCTAACCAGCTGAATATCATTAAATAAGTGCCCCTGTGTTTGTGTCCAATTGGTTATGTAAACATAGTGGTCAAAGTTATAGCCGACTTGTCTCGCTATTTTAGGCGCAGAAAAAACATCAGCGACTTTCAGCCGTATGCTTTGTGTTTCATCGTCTTGATAACCCATGACCTCATTTGCCTGAGCAATAGGAATATAGGCTAAGGTATCATCGATTGTTCCGCCGAAATTAAAAATACCGACCACTTCAACATGACGAGTAATAGGCGAGGAAAATACTTGTTTAACATGATTATCCGTTTGTGGAGGCGGTAATAATAGCTGTATCTTATCACCAAGTGTTATGGCTAATTTTTTAGCTACACCACTGCCAATAATGATAGTGTTATTATTAGCTTCTGATTTCATTAACCCTTGCCAATTACCGACAGTGATATAGTCAGCAATGCTAGATACTTGCCTTTCAAGATTGGCATCAACACCACGAACCTCAACAGCTTTAAGCTTCAAACCACTTTGCAGCATACCAGTTAACTTTATTACCGGTGCTGCGGCAATGACTGATGGATCTTTTTTTACTTTTTCAAGCTGTTTCGACCAGCTAGTTATAGGCTCATTTACACTGACAAGTTCAACATGCGGTACAATAGAAAGCAGCTTCTGTGATAATTCACGCTCAAAGCCATTCATTGCACTAAGTACAACAATAAGCACTGTTACCCCTAACGCAATGCCAATAGTTGAAGAGGCAGAAATAAAAGCAGAAAAACCATTGCCATGACGGCTCCTGACATAACGCCAGCCAAGATAAAGGCTTAAGGGCTTAAACATGTTGTCCACTTACTTTGTTATCAGTTTCTTCATTACTGGTAATCGTATTTTCTATCGGTTTACTATTAGGATTGTCAATTGGATGTTTAGCTGAATTTTCATCAGAAAAAGGCACTAATTTCCCCTGAACTAACCTCACCTGCCTGTCCATGCGGCTAGCTAATACAAGATCATGCGTTACGATAACAAAGCTAGTTTGTACCGTATTATTCAAACTGCGAATAAGTTGGTAAATTTGCTCTGCAGTATCACTGTCTAAATTTCCCGTTGGTTCATCGGCCAAAATCAAGGCGGGCTTAGTAACTAATGCTCTTGCTATTGCAACACGCTGACGTTCTCCACCAGATAATTGTGAAGGCCGGTAATCAATTCGATGTGCCAAACCTACTTGATCCAGCATATCTTTAGCTGCATCTAATGCGACTTTGGGCTTTTCGCCTTGGATCATTAAAGGCATTGCAACATTTTCTAACGCACTAAACTCCATCATCAAGTGATGGAATTGATAAATAAAGCCAATGTGTTGATTTCTAAATTTTGCTCTATCTTTATCTGACAATTGATGAATATCGATACCATTGATAAACACTTGTCCTGAGCTTGGTATATCTAAAGCACCAGCGAGGTGTAAAAAGGTACTTTTTCCGCAACCAGAGCTACCTACAACGGCGAGCAGTTCACCCTTTTCAACACTCAAATCCAAATTCATTAGTACCTTGGTTTCAATGTCACCTTGCTTGTAAGACTTGGATAGTTGACAACACTGTAATACTTTATTCATTAATTATGGCCTTATTCATTGCGTAGTACCTGCGCGGGCTGTGTAGTTGATGCTTGGTATGCTGGATAAAGTGTGGCAATAAAACTCATTGCTAATGCTGAAAGTATAATAGTAGACACATCAAGCCACTCAAGCCTGACCGGCAAATTTTGCATACCCAAACCAAATAATTTCACCCCAACAAATAACATGATTTCATTCAAATTCAACGCAATGATGACCCCAAGAGTGCCACCTAGTGATACTCCCCATAAGCCGTTCACCATACCTTGGGTAATAAATATTTTTATCACATCCAAACGGGCTAGGCCCATGGTTTGTAATATGCCAATTTCAGCCTGTTTTTCAACGACAACCATTACCAGTGCCGAAACAATATTAAAAGTTGCAACAGCAACAATTAAACTAAGCATTAGCCACATC
>Ga0209292_1005629_pt1 | contig 12705 bp, 8 predicted proteins | sample GOMGulsemesocosm_2_FD_184634 | JGI IMG/M metagenome (GOLD analysis project Ga0209292, IMG submission 184634) | Methane-oxidizing microbial communities from mesocosms in the Gulf of Mexico - GOM9C Gulf of Mexico (SPAdes) (version 2) | ecosystem: Environmental > Aquatic > Marine > Cold seeps...
CGAATTAATGTTTCAAGATCATTTGGGTTATACTTCAGCACTTCCTCATATAGAGTCCTGGCCTTTTCAAAATCTGACTCACTAAATGCAAGCTGCGCCAAATTTTTACCCGCATAAATATGCCCCGGTGACAAATGTAAGGCGCGCTCAAAAGCCTTTTTCGCATTCTCAAGCTGTCTTTGAGTTAACAAAACAAGTCCATGCAAATTATGCGCTGCCGGATTCTCAGGCTGTCTTTCCAAAAACTCTTCCGCCGTCAACAAAGCGGCTTTATAGTTTTTCGTTTTCAAATAACTCTGCACTAAAAGCACATCTGCTTGCTGAGATTTCGGGTCAAGCTGAATAGCAGCATTCAATGCCTCAATCGCACCGTTTTCATCATCAGAAGCCAATAATGCCTGACCCAATCGTGCCTTTGCATCTGCTGAATCTGGCGCAAGCTCTTCAGCTAGCCTGAGCCATTTTAAAGCTTCTTCTTTTTTCCCCAAGCCGAAAAGTGCATCAGCATAAAGGTTAATGAGCGCTTCGTCCTCCGTTGTTGTACTAACAACTGGCCTGAGTAAACCCTCAACATTTTCAAATTCTTCAAGAGCCAGGTTTTGAGTTGCGAGTAATTTCCTGGCTGGCAAAAATCCAGGGGCCTTACCAACCACTGTCGACAGGTAACTCTGTGCCTGTTGGGTGTTACCGAGATGAAAATGAATCGAGCCTAAATAAAAGATCGCGGCGTGATTGCCTCGATCCACATTAACAACAGAATCAAAGGAAACTTGAGCTTCGGCATATTTTTTCTGGAGGTATAAAATCAAACCTTGAGTATAATGAAGCTGATAGTTTCCCTCCGCACGCTGTTTCAACACATCTACATCCTGCTGCGCCAAATCAAGTTTATTTTGATACACCCGCACCATTGCTCGGCTGAGCAAATCGTTCGCATTATTCAACCGGTTATTGATAGCCCTCCCATAAGCTGATTCGGCTGCTTCCAAATTATTGGTTCGCCTTTCTAAATCGCCTAATAAACTCCAAGCCGAGGCGTAATCGTCATCCGTTTTCAGAAGAACCTCAAGGGTTTCCCTCGCGGCATCAACTTGACCATCTGCAAATAAAATAGCCGCTTCAGCATACTGGACATAAGGGGAAGTCGGGATAATTTCTTTTGCAGTCCCTGCCAGGCTTTTTGCCCCATCAGTTTGTCCCTGGCCTAAAAAAGCCAAAGCTTTTGAAGCAGAAAGTTCAGCTTTTGTTTCGCTCTTATAGGTTGGTTTAATGCTAAGGGCGTGAATTTCTTCGTACTTCCCCATCGAAAGATAAATTCTAGCGAGAAGAGGGGCTGTATACTCATCACCAACACCCAATTTCTGAGCATGCACAAGTTCCTTTTCCGCTGACAACAAACTACCAATCTCTAGATATAGTTTCCCTAACTCCCAACGCGCTTCAGCATTACTAACGTTTTGTGCAAGCGCTGATTTAAAGTCCACGACTGCGGAGGCATAATCTTTTTTATCCAGCGAATCTCTCGCACGTTGTACATACTCAACATCGGTAAGCTCTGAGCTACAAGCAACGACTATCAGTAACGTCGATACCGTTAATATTTTTCGTGCTTTGTTTAGACTAAATCTCACCATTGTTTTATATCCCTTAAAAACATTCAGCAAATTTCACTCATTTTAGGACTAATCAGAAATATCGTGCCAATTGAAATTCTAAATAATCATCATCTCTCAAATCGAAAAACAGCTCTGTTTCTTCCATATTAGTAAACACGCGCGCCTCAAGAGAGACTTTCCAGGCATCACCAACTCGACGGCTAGCTTCTATGCTACCAAAGGTCGCCTGTGAATCAGCATCCACAACTGCTCCAGCTAACACTTCAGTACTCTGCACATCATTGAGAACCCAGCGTAATCCTGCAAACACATCGTTCTGCAAACCGGTCGCTGAATTTTCATCGCGATCATCAAAGTGATACTCAAGCAACAGTCCAAGATCCTTTGCCGTGTCACAAATACCAACCAACGTGTATTCAAAACCACCAACAAAGGCGGTATAGCGTCCAACATCGTTACGACTGGAAATAACTTCCAGCTTCCACAGCCAATCGCCTTTTGTAGCCTGTAAATCCAGGCTTGTTTGATCTATCTGTTGATAATGAGGAATCAAAATAGGATCTCCCCCGCCGTCAAGCCCTGGAACCAACGTCGGCTCGCGGCTGGTGCCGGAAAAATGTGCCAAGCCGATATCCCAATCCCCAATGTAATGACTCCAACGGGCTGCGAAGTCGACATGCTGCTCTTCCGCGCTCGATTCAAAGGTGGGGTTATCCGTATCAACTACGAGTGAAGAACGCAGACGTCCCTCTTTGCCTGCAAAGGTACGTTCACGAAAATAAGGCAGCACAAAGAACTCCAGCGTACCCCAGTCTTTAATAAAAGCCAGATTGACCATCGGCTGACCTAATTTATCTTCACCATCAATATTTTCGACCTGGTCAGTTTGGTTAATAATATCCACCAGATGGTTAGATTCAGCTACGCCCCAAAAGACCTTTACTGCACCAACCTTCAATTCAATATCGCCAAAACTGCCCCCCCAATAAAACTCCCTGAAATCGGCATGACTACGCTCATCATCATTTGCGTCATAACGTAAGAAGGGCTGCACGACCAGTCGTTGATCGCCATCATCCCAATTGGCGTAATATTCCGGCTCTAACGCCATCGAAAATGAATGGTCACTCTGTCCCATATGACGTGCATCATTAAAGAACAGCCTACTATCAAGACCAAGATTACCTGACCAACGAGAAGAGGCTTCTGCGCATAGATTAGTGCTCATTATGGCCGCAGGCAGACAACACATAAGCGCAGAGATAGAATATTTTTTCATCATAATAGTATGCCCGCAGGCGCAATTTTGGGAGGTATTACAACAGGAAATACTCAATTGGAAACAAGTATATCCTGAATCTATAACCGAGTGTCTATGCCTTAACCTCGGCAATACCGTATTTATTCATTAACGAATAAAGCGTTGGGCGTGTCACCCCTAACAAATCAGCAGTTTTGGAAATGTTGCCGTTAGAATAATTTATGGCACGACGAATAACTTCACTTTCAGCCGCTTCACGCACTTCCTTAAGATTGAAGGGCATATCCTGTGCTTCGATATCTTCAAGCTCAAGATCTTCAGCGGTAACCTGTTTACCATCAGCCATCACCACAGCTCGATTGATTTTATTTTCCAGCTCACGGATATTACCTGGCCAGTCATAGCTGCTCACAGCACTTAACGCATCAGCACTAAAACCACGTAAATCTTTATTATGTTTTTCGGAATATTTATTAAGAATCGCGCGGGCCAGCACGATAGCATCACCATTACGCTCTCTCAACGGTGGAATATTCACGCTAATTTCACTGATACGATAATACAAATCTTCTCGGAAGCGCCCCTCGGTAATCAGTTGCTGAAGATCCTGGTGTGTTGCACACAGCACACGAATATCAACAGGAATTTCAGTACGCCCCCCCAGCCGCTCAATAGTACGCTCCTGTAAAAAGCGCAGTAACTTTGCCTGCAACGACATGGGCAAATCACCCACTTCATCCAGGAAGAAGGTGCCGCCATCAGCGTATTCAATTTTACCCTTTGTCTGTTTAGCGGCGCCCGTGAAGGCACCTTTCTCATAACCAAACAGCTCGCTCTCCAGCAAATTTTCCGGAATGGCAGCACAATTAATAGCAACAAAGTTATTTTTAACTCTCGGGCTTAGGCCGTGAATGGCCTTCGCCAGCACCTCTTTCCCCGTACCGCTTTCGCCAAGTAATAATGTTGTCACATCAGTCGGGGAAATTTTTTCTATAGTTCGACAAATCTTCAACATTTCAGGGCTGCTGGCAATCACGCCATCCAGCGGGGTAATATCCATTTGCGCAGCTAATTTTTGGTTTTCCCTCTCTAATAGAGATAAATTATGGGCTCGATCGATAATCATACCCAGAATTTCAGGATCAATGGGTTTTTGATAAAAGTCATACGCGCCCAGGCTAACGGCTTTTACTGCATTATCCCGATCATCATTACCCGTTACCACAATCACCTTGGTACGTGGTGACAAGGCTAGGATCTCTTCAAGAGTCGCTAGTCCCTCCGATGCATTAGCTGGGTCAGGCGGCAAGCCCAAATCAAGTGTCACTACTGCCGGTTCGTAACGACGTAATGCATTGATAGCGGCCTCACGGTCACCAGCAATCACTACCTCATAGGCCTCAAAACACCACTTCAGCTGTTTCTGAAGACCCAGATCATCTTCTACTACCAGCAATACATGTTTATCCGTTTCTTTGGCCGAACTCAAACGCTACTCCTTATTTACAACAACGGCTTACAATTTAACCTTTTTAGCAATTAACTAAGTGGTAACTTCAAGATAAATTTAGAACCTTTCCCAGGCTGACTTTGTACTTCGATACGACCGCCCTGCTGCTCTACAAACTGTCGCGCCTCAAATACACCAATGCCCATACCTGCATTACCTTTGGTGGTATCAAAGGGCCTAAAAAGGCGTTCACGAACAAACTGTGTATCCATACCCCGTCCACTATCTTCAATTTCAATAATAGCCTGATTATTGGTTTTATACAGATTGATTTTTACCCAACCATCGTCCTCTGTTGCTTCCTGCGCGTTGTCCACCAAGTGCCCTAACACCGCGATCAGTTTGTCTCTGTTAAGCAAGAGATAAACATCTTCGTCAGCATTGTTAATTTCTGCTTTCGGCTGCTGATTTTTTTGCTGTGCGACTACATTTACCAAAGCATCGTACACATCCACAGCTTTTTCACTGGCGGCCTCAATATCACCTTTGCGCAGCTGGGCCAGCAACCGATTCATTTTATCGACCGAATTGGCCATAGTATCAATGGCATCATCAATAAACTCTGGATTATCTCGGTGTCGTTCGGCATTTGTCACCACCAAACTCAATTGTGCCACCAGATTTTTCAAATCATGAACAACAAAAGCAGACAAGCGATTATAGGCTTCAAATTGACGTGCATGGGCAAGCGACTCACTGGCTTCCATCAAGGCCAGATAATTAGCCAGCTGTTGACCTACAGTCTTCAGCAGATCATGATCCTCCCAGTTAATAGCCCGCATAACCCGCGCATTCACCAGTACAATAAAACCAAACAACTCGCCCTGCTGTACCAACGGCACAACCAACCACATACCCTCAATAGCTGATGACCAATGGTTCAATTCCAGATCACCATAATGCTCAGGCGAACGTTTGTATTCAGGTAATTCCACAACCCACTGCTGCCCTTGTAAAAAGGCTACTAGCGAATCCTCCGGCAGTATTCTGTCCATCTGTAATATATGCGTATTGCGCTCGTGAACAAGACAATAGCTACCATCATCACGCTTCACCCATAACGCACCACCAGCACTTTCAACAATATCTGATAGCGCTTTAATACAACCTTCACGTAAGCTTTCCGTCGTTTCTGCATCAACCAACGCGCGGTTTAAATCCAACCACTCTTTGCGATAATCGTATTTATAGGCAAAGAAATGCTGATTAAAAAATACCTTGATACGAGCCCGTATGCGCCCGGAAAACATAAGAATCAGCAGCGCAAGCAACGCACCGGTAACAAATATAATCTGACCTTGCCGTCCCCAGGTACCGCCAAAATCTCTTAGGTAATACCCTACCACTGCCATAATCAGCAAATATCCGCCCGTCGCCAGCAGCGCGGTGGTATGAAACACCACACTACGGGAAACGAAGATATCCACCGACCACTGAGGATTACGCGCTGCAGACACCGCTATAAAGGGCACAATCAGGGCGTTAATTGCCCCCCTGGCTTCCCATAAGTCGGTATCAATCCGCCCCAGTAACATCGCCTCAGCAAACAGCACAAAATCATAAACAAACAACCCACCAAGACCTACGCAAAGAAATTTAACCGCCCAGCGTGACTCAAGCTGAGTACGTCTAAAAACCTGCTCGACAAGGAACAAACCAACAATAGCTTGAAGAATATGGCTGAGAATTCGAAAATCAAAGGATAAAAAATCATTGAAAAACTTGGCAACGATAGGCAGCAATTCAGCAGCGACTGTCGTAATACAGAGCCCCAGATATGCCGCCACTAAAAGACGTAGTAGCAGTGATTTTTGTTCCGCTCGTGTATAACGCAGCAACGCCCATAAAAAAGCAGTCCAGGCGGTATTTCTTAATACTTCAATGGCCAACAGATGCTTAAGGGAAATCGCCTCGTAACTATTCGACAGTGCCGCCAACACAGTCCAAGCTATGGAAACGACCACGGCCAACAACAATAATCCACCCTGTACCCTGCCACGCCAGCTGGTACAGAGTAAAAATGCTAATAATGCATAAACTGCGGATGCAGTCGCGTAGCTTGCAAAGCCAAAGCCAGTCATTTAGAGTTCCGTGTCTATTTTAAGTCGATTATAGTAGTCGGCTTTTGTCGCTGTGATCGCCTGCTATGCAGAAATCACCCCTATAAAATGCCCGATAACACCTCATATCTATGACAAATTTCGAAGACATTCGCCCCTATCAAGATGAAGAAGTAAGGCCAACTATTAAGCGCCTACTCAAAGAGGCTGAGTTCATTGATGCCATCAGCGCATTCAAATTATCGGACAAACCTCAATGGTTGCGTGGGCTGTTACGGCCACTCGTAAAACGCAAACTTGGAAGAGAACTTGGCCCTCTCAACTCGATTCAGGATGTACAAACACTCTGTGAGCGATATCTACACCGAGTAATCAAAACGACGACTACCGAGTTAACCTTTTCAGGACTCGACAACCTGTCGCCAGAACGTCCTTATTTCTTCATCTCGAACCACCGTGACATTGTCATGGATCCGGCGTTTATAAACTTTGCCCTTTACCACCATGGCATGGAAACTGCGCAACAGGCGATTGGTGACAACTTAATTCAAAAACCTTTCGTCTCAGATCTGATGCGCCTTAACAAAAGCTTTATTGTGAAGCGTTCCGTTAGCGGCATTCGTGAGAAATTACAGGCCTTTACCAATCTATCAGCTTACATCCATCATGCTATCAAGACTGGTAACTCCATCTGGATAGCCCAAAAGGAAGGACGCGCCAAAGATGGTATCGACAGCACTGACCCTGCCATTATAAAAATGCTTTATATGAGCCAGAAAAAAAGTGGTCTAAGTTTCCCTGACTACATGAGCTGGTTGCAAATTGTGCCGGTTACTATTTCCTATGAATATAATCCCTGCGATCTGGCTATTTGCGAAGAATTACACGAAACACGTACCACTGGCAGCTACCAGAAAGCTGAAGGTGAAGACATTCGCAGCATTACCACCGGCATTACAGGTCAAAAGGGCGATGTTCATGTTGCCTTTGGAAAACCTTTAACCGGAGATTTATCTTGCGCAGAAACTGTCGCCAAGCAGGTAGATGAACAAATGCTCAAGCAATACCGTTTTCACAGTTCCAATCACTTAGCCGCTGAATTACTAAACCCAGCAGCGGAAAAGCTACGTTCACAACCAATATCAGAACACAAAAAAGAAGCTTTTATGCAACGCCTAGCGAAGTGTGACGATAAGATGAGGGATATTTTTCTTGAAATGTACGCCAATCCAGTGCTTCGCTTAATAAATCAGTCAAAGTCTTAAGGAACAATCACCAGTCCGAGACCCTCAGCTTCAATTCGTACCACTTTCATTGTTATCCAGGGCGCCTCCATTCCATTAGGTAGCCCCTGCACCTGAACTCGTACCTCTTCACCAATATCAGGAATTTTCCCAGCGTCAACTAGAACAAAAAGGCCGCCATCCGAGATATCACGAGTAAGAGCCAATATTTCACCCTCTTCGGACATGGTAAGGCACACCCTTAACTTCACCGGCGTTCGCGGATACTTGCGTGCATCTCTCTCGCGAGGCCCTACTCTCATACCTTTTTCCTTACGCTTCTTTAATTGATAATAACCTTAGTCTATAAGAACGGCTGAAGCCAACAAATATTGCGACAAAACAGGCCGAAAATGCCACCGTTGACAGGCATAAATCATCAACAAGTTACCCTCAAAATCTATGGGTAAGTCCGGGGATAACCAGCAAAACAGACATAATAAAGTACAGATCAAAATAGCCGGGCTGATTTAATCAAATTTCAATCAAAAAATTCCTTTTTATTTATCAAAAAGATACTAGAACATTCTAAAACTCACAGCGCTCAACCAATAAACACTATTCCTTTATTGCGGCAACTTTGAAAAAGTGCGTGACTCTTCGCTGCTTGAGAAAACAAAACACCGGCTTTAAAGCAACTGTGTAAGCTGCGTATAATAATGTTTACAGACCAGATGCAGCTGACAAAAAGATGACTTCAGTCCGTCGAAAAAATGCAGCCATAGCTCAGCGGGTTACCCTCTTGGGAATGCTGCTAGATCTCATGCTGGGCGCTCTTAAAATACTGATCGGCAATGTTTCAACATCCCACGCCCTGATTGCCGACGGCATTCACTCACTGTCTGATGCGGCATCTGATATTCTAGTGCTCGCCATTACTCGAGCATCTCACCATGCTCCCGACACAAATCACCCCTATGGTCACGCTCGCTTTGAAACCATAGGCACACTGTTACTGGGTAGCAGCTTAATCACCATTGGCCTACTGCTCGCCTATAACTACATCGAGTTAATATTCACTGAAAAAACCATTTTGACACCTGCTTGGCCGGCGCTGGCTGTTGCGCTACTTTCCATTATCAGCAAAGAATGGATTTTTCGTTATACCAAAAAAGCCGGCGAAACATTACGCTCCAATCTATTAATTGCCAATGCCTGGCATAGCCGTAGCGATGCATTTTCTTCCATAATTGTTTTAATTGGCGTGGCTGGCAGCATGGCCGGTATACATTGGCTGGATATAATTGCCGCTCTACTCATTGCCTTCATTGTGCTCAAAATTGGTGGTCAGCTAGTCTGGGATAGCATCAAGGAATTGGTCGATACCGGTGTTGAATCAGGAGAAATCAACGCGCTTCGCACGACAGTGTTATCCATCAAGGGCATCAATAACGTGCATGGCCTTCGTACGCGCCGGATGGGGCAAGACGTTCTATTAGAGATACATCTACAGGTCGACCCGGTTATTAGCGTTTCAGAAGGCCATCAGATTGGCGAATGGGCCACCAAAAAATTACTGGAACAACACACTTTTATCAGCGACGTGATTTATCACATCGATACCGAAGACGATCACAATCAATTAACACTAACCAATAGCTCACTGTTACCACTCCGCAACGAAGTGTTCACATTGCTTTGCGATAGCTGGCCTGAAATGCCAACTATTGAGCATTTTACTCTCCACTACCTTAACAATCAGATTAATGTGGAACTGTTTATCAATGAACGAGATATGGCAGGTAAAACTACATCTGATATTGAACAAGAACTAACCACTCATAGCCATCACCTGAAGTGGCTAGGTACTGTCCGCGTCTGGTGTCACCACTAGAATAAGCGCTTTTCAATAAACGGCACGTTCACCAACCGTATCGTACAAAAGTTTTTCACTGCCCCACTAAAACAAAAAGCCCGGCACTCAAAGAGTACGGGGCTTTTTAATAAGCAGATAAGTAAGGTTAGTTGATTAACCGCCCACCATACTAATCATCACACCAGCTGCAACCGCCGAACCAACAACACCAGCCACATTAGGGCCCATGGCGTGCATCAACAGGAAGTTATGTGGATTTGCTTCCAGCCCCACCTTGTTGGCAACACGTGCGGCCATCGGTACGGCAGAAACACCAGCAGCACCAATCAATGGATTAATGGGTGTTTTAGATAGCTTGTTCATAAACTTGGCCATCATAACGCCTGCTGCGGTACCAATCGCAAACGCCACCAAGCCCAGGATCAAAATACCCAGTGTTTTAACATCCAGGAAGGCTTCAGAGCTTAGCTTGGAACCCACACCCAGACCCAGGAAGATGGTCACGATGTTAATCAGCGCATTTTGAGCTGTGTTGCTCAAACGCTCAACCACACCACATTCACGCATCAGGTTACCCAAACAGAACATACCCAGCAGCGGTGCCGCACTTGGCAGGAACATCGCAACCAGCACCAACACTACCAGAGGGAAAACAATCTTTTCTGTTTTCGATACATGACGCAGCTGCGTCATTTCAATTTGCCGTTCTTTCTCAGTGGTTAACGCTTTCATAATAGGCGGCTGGATCATAGGAACCAAAGCCATATAAGAATACGCAGCAACCGCAATCGCACCCAACAGATCTGGCGCCAATTTACTCGACACAAAGATTGCTGTCGGGCCGTCCGCGCCACCGATGATACCGATAGCTGCCGCATCCGCGATAGTAAAATCAACTACGCCGGTCATTGTTAACAACACTGCGCCAATCACAGTTACAAAGATACCAACCTGTGCAGCCGCCCCTAAAAACAAGGTTTTAGGGTTTGCCAGTAACGGACCGAAATCCGTCATTGCACCTACGCCCATGAAAATAAGCAGCGGAAAAACACCGGTCGCGATACCAATATTGTACACGTAATAGAGCAAGCCACCCGGCGAATCCAGGTGCCCTACTGCATCATAGACCGGCGCATCAAGAAAACCTGCGCCCGGAATATTTACCAGAATTGCACCAAAACCGATGGGTACTAATAACAGTGGCTCAAAACCTTTTTTAATGGCCAAAAACAGCAATAACATGCCGATAGCCATCATAAAGACCTGACCAGGTGCGATTTGGCTTAACCCGGAGTCAAGCCACAATCCATATAATGCGTCCATAAATGACTATCTCTTAACCCAAAGTAATCAGAGTATCGCCGACGGCAACAGAGTCGCCCTCTTTAGTAACGATATCCACAACAGTACCTGCTTCAGCAGCACGTACTTCAGTTTCCATTTTCATTGCTTCAAGAATGATAACCACGTCACCCGCAGCAACCACATCACCTGGAGCAACGTTCACCTTGAAGATGTTACCGGCCAATGGCGCGTTCACTTCAATGCTGCCAGCCGCTGGTACTGGCGCAGCGGCCGCCGCTGGTGCACCTGAAGAAGAAACAGCAACCATTCCCGTCACATCACCACCTTCAGCAACCTCAACAACGTACTTAGCACCGTTAACAGCAACCGTGTACACCTCAGAACCCGAAGCCGTCACGTTAGATGCTGCAGCTGCTTGCGCTGACTCAAGAGTCGGAACAGGCTCGAATGCATCAGGGTTGTTGCGGTTTTCCAGGAACTTCAGGCCGATCTGTGGGAACAGTGCGTAGGTCAACACGTCATCCACTTCGTCACCAGCCAGAGTAATATTTTTCTCAGCAACCAGCCCCTTCAGTTCTGCGGTTAGCTTGTCCAGTTCAGGCTCAATCAGATCAGCAGGACGACAGGTAATCGCCTCAGCACCTTCAAGAACGCGTGCTTGCAGCTCAGCATTGACAGGCGCAGGCGTTACACCGTATTCGCCCTTCAAAACACCGGCTGTTTCTTTAGAGATAGATTTGTAACGTTCGCCAGTCAGTATGTTCAGTACTGCTTGAGTACCGACGATTTGAGAGGTAGGTGTTACCAATGGCAGGAAACCAAGATCTTCACGAACACGTGGAATTTCTTCCAGTACCGCGTCAAACTTATCAGCAGCGCCCTGTTCTTTCAGCTGGCTTTCCATGTTGGTCAGCATGCCACCAGGCACCTGCGCAACCAGAATACGTGAATCAACACCACGCAGAGAACCTTCAAACTGAGCGTACTTCTTGCGTACTTCGCGGAAGTAAGAAGCCACTTCTTCCAGTGCGATCAGGTCAAGGCCAGTATCGCGATCAGTGCCTTCCAGCATCGCTACAACAGATTCTGTGGGTGAGTGACCGTAGGTCATACTCATAGAAGAGATAGAGGTATCAACGTTGTCGATGCCAGCTTCTACACACTTCAGAATGGTTGAAGTAGACAGGCCAGTCGTTGCGTGGCACTGCATGTGAATAGGAATATTCACCGTTTCTTTCAACGCTTTAACCAGCTCGTAGCCATCATAGGGCTTCAACAGGCCGGCCATATCTTTAATACAGATAGAGTGAGCACCCATGTCTTCGATTTGACGGGCTTTATCCAGCCAAACATCCAAGGTGTGCAGTGAGCTAACCGTGTAAGACAGTGTGCCCTGTGCGTGTTTACCGTTTTCGATAACAGCTTTAACAGCGGTGTCGAGGTTACGCATGTCGTTCATCGCGTCAAATACGCGAAATACATCAACACCGTTAACAGCAGCTCGCTCAACAAACTTACGAACTACATCATCTGCATAGTGGCGGTAGCCGAGAATATTCTGGCCACGGAATAACATTTGTTGCGGCGTATTAGGCATCGCTTTTTTCAGCTGACGGATACGGTCCCATGGATCTTCGCCCAGGTAACGAATACAGGAGTCGAAAGTCGCGCCACCCCAAGACTCAAGTGACCAATAGCCAACTTTGTCCAGTTTCTCTGCGATGGGCAGCATGTCGTCCAAACGCATACGGGTTGCAAATAACGACTGGTGAGCGTCGCGTAACACAACATCGGTTATACCGAGTGGCTTTTTATTCTCACTCATAAATTAAGCGCCTTTAATGATTTAAATAA
>Ga0209292_1005632_pt1 | contig 12704 bp, 13 predicted proteins | sample GOMGulsemesocosm_2_FD_184634 | JGI IMG/M metagenome (GOLD analysis project Ga0209292, IMG submission 184634) | Methane-oxidizing microbial communities from mesocosms in the Gulf of Mexico - GOM9C Gulf of Mexico (SPAdes) (version 2) | ecosystem: Environmental > Aquatic > Marine > Cold seeps...
CTCCTGATTTCTTCAGTAATTTCACTTCTTCTATCACCATCTCCTGTGAAATAGCTTTACACATATCATAAATGGTTAGGGCGGCTATATTTGCCCCTGTCAATGCTTCCATTTCTACCCCGGTTTTACCTTCTATATGAACTGAACACACAATTTTTATATGTGTAGAACTTACCACATCTATATGTATATCTACCCCATTTATAAGTAATGGGTGACACATCGGAATTAATTCAGAAGTCTTTTTCACCGCTTGAATCCCAGCAATAATAGCCGTCTGAAACACAGGTCCCTTTTTGGTTACTAATTCATCACCCTCAAAATTACTAATGATTTCTGTCCCCAAAAACATATTTGCCACAGCTGTAGCACTACGTTTCGTGATATTTTTATCACCAACGTTCACCATTTTTGGTTGATTTTTTTCACCTATATGTGTAAACTCACTCATACTTTTTTATTTAAAACTATAAACTTCTATATCCAATAACTGGAAAAACATCTCCTTTTTTAAATTCAGTTTTATTTGAAGGAAGTTCCATAAACGCATCCGATTTCACCAAATTCACTAAATCTCCAGACCCATTTCCTTTTTGTGGATATGCCACAAGCATTCCTTCTTCGTTTCGCAAAGCTACTTGTAAAAAATAGGTCATGGAAGGTTTAAATAGTACATCCTCGCCCAAGAAAGCTTTTACCGAATTTTCTGATGACAAGTTCATCGATTTTTTAAACCATGGTGTAAAATACTTTAAGCAACTAGCATAGGTAGAAACGGGGTTTCCCGGAAAAGCAAAAATAGTCGTCTTATTTTTCTTTCCAAACCAAAACGGTTTTCCAGGTCGTTGTTTTACTTTATGAAAAAGTTTATGTACTCCTAAATTATCTAGCACTTCTGGAATAAAATCAAATTTTCCTTTTGACACTGCTCCACTAAATAATAGCACATCGTAGTTTTCTAAAAAACCACCTATCAGTTCCGTTAATTTTTCTTTATCATCCGAAATATGAATCGTAGTTGCCACAATAGACATCGCTTTTAACACAGATACTATAGAATGCACATTACTTCTTCTTATTTGGTGATCGGCAGGAGTTTCATGAACTTCTACCAACTCATCACCTGTGGAAACAACTAACACTCTAGGACATTTAGCTACCAATACATCGGCCTTTCCTACAGTTGCCAGCACCCCAACTTCAGCTGGAGATATGACAGTATCCTGAGCAATCAACACATCATCTTTTAAATGATCCGCTCCCTGTTTGTGAACATTTTTAAAATACTGAATTGCATAATCTTCCACGGTAGCAATTCCATTTTGTATGCTAACAAGTTCATATGGAATTACGGCATCTGCATTTTTTGGAAGTACTGCGCCAGTCATGGCTTCGATACAATTATTCTTATTACGCAATGTTAACTGAGAACTTCCAGCTGCCTGAACACCTTCGATTTCAAATATTCGAACACCTTTGTCATAAGTAGCAGCACAGATAGCAATACCATCCATACTTACCCTATTAAACGGAGGTAAATCCCGATCAGAAACAATGGTTTCTTTTAGTACTCTTCCTTCAGACTCCTGAAGACGAACACTTTCTACACCCCAATTTTCTGTGTTTTTAAGTATTATTTCTAAGGCCTCTTGGCTCGTAATTAAATCCATTTCATTCACTTTTAACCACCAATGGTAGACATGCTTTCGGACACATTATCTGTTCCTCGCATTTTTTCTGCTACAAACCCATTTTCTGGTTTATGATGTACTGTGTTTATAAATAATTGCTTCAATTCATCATCACTTGCACCTTCTCTAATAAAATCTCTCACATTAAATACTCCTTGATCAAACAAGCAGTTTTTAAATAGGCCCGTAGCCGTAATTCTAATTCTATTGCAATCGCCACAAATAGTCCGTGTAAATGCAGGAATAATTCCAAAAGTTCCCTTACTTCCTTTTACTCTAAAATTATGTGATGTAGAAGATTTACCATTGTCTATTTTTTCAATATCCGGATTATGGTTTGTAATGTGATTGTATATTTTATCGTAGTTCCAAAGCTCCTCCGTTTTTCGTAATCCTTTACCATTAAAAGGCATTTCTTCAATAAAACGAACGGCGATATCTTTGTTTTTAGTCAGGCTAACAAAATCTAAAATTTCATCGGTATTCACACCCGGAAGCGTTACAATATTCAATTTTAATCGAATACTACTTTGCTCAAGGTCATTCAATACTTGTATTACTTTTTGGAAAGATTTTCGGCGAACAATCGTATTAAAATTAGCTTCTTTTAGACTGTCAATACTTAGGTTAACAGCATTAATTTTCATTTTCTCTAGAGCAGCTATATGCTCCCCTATCAATGCCCCATTAGTAGTAATATTAATCTGATCCAAACGATCATTAAAGGACAGTGATTCTAAAAAATTCATAAAATCTCTTCTAACAAAAGGCTCCCCTCCGGTCAAACGCACCTTATTAACCCCTAATTCAGAAAGTACTCGTGTAATACGATACATTTCTTTAAAAGTTAACAATTCTGCCCTTTCCACAATTTGAATCCCTTCTGCAGGCATACAATATTGGCAACGAAAGTTACAGCGATCTGTAACCGCCAATCTCAAATAGGAAATTTTCCTACCAAATTTATCCAATAACTGATCCATATTTATATTCAATTATATTGATAATTAATTTAATGTGGCAATACATTTTTCAATTTACCGTACAAAAACGTGCCTATTAAAGCTCCAATAATCACTACGATTATGGAAAGAACACCATTTCCTATTAGCACAAACATAGGTCCAGGACATGCGCCTGTTAATGCCCATCCTAATCCAAAAATTAGTCCTCCAAACAAGCTACGTTTCCATTCAAACTCTTTGGCTGGCACAATAATTTTATCACCTTGTACATTTTTTATAATTCCTTTTCTAAACAGTAACATTAATACAGTCCCGAGTCCAACAGCGGATCCGATTACACCGTACATATGAAACGATTGAAACTTGAACATTTCGTAAATCCTAAACCAAGAGATCAACTCTCCTTTGGTCATAATAATTCCGAAAATAATTCCGAAAACTAAATATTTTATCTGCTTCATCATCTCTGTCTTAAAATATTAGTGGGAACAACACCCAAGTCATAATAATACCTCCTATAAAAAAACCTACCACGGCTATTAAGGAAGGAATTTGAAAATTACTCAAGCCTACAATAGCATGTCCCGATGTACAACCTCCTGCCCAACGTGATCCAAAACCAATACAAAGTCCGCCTATTAACAGTAGACTTATCCCTTTCAAACTACTTAAAGCTTGCCAACCAAACAACTCCGGTGGTACTATGGATGCGCCAGCATTTTCAATACCTAAGACACTCAGGTCGCTGATCGTTTTAGTATTTAAATCTATTGGAACATTGGAAGACAAATAATTGGAGGCAATAAAACCACCTATTACAGCGCCTAGTAGAAATAGTATATTCCATAAGCTCTCTTTCCAATCTTTCTTAAAGTAATCACTATATTTTCCAGCACCACCAATAGTACATAGTGTTTCCAAATTGGAGGACACTCCGAATCGTTTTCCAAAAAAATACAGTAAAAACATGACAACAACAATACTTGGCCCTGCCACATACCACTGCCATGGTTGAGAAATAATCTCCATCATCTTATTCTAATTTGTTAGTTAAAATGCAAAAATACACATTTTTAACCCCGTATCAAACTTAACAAATATTAGAAGACCAAAACATCCACTCTATTTCTAAACAACTTTATTTTACCATCTATTTCCAATTGTTTCAATAATCTCGAAACTACGACCCTAGAAGTATTTAAATCATATGCAATTTCCTGATGCGTAGTATTCAGTGAGGTCTCTCTCAAAATCTGAGCTTTATCACATAAATATTTATACAAACGCTGATCCATTTTCATAAACGCCAAGGTATCAATAGTCTCCATCATTTCATTCATACGAACATTGTAACTATCTATTACAAAATTACGCCAGGACTTATATTTTATCAACCAATCGTCTAATTTTTCTAATGGAATAAAAATGATTTCAGATTCCTTTTCTGTAATCGCTCTCACCCTACTTTTTACATTGGCCAAACCACTTGCAAAAGAAATAGCACATGTATCTCCTCTTTCTAAAAAGTACAGTAAAATTTCATCTCCATTTTTATCTTCACGTACAATTTTGATTGCGCCGTTTAATAATAAAGGAATCGCGTTCATCCTTCCTCCTAAATCAATTAATAATTCATTTTCTTTCAGTTTTTTAAAAGTACCGACCTGGATAATTTCCTCTAGAAGCTCTGGTTCAAATACGACTGAGTAATAATTGCTTAATTTTTCTCGCATAATTGTAAATTATTTATAGTGATTTGGGTAGCCCCAATATTATTTTTTACGTATTTAAAGGATTTTTCCCCTGTCGCTACTCTATGTTTTTTATCTGAATAAAACCCTGTAAGTAATGGATTCAACTCCTCAGAATTCTGGATAGAAAAACAACCTTTTTCGGCTACTAAATCAATAGCCTCGTTAAATTTATAATAATTTGGACCGATGACCAAGGGCAAACCAAAAGTTGCTGGCTCAAGCACATTATGTACTCCAGATTTCGTAAAGCCCCCACCTATGTAGGCCACAGAAGCAATACTGTATATTTTTGTTAAAATACCAATAGTGTCCACAATAAAAACTTGAAAATCTTTTAGGTCCTCTCCTTCTTTTTCTGAAAATAACACTACTTTTTTACGAATAGAATCTCGTAGTTTTTTTATGTCCTCTGACTTAATATTATGAGGAGCAATGATAAATTTTTCGGTATCCGTAGCTTTATTATTGATGTAATTTACGAGTAGCTCTTCATCTTCTTTCCAAGTACTACCCGCTACTAACACGTAGCTATCATTTACAAATTCCGATATAAAATCGATATAATTGTCTTGTTGAGTGATTTCATATACACGATCAAATCTAGTGTCTCCTGCTACAGACACTTGGGCTATTCCTATTTTATTTAGCAATATTTTAGAAGCATCATCTTGAACAAAAAGATAGTCCATTCCCTTTAAAGCATTTCGCATCCATCCTCCATAGGATTTAAAAAACACTTGGTTTTCTCTAAAAATTCCAGATACCAACACCGTCTTAACAGCTTTCTTTTTTAACTGGGCTAAATAATTTGGCCAAAACTCATATTTCACAAAAACAGCCAATTCCAAGTTCAATGAATTCACAAACTGATGAGCGTTTTGTTTTGTATCTAAAGGAAGGTAGCAAATAAAATCAGCTCCTTCATAATTTTTCCGAACTTCATATCCTGAAGGAGAAAAAAATGTCAGTAGTATTTTTAAATGTGGACACTCTTTTTTTATCTGTTCCATGATTGGTCTTCCTTGTTCAAACTCGCCCAAGGAGGCACAATGAAACCAAACAATTTTATCGGTTGAAGAAAAGACCTTATTTAGATCTGCAAAAACGGTTGCTCTCCCTTGTACAAAAAGTTGCATTTTTTTATTAAAAATTGCAACAATTTTAAGGATTTGCCAAGCCGCACTACTTATTATATTATAAATTACACTCATACCCTACAAATGTACAAAATAAGGACATAAAAAAGCTCCTAAACCAATTGGTTTAGGAGCTTAATATTGTATAGTGTAACAAATGTTTCTTAAACTTCGAAAGGTTCAATTGAAACATAAGATCTGTTATTTCTTTTCTTTTGAAATTTAACAACACCATCTACTTTTGCATGTAATGTATGGTCTTTTCCCATATATACATTTTCACCTGGATGATGTGAAGTTCCTCTTTGACGAAGAAGAATATTACCTGCTAATGCAGCTTGTCCTCCAAATATTTTTACTCCTAGTCTTTTCGATTCTGATTCTCTACCATTCTTCGAACTACCTACTCCTTTTTTATGTGCCATGACGTTATGGTTTTAAAATTGAATTATTATTTAGTTAGAGCTTCAATTAATTCAGCTTTCTTTAAAGAAGTATATCCTGTGATACCTTGTTCTTTAGCCATCGCTTTTAATTCAGCTACCGTTTTAGAAGACAAATCAGCTGAACCAGCTTCTTCTTTTACTTCTACTGCTTTTTTTGCTGGTGCTTTTTTAGCTCCTGATGCAGTAATACCTTCAATCAAAATTTCAGTTAACGCTTGACGGTGACCATTTTTTACACGGTACCCTTTTCTACGTTTCTTTTTGAAAACGATTACTTTATCACCTTGTAAGTGATTTAAAATTTTTGCCGTTACAGCGGCTCCTTCTACAGCCGGGGCGCCAATAGTTACAGTACCATTATCTACTAAAAGAACATTAGAAAACGTTAAGTTATCTCCTGCTTCTCCTTGTAAACGGTGTACATAAACTTTTTGATCTTTAACAACTTTAAATTGTTGCCCTGCTATCTCTACAATTGCGTACATAGTTTATATTTTAATTTCGTCTTTAATAAAACGAGTGCAAATATAATACTTTTGAACTAATATACAAGTCTCTATCCATTATTTAATTTACAAATAATCATTGAGAGCCCCCTTAAATATTAGCACTTTAAATCTCCCTATTTACAAATCACAATCTCTCCTCAACCTTCTCATTACTAGTCCAAATAAAATGATTAATATTGTAAGGTATACGATATATGCATAATTGTTATATTTATTTAAAATAGTTGTAACAATCACAAGAAACATGCGTCTTATACACTATAAATTAATCAATTTAAAAATATTTCTAATGAAAAAAATTTATTACTTACCACTTTTAGCCATGCTGATAGGGACTAGCCTATTTGCCCAAAAAGTAGCATTTGAAGAGTTTGATTTAGATAACGGATTACACGTTATTTTACATCAGGACAACACTGCACCAGTAGTAACCACAGCCGTGATGTATCACGTAGGTGCCAAAGACGAAGCCGCTGGAAGAACTGGAATGGCACATTTTTTTGAGCACCTATTATTTGAAGGAACAGAAAACATTGAACGTGGAACATGGTTTAAAACGGTATCTTCCAATGGAGGAACTAACAATGCCAATACAACACAGGACCGCACCTATTATTACGAAACATTTCCTTCTAACAACTTAGAACTTGGATTATGGATGGAATCTGAACGTATGCTTCATCCAGTCATCAACCAAATTGGAGTAGACACACAAAACGAAGTAGTAAAAGAAGAAAAACGCTCTCGTATTGACAACGCTCCTTATGGAAAAATCATCTACAAAACAGGGATTAATAAATACATCTTTAAGACGCATCCTTACGGAAACTCAGTTATTGGAAGCATGGAAGACTTGAACGCTGCAAAACTTTCAGAATTCAAAGCCTTTTTCAAAGAGTATTACATACCAAACAACGCCGTACTTGTGGTCGCTGGAGATATTGAAACAGAAAAAACGAAATCGCTAGTTCGCAAATACTTTGGAGACATCCCAAAAGGAGCTCCTATCCAAAGAAAAACAGTTACAGAAAAAGATATCACAGAAACAATTAAAGCCACTGAATATGATTCAAATATCCAGATTCCTTTAAAAGTATTTGTATATCGTACTCCTGAAAACACAAGTAAGGATAGCTATGTATTGGACATGATTTCTTCAATTCTTACAGGAGGAAAAAGCTCTAGAATGTACAAAAACTTAGTAGACACTAAAAAAATGGCCTTACAAGTTTTAGCATTTAATACTTCTCAAGAAGATTACGGAACCTATACTATGGGAGCACTACCTTTAGGCGATGTTAGTTTAGATGATCTCGGAACTGAAATGGACTTAGAGATAGAAAAGCTACAAAACGAATTAATTTCAGAAAAAGAATATCAGAAACTTCAAAACCAATTTGAAAACAGGTTTGTAAGTTCGAATGCCAGCGTTCAAGGAATTACAAATTCACTAGCTCGTAACTACATGTTATATGACGATGTAAATTTGATCAATACAAAAATTGAGATTTTTAGATCTATTACTAGAGAAGATATCCAACGAGTTGCAAAAAAATACTTAAACAAAAACCAACGATTGGATTTGGATTACCTTAAACAAGAAGCAACTAAATAAAAAAAATAGACATGAAGAATAACATAGTAACATTCATAGCTGTATTCCTAATATCTATAGGAGCACAAGCACAATTAGACAGATCTGTTCAACCTAAAGCAGGCCCAGCACCTAAAATACAACTAGGAAAACCACAAACATTCAACCTGAAAAACGGAATGAAAGTAATGGTTGTTGAAAATCACAAATTACCAAGAGTTTCGGCAAGTTTATCTCTAGACAACGGACCTATTTTTGAAGGAGACAAGGCAGGTGTAAGAAGCCTTTTATCTAGTCTTTTAGGAAATGGATCTAAAAACATTTCTAAAGATGATTTTAACGAAAAAGTAGATTATTTAGGTGCTAGAATTTCCTTTGGAAGCCAAGGAGCTAACATGAGTTCTCTATCTAAATACTTTCCAACCATCCTTAACTTAATGGCTGATGCGGCTAAAAACCCTGTTTTTACACAAGAGGAATTTGACAAGGAAGTTACCAAATTAATCGAAGGATTAAAAGGAGGAGAAAATAGCGTAGGTGAAATTGCCAATCGCGTTCAAGGTGCTTTAACGTATGGAAAAAACCACCCTTATGGAGAATTTGAAACAGAAGCCTCTGTAAAAAACGTGAGTCTTACAGATGTGCAAGAATTTTACAACACTTATTTTGTACCTAACAACGCCTACCTAGTAATTATAGGTGATGTAGATTATAAAGAAGTAAAAAAACTGGTAAAGAAACAATTTGGAAAATGGAAAAAAGGAACGATTCCTAGCTATACCATGCCAAGCGTCTCTAACGTGGCTAAAACTGAAATCAACTTCATAAACATGCCTAACGCCGTTCAATCGGACGTTTCCGTAATCAGTACTACCAATTTAACCATGAATAATCCTGATTATTTCGCAGTATTGCTAGCAAATCAGATTTTAGGTGGTGACTTTGACAGTTACTTAAACATGAATTTACGCGAAAAACATGGATATACTTATGGCGCACGTTCTGGACTTAGAGCGAGTAGACATACTGTTGCTAAATTTAAAGCAAGTACTACCGTAAGAAACACCGTAACTGATAGTACAGTTGTTGAAATCTTAAAAGAAATTAACAATATCAGAACCAAAGATGTTGATGCAGAAAAATTAAAAGCTGTTAAATCTAGCTATGTAGGAAAATTTGTAATGGCACTAGAACGTCCATCTACCCTTGCTAGATATGCTTTAAATATTGAAACCAATAAACTGCCAACTACATTTTACGAAAATTATTTAGCCAACATCAACAAAGTATCTGTTGCTGACATTAAACGTGTTGCTCAAAAATACTTTACTACAGAACAAGCAAGAGTAGTCGTTACAGGAAAAGCAATAGACGTACTTCCAAACCTTGAAAAAGCAGGATACACTATCAATTATTTTGACAAGCAAGGAAATAGCACGGACAAGCCAGAAATGACCAAACCAATTCCTGCAGGGACCACAAAAGAAACGGTTATTAATAGTTATTTTGATGCTATTGGAGGAAAAGATAACATTACAGCTATCGCTTCTACCATGACCGTGTACGAAACAGAAATGAACGGCTCTAAAATAAGTGTCACAGAAAAAAGAACTGCTACAAATTATTTAGCAAGTACCGCAATGAACGGAGCTACCGTGATGAAAATCACAGCTAACAATGAAGGTGTTTACATGAACGGACAAGCATTGCCTCCAGCAATGTCTAATGAGATGAAAATTCTTGGTACGTTTACAGAATTCTCTTTATTAAACAATGAAAACGCTACTTTAAATAGTATAGAAATGATAGATGGAAAAGAAGCTTTTGTAATTAAAACAACAGGAGAAATTATTAATTCTTCTGTTTATTATGATGTAAAAACTGGACTTAAGCTAAAAGAAGCGCAATCTACTAGCATGGGTGGGCGAACTCAAAATCAAGAAGCCACTTTTAGTGACTACAAAGAATTTAACGGTATTAAATTCGCTACTAAAAAAACAGGAAGCATGGGGCCACAAAAAATGACCTTTACACTTGCTGATGCAAAAGTAAACGAAGACGTAAATGATGCTGATTTTAAATAATCAATTCACATAAGTATTTAAGGCGTATCTATTTATTTAGATACGCTTTTTTTTGGCTTTCCATTTACTAGATACACCCCCAACATAATCAGTACGGCAGCTCCAATCTGCACAACACTCAATCTCTCTCCATCCCAAACACCCCAAATAATTGCGACAATTGGAATTAAGTACGTGACAGAAGAAGAAAAAACAGGCGTCGAAATTTTCACTAAATTATTGAATAACACCTTTGCTACACCTGTACCAAGCACCGCTAAAATAGCAACATAAACGAAACTTTCAAGACTGGACACCTCCCAATTAAATGTAGTAAAAAAACCTGTAAAGTAGATCACCAATACAGCAGGAACTATCAACAAAACAAACTGCGCTACGGTCACAGTCATAGCAGACAAGTCATCCAAATGTCTTTTCAAAATATTCACATTAAAGGCATATCCTATTGAAGAAACAATTACAAATACGGCATAAAAATAATCCTGACTTGGATGTAACTCTGCGCCTTTTAAAATCAACAATACTGTTCCTATCAGTCCAATTAACACACCAACAAACTGTCGTTTTCCAAAAACAAAACCATACAATACCGTTCCTATTACCAACGTATTTAATGGTGTTAATGAATTTAAAATAGCGGCTACAGAACTATCAATTTTCTGAACAGCAAAAGCAAACAAAAAAGCAGGAAAAAACGTCCCTAAAAAAGAGGTTACTATAATATGATTCCATTGTTTCTTATGTATGTTTTTTAAATTTTTAAAACCAATAAGTACAAGCACAACAGCTGCTATTAATACCCTAAAAGCACCCACTTGAATGGGACTTAAGCCCAACAAGGCTTTTTTCATTAAAATAAAAGAGCTCCCCCATATTAAGGCAAGCACTATCAAATACAACCACTTCTTTTTATTGTTATCCATATTTAGTTATAAAAGTGCAAAATTCTACTATTTTTTTCAAACTTGTCTCCTTTTTATTACTTTCGTCATAAAAACATAAAAAAATCATGAAAACTATTCACTACATTTCCCTCTCTTTAGCAGTTTTGTTGACTATTTCCTGTAACTCCTCTGACAACAAAAAAGCGAATACAACCACACCAACAAACGAAATAGCCACAAAAAAAATAGCACACGTATCGATGGACATTGAAGGCATGACCTGTGAAATAGGATGTGCAAAAATTATTGAATCTAAAGTATCAAAACTTCAAGGGATTCAGTTTTCTCATGTAAACTTCGAAACAAAAAAAGGCGTTTTCTCTTACGATTCAAATAGTATTAGCAAAAAAGAAATTGTAGAAAAAATTAATGGAATAGCAGGAGGTGACTTATACAATGTCACAAACACAACAATTCTTGACAGCATTCCTAATCCGGAAATCTAGCTTCCGACCAACACAGCTAAATGACATTTATCATAGAAAAAACATTGATTTCCAAAATTAAATTGTTTATTTGTTTTTATAAAAATCAATCTATAGAAAAATGAAAGTATTAAAAACTATTGCTATCATCGCTTTTGTAAGCGTTTTAGCTATTTCTTGTAAAGAAGAAGCAAAAGGAGCAAGTGACGCTACCAAACCTGTTATCGAAGCAACCAAGGATGCCGCAACAACTGCTGCTGAAAAAACCAAAGACGCTGCAAAAAGCGCTGTAGAATCTACCAGTGATGCCGTAAAAGAAGCTGCTACTAAAGCTGAAAACGCTATTGACAGTGCTGCTACAAAAGTTAAAGACGCTTCCAAAGAAGCTCAAGAAGCTGCAAACAATGCTATTGACAAAGTAAAAAAAGCTACCGAGGATGTAAAAGATAGCGCTAAAGAAACTAAAGAAGATGTAAAAAAAGAATTGAATTCTCTTAAGAAATCAATCAATTAAACAACTCTCTTCCAATATAAAAACTCTGACTACGGTTGGAGTTTTTTTATGTCTTTTTTTGACAACTATACTGATAAAACAATAAGCTAATAAAAAACAACAATCCAACTAACTGATGTAGTACACCATAAATTAAAGGGATCTTACCTTGAACATTCAGTACTGTTAACACTCCTAAAACAAGCTGAATAATCACCAACGCAATCGTCCCTTTTAACCAAAACAAGGCTGTTCCTTTTCTGATTTTATAGTGCTTTACATACAACAACACAACCAACACTACTAATGCATACGCCAATATACGATGTGTAAATTGAATGAGGGCAGGTGCAAACACATTAGAATGATAGTGGGTCATATTTAACCAATGCCAATTTTCAGAATCCAACAAAACCTCTGGTACAAAAACACCGTTCATAGATGGCCAAGAAGGATAATACAAGCCGGCTTTCATCCCTGCCATAAGTCCCGCTATTAGCATTTGAAAAACAGTTGCTCCTAATACCCAATTTATTAATTTTGTATGCTTTACCTCTACATTTCCATAACTATATGCATAAGCAACGGTTTTAACCATAGCCCAAATCACAAAAATGGCCAATATAAAATGAAGTGCTAATTTATAGGCATTTACCCAAGGCC
>Ga0209292_1005636_pt1 | contig 12699 bp, 12 predicted proteins | sample GOMGulsemesocosm_2_FD_184634 | JGI IMG/M metagenome (GOLD analysis project Ga0209292, IMG submission 184634) | Methane-oxidizing microbial communities from mesocosms in the Gulf of Mexico - GOM9C Gulf of Mexico (SPAdes) (version 2) | ecosystem: Environmental > Aquatic > Marine > Cold seeps...
GCTTTACATGCCTGTGATACTGCTACAGATGACGCTATTTACAAAGGGCTGGTGGCTAATGCCGCATTGATTATTTGTGCTCCTTGTTGTCACAAACAAGTACGTCAGCAAGTGAAAGGAATTGCACAAGAGAGCCCACTACTGAAATACGGGATTTTTAAGGAGCGTCAGTTCGAAATGGTGACCGATACCATCAGAGCCCTGATATTAGAAAAAAATAATTACCAAACCATGGTTTTTGAATTTATCAGCAACGAACATACTCGTAAAAATGTTATGCTAGTGGGGACGAAGTCTAATAAAAATACCGACGGTGCTACTATTGATACTAAAATTAAAGGCTTAAAAGAGGCTTATAATATTGAATCTCATTATTTGGAGACATTGGTGAAGTAGTACTTTTTAGACAAGAGACAAGAAAAAAAGACAAGAGACAAGAATAGACAATAGAGAAGAGATAATAGACTTTCTGCTATTAATATAGTATTGTCAGTTGTTAAATACCATACATTTTTCATGGTTTTTGTTAAACTCATGAGTAATTCGTAAAAATCCTGAAAATTACTTGTTTGTTAAAAATAAAATCATTTATATTTGCTCATCAATAAATAGAACATGTACAATTTAATTCATCATACACATCGCTTTTTCTCTGACCAACATCGGGTGAGCTAGATATGTATTGAATTAAACACAAATAACATATAAAAGTCCTTCCTGATATTTCAGGAGGGACTTTTTTTTTATACCTATATTAGATGGAAAAATTAAGAATAGCAGTACAAAAATCGGGTCGATTGAATGAAGATTCGTTAAAATTATTAAAAGATTGTGGTATTTCTGTAGACAATGGAAAGGATCAATTAAAAGCAACGACAAGGAATTTTCCTATGGAAGTTTTTTATTTACGGAACGGGGATATTCCTCAGTATTTACGTGATAATGTGGTGGATATTGCCATTATTGGTGAAAATGTTTTGGTGGAGAAAGGAGATGAAATCAATGTGGTAGAGAAGTTAGGTTTTTCTAAATGTCGTGTTTCTCTGGCGGTTCCCAAAGACGTAACTTATAACTCGGTAAAGGATTTGGAAGGAAAGCGTATTGCGACTTCTTATCCTAATACAGTAAAGAAGTATTTAGCAGAAAAAGGAGTGACAGCAGACTTACACGTGATTAATGGATCAGTGGAGATAGCCCCAAACATTGGACTGGCGGATGCTATTTGTGATATCGTTTCTAGTGGTAGCACCTTGTTTAAGAACAATTTAAAAGAGGTAGAAGAGATGCAAGTAAGTGAAGCTGTGTTGGCAGTTTCATCGAATTTAACTGCGGCTAAACAAGAAATTTTAGATATCTTACAGTTCCGTATCAAATCGGTATTGAAAGGTAAAAAAAGCAAATATATTTTAATGAATGCTCCCAATGATAAAGTGGCTAGTATTATTAAATTACTCCCAGGAATGCGAAGTCCTACAGTATTGCCTTTGGCGGAAGAAGGATGGAGTTCTATTCACACAGTGATAGAGAAAGATTCGTTCTGGAATGTAATTGATGCCTTAAAAAACGAAGGAGCTGAGGGAATTTTAGTAGTACCTATAGAAAAAATGGTTTTATAAAAATATGGCTATGGAAATAATTAAAAATCCTGCAAAGGCGACTTGGAATCAATTGCTTAAACGCCCAACGCAATCAATTGCAGATATCGAAGATGTAGTGGCAGATGTATTTGAAAATGTAAAATCAAATAAAGATGCTGCTATTAAAGCGTATACTAAAAAGTTTGACAGTGTTGTTTTGGAAGACATCTTAGTAAGCGAGAAGGAGTTTGAAGATTGTATTTCCCTTGTTCCGCAGGAATTGAAAGAGGCCATTCGCTTGGCAAAATCCAATATAGAAAAATTCCATAGCGCTCAAGTATCCGATACGGAGAAAATTACGACTTCAAAAGGAGTGTTTTGTTGGCAAGAAAAAAGGGCAATTACCAATGTAGGTTTATATATCCCTGGTGGTTCTGCCCCCTTGTTTTCAACGGTTTTAATGCTCGTTTGCCCTGCAAAAATTGCGGGTTGTAAAAATATCGTTCTCTGTTCCCCTCCAAATAAAGAAGGAAAAATTCACCCAGCTATTTTGTATGCTGCGAAATTATGTGGTGTAAGCAAAGTTTTAAAAGTAGGAGGAATACAAGCCATTGCCGGGTTAACTTTTGGAACAGAATCCATCCCTAAAGTGTCTAAAATATTTGGACCCGGAAATCAGTTTGTTACCGTAGCTAAGCAATTGGCTACCAAATATGGCGTTGCTATTGACATGCCTGCTGGACCAAGTGAATTATTAGTAGTTGCCGATGAAAGTGCAAATCCAGTATTTGTTGCGGCGGATTTATTAAGTCAGGCGGAACACGGAGCGGATAGTCAAGTTATTTGCGTTAGCACCTCGAAAAAAGTATTAGAGGCAATAAGTGTGGAAATTATTGTGCAATTGCAAAAATTACCAAGAAGGGATACCGCGCAGCAAGCCATTGCAAATTCCAAATTGATATTGGTGAAAAACGATGCCGTTGCATTAGCTTTAATTAATGAATACGGTCCTGAACATTTTATTGTTTGTACGGAGAATAATAATTTTTTCTGCCAAGGAATAGAAAATGCTGGGTCTGTGTTTTTAGGGAACTATACTCCGGAAAGTGCGGGGGATTATGCTTCAGGAACCAATCATACCTTACCGACTAATGGATATACCAAGGCCTATTCCGGAGTGAATTTGGATGCCTTTCAAAAAGCAATTTCTTTTCAAAAAATTTCAGAAAAAGGAATTCAGGGAATTGGACCTGCTATTGAGATAATGGCGGAAGCAGAGGGTTTATTTGCCCATAAAAATGCCGTAACCTTACGATTGGATAGTTTAAAAAATAAAAATTAAGTCATGTTTCAACTCAATAATTTACTTAGGGAAAATGTAAAAAATATGAAGCCATATTCTTCTGCAAGGGATGAGTTTCAGGGTGATGCAACGTCATTGGTTTTTTTAGATGCGAATGAAAGTCCGTTTAAATCGGATGTACATAGGTATCCAGACCCATATCAACAAAAAGTAAAAGAGTTGTTGGCGAGTCAAAAAGGGGTCAAGATCTCTCAGTTATTATTGGGGAATGGAAGTGATGAAGTGTTAGATTTGATTTTTAGAGCCTTTTGTAATCCTAGGAAGGATGCCATTATTACAATGCCTCCTACTTATGGGATGTATGAAGTATTGGCGAATCTAAATGATGTTTCTATCAGTGAAGTTCCGTTAACTTCTAATTTTGAAATTGAGGTTTCAAAGGTAAAGGAGGTTCAGAATGATAGCCATAAATTGCTGTTTATATGTTCTCCCAATAATCCCTCAGGGAATGCTTTTGAGCAAGAAAAAATGGAACAATTGATTGCTGAATTTAATGGAATTGTGGTGGTAGATGAAGCCTATATCGATTTTTCTACCCAAGCTAGTTTTTTAAAAAAACTAAACCAGTTTCCAAATGTTATTGTGACTCAAACGTTGTCCAAAGCCTACGGAATGGCGGGAATTAGATTAGGAATTTGTTATGCTTCCGAGGAAATTATTAGTATGTTGAATCGAATAAAACCTCCATATAATGTCAATAAACTAACCCAGGAAAAAGCACTATCTCGATTGATGGTATACAATGATGTACAGTCAGAGATCATTGAAATATTGACTAATAGAACCCAATTACAACAAGCGCTTGAACAAATATCCTTTGTTCAAAAAATATTCCCTACAGATGCAAATTTTATATTGGTTAAAGTTGATGATGCCAATTTGAGATACCAGCAGCTCTTAGAAAAAGGAATTGTGGTAAGAAATAGAACAAACCAATTGCATTGTGAAAATTGTTTGCGATTGACTGTAGGAACAAAAGAAGAGAATAGCTTACTGATTGATGCACTGAGGAGTCTTTTGTAGTTTTGACATAGGACACAGGACACAAGAAAATAGAAAATAGAGAATAGAAAATAGAAAATAGAGAAAAGAGAAGAGAGAAAAGAATATAGAATTGCTGAACATGGGATATAGGGCGTACTACACGAAAGTAGTTACAACGTTTGTTTTAACCAGCAACCAACAACAACTAACAAGCAATGAAAAAAGTATTATTTATAGATAGAGATGGGACACTAATAAAAGAACCTGCCGATGAGCAAATTGACGGTTTTGAAAAATTAGAATTTTATCCGAAAGCCATTTATTATATGGCAAAAATTGCCAATGAATTGGATTTTGAATTGGTAATGGTGACCAATCAGGATGGATTAGGTACGGAAGTGTATCCAGAAAACACCTTTTGGCCTGTTCATAATTTTATCATGCAAACCTTTGAAAACGAAAAGGTGGTGTTTGAAGATGTGTATATCGATAAAACATTTGCCAAAGAAAATTCACCAAATAGAAAACCCAATACGGGACTATTAGGAAAGTATTTTTCTAAGGAATATGATATGGAAAATTCTTTTGTGATTGGAGACCGTTTAACGGATGTACAGTTGGCAAAAAACTTAGGTGCAAAAGGAATTTTTATCAATGATAATTCCTTGTTAGGAGCTGATGAAATCTCTGTGGACCGTAGTGAGTTGAACGGATGTATGTCATTAGAAACTACCGATTGGCAAGAAATTTATGAGTTTTTAAAACTTTCAAATAGGACTGCGAGCGTCGTTAGAAAAACCAATGAAACGGATATTAATATCCAACTGAATTTGGATGGTACAGGGAAATCGAATATCAGTACTGGCTTGCCGTTTTTTGATCATATGTTGGATCAAATCGCACGTCATGGTCAGATGGATTTAGATATAAAAGTAGTGGGCGATTTAGAAGTGGACGAACATCACACTATCGAAGATACTGCAATTGCCTTGGGAGAAGTATTTAAAAAGGCACTTGGAAATAAATTAGGAATCGAACGTTACGGGTTTTGTTTGCCAATGGATGATTGTTTGGCGCAAGTTACAATGGATTTTGGAGGTAGAAATTGGTTGGTTTGGAATGCCGAGTTTAAACGTGAAATGATAGGGAAACTTCCTACGGAGATGTTTATGCATTTCTTTAAATCGTTTAGCGATGGAGCTGCTGCTAATTTAAATATCAAAGCGGAAGGAACTAATGAGCATCATAAAATTGAAGGGATCTTTAAGGCTTTTGCTAAAGCGATGAAAGCCGCTGTAAAACGCGACCCAGAAAAAATGATTTTACCAAGTACTAAAGGAATGCTTTAAAAAGAATAGAATGAAATTAGTGATCATAGATTATGGAGCTGGGAATATAAAAAGTATTCAATTTGCTTTTAAACGCTTAGGAATTGATGCGGTTTTAAGCAGCGATGTTGCAGAAATTAAAGCAGCTGATAAAATCATTTTTCCTGGAGTGGGAGAGGCCAGTAGTGCCATGGAGAAATTGAAAAGTTCAGGTTTAGATGCGCTTATTCCAACATTAAAACAACCCGTTTTAGGAATTTGTCTAGGAATGCAACTCATGTGTAATTACAGCGAAGAAGGTGCTACCAACGGGATGGGAATTTTTAATGTGGATGTACTTCGTTTTTCTAATGCCGTAAAAGTACCACAGATTGGTTGGAATCAAATTTCAAATTTGAACGCTGATTTGTTTAAAGGAATAAAAGAAATGGAATACCAGTATTTTGTACATAGTTATTATGTGCCGAGTACTCAACAGCAAATTGCCGTTTGTAATTACGAAATGAATTATGCGGCTGCTTTGCAAAACAACAACTTTTATGGAGTTCAATTTCACCCAGAAAAAAGTGGAAAAGCAGGAGCTTTAATATTAGAGAATTTTATCAATTTATAAAAAAATACCATGAGAATAATACCAGCAATCGATATTATAGATGGAAAATGTGTACGACTGTCTAAAGGAGACTACAGTACAAAAAAAATATACAGTGAATCGCCTTTAGAGGTTGCAAAACAATTCGAAGCCCATGGTATCACAAGTCTGCATTTAGTGGATTTGGACGGGGCAAAATCAAATACTATTGTCAATTATAAGGTTTTAGAACAAATAGCAACAAAAACGAGTTTAAGTATCGATTTTGGTGGAGGAATCAAAAATAATGAGTCTTTAAAAATAGCTTTTGAGAGTGGCGCACAACAAATTACCGGAGGGAGTATTGCTGTTAAGAATGAAGCGCTCTTTAGTGAGTGGATTGTCAAATACGGAGCTAATAAAATGATTTTAGGAGCAGATGCTAATGATGAAAAAATCGCCATTAGTGGTTGGATGGAAGAAAGTGACTTGGATTTAGTGGACTTTATTAAAAAGTACATGAAAAAAAGCATTGAATATGTTATCTGTACGGACATTGCAAAAGACGGGATGCTTATAGGGCCTTCTTTTGATTTGTATAAAAAAATCATTGCACAATGCCCAGGAATTAAATTGATTGCAAGCGGTGGAATCTCCTCATTTGACGAGCTACCAAAATTAGCAGAAATGGGTTGTGAAGGAACAATCATCGGAAAGGCGATTTATGAAAATAGAATCAGCCTAAAACAATTGGAAGGATTTATTTTAACCATCAACTAACAACCAACAACTAAAACATGTTAGCAAAAAGAATAATTCCATGCCTAGATATTAAAAATGGACGTACCGTAAAAGGAGTCAATTTTGTGAATTTAAGAGATGCAGGAGATCCCGTAGAACTCGCGAAGTTATACAGTGAAAATGGCGCTGACGAATTGGTGTTTTTAGATATTTCTGCTACGGAAGAGCGCAGAAAGACACTTAAAAACATGGTGCTCAGTGTTGCGGAAGCTATCAATATTCCTTTTACAGTAGGAGGAGGAGTGTCTTCAGTAGCAGATGTGGATATGTTACTAAAAGCGGGTGCAGACAAAGTAGGGGTGAATTCAGCGGCTATAAAACGCCCTGAGTTGATTAACGAATTGTCTCAAAAGTTCGGAACGCAGTGTATTGTGGTCGCTATAGACGCCAAATTAATTGATGGAATATGGAAAGTACATTTGATGGGCGGTAAAGTTCCTACGAAATTGGATTTATTTGAATGGGCCCAGGAAGTTGAAAAACGAGGGGCTGGCGAAATTTTATTCACTTCCATGAATAATGATGGTACCAAAAATGGTTTTGCGAATGAAGCCTTATCCAAAATGGCTTCTTTAGTAAATATACCAATCATCGCCTCGGGAGGGGCTGGAAATATACAGCACTTTGCAGATACTTTTATTCAAGGGAAGGCAGATGCGGCATTGGCAGCCAGTGTTTTTCACTTTAAAGAAATAGAAATAAACGATTTAAAAATAGCATTAAAAAACCAGGGAATACCTGTGAGATTGTAAGCTCTCAAAAAATAAGATATTATGGAAATAACATACGATACAACTACAGGACTAATACCAGCAATTATACAAGATGCCACTACACAAAATGTGTTGATGTTGGGTTATATGAACGCCGATGCATATGCCAAAACAACCAGTGAAAATAGAGTGACTTTTTTTAGCCGAAGCAAACAGCGTTTATGGACCAAAGGGGAAGAAAGTGGTAATTTTTTAGACGTAGTTAGTATTAAAAACGATTGCGATAATGATACATTACTCATCACTGTGATTCCAGCCGGTCCTACATGTCACAAAGGGACAGACACCTGTTGGGCTGCGTCAAATGCAGATAATTTTGGTTTTGTATCACACTTAGAAAATGTGATTGAACAACGTAGAACTGCGGCGGATGGTAAAAAATCTTATGTGGCAAGCTTGTTCGAGAAAGGAATGAATAAAATTGCTCAAAAAGTAGGTGAGGAGGCTGTAGAAGTGGTGATTGAAGCAAAAGATAATGATGATGACCTATTTTTAAATGAAAGTGCAGATTTGTTGTTCCACCATTTGATCTTATTACAAGCCAAAGGATTTCGGTTTAAGGATGTAATTAAAGTGTTGAGAGGGAGACATAAATAGTGACTGGTGACTGGTGACTGGTGATTGGTGACTGGTGATTAGTTACTGGAGGGATTGTTATTACAATTAGTATTGAATTTTTCCGTACTTTTCAACTTTAAAACTAACATATGACAATAGTTCAACAATCGACTTTTAATTTTTTAAAGGATATAGAAAAAAACAACAACAGGGAATGGTTTACAGCTAACAAACCTATCTATGTTGAAGAACAGAAAAAACTGCTGTCTTTTTATACGGCCTTAGAGGAGAAATTAAATGAACATGATACTATAGAAAAGCTTAAAATGTTCCGTATTTATCGGGACGTTCGCTTTTCTAAGAATAAAACTCCTTATAAAACCAATATGTCTGGGCACTTTGTTCGTGCTACTAATCGGTTAAGAGGAGGCTATTATTTGGAAATTCGACCAGGAGCTTCTTTTGTGGCGGGTGGTTTTTGGGCACCAAATAAAGAGGATTTATTGCGAATTAGAAAAGAGTTTGAATTGGATGGTTTCGAAATTAGAGAAATTTTGAAAGACAAAAACTTTAAAGATAATTTCGGAGAACTACGTGGGGATGGCGTAAAATCGGCACCTCGAGGTTTTGCGAAAGATCATGAAAATATAGATTTGATACGTAAAAAGCAGTTTATTTTGGTTCGCAATTTTACGGATAAAGAAGTTTTAAGTCAAGGTTTTTTAGACCAAGTAAATGATACATTTGTTGCCATGCGACCTTTCTTAAATTTAATGAGTAGTATTTTAACGACTGATTTAAATGGAGAATCACTGTTTGAAAATGATTAAATGTATGTTTTGTCTTCTTTTGGTCAATTATTACCCTTTTTTTGCTTAAAAACTCCACTAAAGTCACAAAATAGAACTGTATATTTGTGGCTAACAAATTCAAGAAATGACATTAATAAAATCTATATCAGGAATCCGTGGTACTATTGGAGGTGCTACTGGTAATAATTTAACACCAATTGACACCGTAAAATTTGCGGCAGCATATGGAACATGGTTACAAGGACAACATCCGAATAAGAAGTTGACTGTAATTGTAGGACGTGATGCTAGAATTTCAGGGAAAATGGTGAGTACTTTAGTATGTAATACTTTAGTTGGTATTGGGATTGATGTAAAAGATGTAGGTTTGTCTACAACGCCTACTGTAGAAGTGGCGGTTACTATGGAAAATGCCGATGGTGGTATCATTTTAACGGCTAGTCATAATCCAAAACAGTGGAATGCTTTAAAATTATTAAATAATAAAGGAGAATTTTTAGATGCCGTAGAAGGGCAGAAAATATTAGACATTGCAGATACCGATGGTTCTACTTTTGCGGATGTAGATGATTTAGGGAGCTATGACAAACTAAAAGGTTACATGGACAAACATGTGACGGAAGTATTGAAATTAGAGTTAGTAGATGTTGAAGCAATTAAAAAAGCGAATTTCAAAGTTGTTGTAGATGGTGTAAATTCTACAGGAGGTATTGCAATTCCAGCCTTGTTAAAAGCTTTAGATGTGGAATGTGTGGAGTTATATTGTGAGCCAAATGGACAGTTTCCTCATAACCCAGAGCCGTTAAAAGAGCATTTAGGAGTTATTTCTGAGTTGGTTGTAAAAGAAAAAGCAGATTTAGGAGTGGTGGTTGATCCAGATGTAGACAGATTGGCTATTGTAAGTGAAGACGGAAGTATGTTTGGTGAAGAATATACCTTAGTGGCTTGTGCTGATTATGTTTTGGGACGCATCAATGGAGGAAATACCGTATCTAATTTATCATCGTCAAGAGCGTTGAGAGACATTACTCAAAAACATGGAGGTATGTACCAAGCAAGTGCGGTAGGTGAAGTAAATGTAGTTACGTTAATGAAGGAAAATGACGCTGTCATTGGCGGAGAAGGTAACGGAGGTATTATTTACCCAGATTCACATTATGGACGTGATTCACTCGTAGGTGTTGCCTTATTTTTATCACACCTTGCACATGTAAAAATGTCTTGTAAAGCCTTACGTGATAGCTATCCAAGCTATTTTATGAGTAAAAATAAAATTCAATTGACACCAGAAATAAATGTTGATTTAATTTTAGAAAAAATGGCACAAAAATATGCAACTGAAGATGTGAGTACGATAGATGGTGTAAAAATCGATTTTGCTACAGAATGGGCACATTTGCGTAAATCTAATACAGAACCAATTATTAGAATTTATACAGAAAGTAATTCTCAAGACAATGCGGATGCTTTAGCGGAGCGTGTTATTGAAGAGATTAAAGAGATTATCTAATCGAAAAACACTTGTTTTAATGAGAAATCATTAAAATACAAGGTGATATATACCTAATAGAATTTTATTTTTAATAGCTTTACTTTAAACTATTATGATGAAAAAAATTCTATTAGGTTTTTTTATGCTCAGTAGCATGATAAATTTCGCTCAAGAAAATTCATTTGAGTTTCATGAATATAAAAATAAAGGGAAATTTTTCGCTTATTGGGGGTGGAATAGAGAAACATATTCCAATTCAGATATCACCTTTAAAGGCAACGATTATCATTTTACCTTAAACGATGTAGCGGCAAGGGAAAAAGTAAAACCTTTTGCTCTGGATCCATATCTGCATCCTTTAAAAATTACGATTCCACAAACGAATGTACGTCTTGGCTATTTCTTTAAAGAAAATTATTCCGTGAGTATTGGTGTAGATCATATGAAATATGTGATGTATAACAACAGGATAGGAACCATTACAGGAACCATTAATACTGGAGGAGATTTTGATGGCGTATATGATCATGATAAGATATTAGTATCTGAAGATTTTTTAACTTTTGAGCATACAGATGGTTTAAACTACGTAAATGTAGAAGTAGATAGGTTTGACAATATTGATGAATTTTTGAATTTTCGTGTCAGAGGGATAGACATCGCTATTACGGAAGGGATTGGTGTAGGATTGTTATATCCGAAAACAAATACCAAGCTTTTAGGAAAAGAGCGTTATGATGATTTTAATCTGGCTGGCTGGGGTGCCTCGGCTCATGTAGGAATCAATATTACCTTTTTCAAGCATTTCTTTGTACAAAGTAATGTAAAGTTTGGCTATATTGATATGAATAATATCAGAACTACAAAAAGCTCGGATGATTCTGCCTCCCAATATTTTACGTTTTTGGAGCGCAGTATATTATTTGGTGGTCGTTTTAGATTGTTTTAATGAGTGTTTACTTAAATTCCAGTCGCTCTCCATTCATAGTTCCACGAGAATAAATGCCGTTTTCAATGATTAAAACCTCTCCATATGTTCCGTTTTTGATACTAGAGTCAACAGCGTAAATTTTATGATTGTACAATTGTTTTACCCTTTTCTGTGAGGTATGACCCACCACAACGTGTTTTATAGCTAACTTTTTTAGAATGTTGTCTATTTGTTTTTTAGATAATTTATTTTTAAAATAACCACGATACCAAACAGGTCCTTTACTTCCTAAATACCTCTTGTGAAATGGAGTTCCTTTCATAGCTTTGGGAGCTAAATCTATGGCTTTTCGGAATTCATTATTGATAAATTCAATATCAAATTTTTCTTTTAAAAAGGTCTCCGAAATACCACCATGCATAAATAAGTTGTCGTTAATTTTAAGAATCGTCGCTTTTGAACGAATCCATCTACCTAAAACAGTTTTAGTATCAAACAATTCCGCATAGGTTTTATCAAGTAGCTTCTCGGTGATTTTGTATTTTGGGTGAATATAGCGACGGTCATTATGCAAGACCATAAACTCATGGTTCCCCAATAAAAAATGAACTTTTCCACCTGCTTTTTCAGCTTGCTTTTCTAGGTGATATATAAACCATAGAAATTCGGTTACTTTCGGACCACGGTCAAAAATATCGCCACATATAACGAAATGTCCTTTTCCTAAATTCCAGTTATTTAGGGAGTCTATAACGCGGTTGTTTCTGAGTATTTTTAATCCTAAATCATGCTGCCCGTGTATGTCACTTAAAGCAACAATGGTATCCACGTTTTTATACACAGAAATCCCAGGGGAATATTGGGTGATAAAGGCATCTAAGTCCTTTGATTCAGTAGTTACTTTTCCATTTACAATTGTTTTAACATCTAACTTATCAGGATTGATGAATACATAAGGCCCATCATTAATTAGGGTATTGTCTTCTAGAGATATCGCTACCTTTTTCTTAGATTTTGACTGTTTGCCATTGATTTCACATGCCACTAAAATTGAACAAAGAAGAAGCGTGTAAAGAATATTTTTAAGAAGTGTATTCATATTGCTAAGATACATTATTGCTTTGAGTTGGAGGTGGGCTTATTGTAAAGAAAAATGACAATTGGTGGGTGAAAATGGTATGTGAGATTCCTCCTCGTACCTCGTTCGGAATGACACTCGGGACGTGACACTTGGGTCGTGATACTCGTGGTGAGACAATCTGTTTTAGGGCTGTCGTAACGATGATCGCGCAATAATGCTCATATTACTGAGCTCACGGTCTATTGAGCACGTCTGAGTGTCATTTCGAACGGATGTGAGAAATCTCTATGTATTGGGATTTGAGATTTCCCTTGGCACTCAGGCGTGACACTTGGAATGTGAGATTCCTCCTCGTACCTCGTTCGGAATGACACTCGGGACGTGACACTTGGGTCGTGATACTCGTGGTGAGACAATCTGGTTTAGGG